>OJMH01001392.1_pt1 | contig 24399 bp, 29 predicted proteins | sample 1597111 | NCBI WGS metagenome assembly OJMH01 (sample SAMEA2452115, study PRJEB22498) | human gut metagenome | reverse complement strand
CAGAGAAGGCGTGTCGTTTAGTTTTGGGTTGCGTTGGGCGATTTAGGACGGGGGTAACAATTTGTTTGTTATTTAAAGATTGAAACTTCTTTTAAAATATTTCTCAAATTGATAGCATCATAAGGCATATGCTCTGCTATTGTTAAACCGACAATTTCTGCTTCGCAGCTTACATCTTTTAAGATTCTTGCGACTTGATTTAAAGATAATTCCCCCATTGCCGCAGGATATTCAGCTTTTGTCATATGCGGTTTGCTTTGCGTGTTTGAACGATAATCCTCTTTCGATAAAACATCCAAATCCCAGTGGATTGCCAGATATTTAATATTATTTTCTTTAATCCAGTTTAAAATAAGTTCGCTGTTTTCTGCTAATTGCTCAGGTGCTGCAATTTTGATATTTAAATTTTTAATATTGCTGTCCTGAGCTTCAGTTCTTAAATCTTTTTCAATTAAACCCGCAAACATAACTTTGTTTTGGGCAAAAGGTTTGCCAACTCTGGTAATATCGGATTTTTGGCTCAATCCCAATAAATTTCCTAAAACCATTTCATGAAGATGCGAAGAATTTTTTGTATCGGAAACATCCGGATGTGCATCGAGCCACAAAATACCGAGTTTATCACCGTAGATTGAATGCAAATAGTCAAAAGGCGCTTCACTTACCGAGCAATCGCCGCCAATGACAATAATTTTTTTAGGATTTTTTTCATTTAAAACTTTAAGGGTTTCTTGCTTTTGTGATAACAAAATATCGCCATAATCAACCCCGTCAACGGTTTTCATCTCGTCTGTAAAGTTTGTATTGACAGAAATTTCTACTGTTTCAATATTTTTATTTTCAGGAACTATCACTGATAGTAATTTTGAGCCCAGATAATAATCAGGATTAACGCCGCCCTGCCAAACGGGATATACAAGTTTTATTGTTTCCATATTTTTCACCTCTTTTGCATTTGTACCTGCTGCGATAAAAAGTATTACTGCGATTGTTAATAGTTTTTTAAACATTTTATCTCTCCGTTTTTATCTCCAGTAAACTTAATTTGAGTATTTTTAACAATATGCTTCTTAATTATATGACACCTGGACAAGTTTCTCAACTTCATAGTGCTGCGATTGCTTTTGGGCTTTACTTTCCGGCCATTGCGTGCAATTTTTGCGTTATTTCTCATTTTCTGTCCGCCTAAAAATCAATTTGCATAAAATTTATTCCGGAAACTCACAAAAATAGCGCAAACGCGCCGTATGTCGGATAAAAAACAATTCCAGGCCAAATCCGGCCTTATTTGTCCGGTTTGACCATCCGGGCACAAATCCCGCATTCACAAGCCGCATTATGAACCCTGGAATTCTCGCAAATTACAGCTTCTGCGCCGAGTTTTGAATATTTTGTTAAAAACGGACGCAAATTGCCGCCGCCCGCACATGCTTCAATCTCTTCTTTGGCCTTAAATTCCGGTATTATTGTCGAAATTCCCGCTTTCCAAAACGCCTGCGCAAGAAATGTTTCAAAAATATAATCCCTTATGCCGACCAGCGCTATCTTTTTTACATTTTTCTTTCTTAATTCCGAAATTAACCTATTACACCTGTCGTTCCAATCTGCCGAATCCGGAAAAGTATAATTTTTATTCATTTTTTCACCTGTATGTTACCAAAAAGTATTCGGCATGCCATAAATTATATATATTAATACATATACCCGATATCTAGTCAACTGGTGTGCCAAAAAACAGCATTAAACGCTCAATCTCTTAATAAAAATACACAAAAACCATTTTTGCCAATATATGATACAATAAAACCAGCTAATTAAGGATCGTGAAATGACTGGATTAACAGGCAATCAGAGAAAATATCTCTGCGCAATACTTGCTGTTGAAAACGAAAAAAAAGCAGCAAGAATAAAAGACATTGCACAAATTTTATCGCTGGGAGCAGCCGCAGTATCAGAAGCGGTTAAAAAACTCAGCGTAAAAAACTTCGTCAACTACGAGCCCTATGGCGTAATCTCTTTGACGGAATCCGGAAAAAAATCAGCACTGGAAACCATAAAAATGAATAAAACCGTTGAAAAATTCCTCCTGAAAGTTCCGGAAATTACCCCTGAAGAAGCAGCCATAGCCGCCTCTGACATCTCATCGCTGCTTGCACCGGATATAGTCAAAAAAATTGAACATTTTGTCAACAAATAAAAAAAAGGGACTTTTAACAAGTCCCCTGGAATTCTTTTTGTAATTCCTCGTGTGTAAGTAAGTGTAGGTTAGTGTGGTAGGTTAGTGTGTATGAAGTAAGTAAGTAAAATTATTTATCTTGTTTATCTTTGTTGTGTCTTACATATATATAAAGTATATTCGGCTCAAAAAATTGCCTTTTTCTTTCAATTTAACTTAATATTTCTTCACAATGGCATGCAAACAGCGTTTATAGTATGATTTATCGTATGAATATAAGCGGAGAATTTGAAACAATTTCAGCAATAATCACTCCCATGGGCACAGGCGGCGTGGGTGCGGTGAGGATTTCCGGCGCAGATGCTTTTGAAATAGCAAAAAAAATGTTTTCAAAAAACGAATTTGAGCCCGGCAAAATCGCTCATGGCTGGGTAAAAGACGGTGATGAAGCCGTGGATGAGGTGATTTTGCTGCCTTTTAAGGCGCCTCATAGCTTTACGGGGGAGGATGTTGTGGAATTCCAGTGCCACGGCGGGATTAAAATTGTAAAAAAAATACTGGATTTAACGCTGAAAAACGGCGCCAGAATGGCTCAGCGCGGAGAATTCACAAAACGCGCATTTTTGAATAAAAAAATGGATTTGTCGCAGGCAGAAGCGGTTTTGGATTTGATTCATGCAAAAACTGACGATTTTGCCAGAAAAAGTGCGGGAAACCTCTCCGGAATGCTTTCAGGCGAAATAAAAGAAATCAAATCCGGCATAATTACGCTTTTGTCGAGAATCGTTGCGGCAATTGACTTTCCCGAGGATGTTTCGGAGCCGAAATATTCGGAAATTGAAACTGAGATTGAAAAAGCAGTTGAAAGGATAGAAAATATCCTGAAAGGCACAAAAGCCTCGAATGTAATGCGTCAGGGCATAAAAATCGCGATTGTCGGGCGCCCGAATGTGGGAAAATCCTCGCTTTTTAACAGACTTTTGAGCCTCGACAGGGCTATTGTTACAGAAATAGCCGGCACAACGCGCGATGTGCTGCAAGAAACCTTGGATATCCACGGAATCCCCGCAACGCTGATTGATACAGCCGGAATCCACGCTGGTGAGGGAATTGACAAGGTTGAAGCAATTGGAATTGATTACACAAAAAAATGCGCTGCCGAAGCGGATATTGTTCTGTTTCTTTTTGACGCAAGAAAAGGGTTTACGCGCGAAGACAAAGAAATCTACGACCTTATTAAGAACAAGCCCCACCTGAAAATCGCCACAAAAGCTGATTTAAGCCGTTTTCCGCTGGTTTTGAATATTTCAACAAAAACGGGCGAAAATATTGAAGAATTGAAAACCCAAATCACCGATATGGTGCTGGATTCAAATTCACTTGAAAGCGAATTCACAACAAACCAGCGTCAGGAGGAATGCCTGAAAAACTGCCTTTATTCTTTAAAAACCGCATATTCTGCGGCCAACGCAAGGCAGCTTCAGGATTTGATTTCAATAGATTTGAAATCTGCGCTTATGGCGCTTGATGAACTGACCGGAGAGGTCATTACGGACGATATTCTGGATAAAATTTTCGATAATTTCTGCATTGGAAAGTAGGAAAACGAACTATGCACACAAAAGAGGAACTTTTAAAATTATATAATTCAGATTTGGAAGAACTTTTGAAGATTAGCGCAAAAGTCTGCTCAAACCGCGTTGAACTCTGCTCATTAATCAGCGCAAGAACGGGCAAATGCTCGCAGGACTGCAAATATTGCGCGCAAAGCTCGCATTATCGCACAAATATCGAAACAAACCCGCTCCTGACGCCGGAGGACGTCAAAAAAGCCGCATTGAGGGCAAAAGAGCACCATTCATCGAGGTTTGCAATCGTAACTTCGGGAAAAACACCCGATGAGAGCGATTTTGATACGATGGTTGAGATGATTAAAGAAATCAACAAAATCGACGGGCTGAAAAGCTGCGCTTCTATCGGAATTTTGAACGAAAATCAGGCAAAACGCCTCGCTGAAGCGGGATTGAAACGTTTTCACCACAATATCAACACATGCCGCTCATATCACCCGCAAATTTGCACAACGCACAGCTACGAAGACCGCATAAACACGGTAAAACTCGTCCGAAAGTACGGAATGGAGCTTTGCTGCGGCGTTATTATCGGAATGGGCGAAAGTATTGAACAGCGGGTCGAAATGGCGATGGAGCTTGCCGAAATTCATCCGGATTCTATCCCCTTGAACATCCTTATGCCCATAAAAGACACGCCTTTTGAAAATTATCTCGATAAAATCGACGAAGAGCACATTATGAGGACGATTGCGATTTTGAAAATTGCAAATCCGGACTCGATTGTGCGTTTTTGCGGGGGCAGAATGCGGCTTTCGGAAAAAAATCAGGAATTAATGCTAAAATACTGCGTTGAGGGCATTTTGACAGGCGATTACCTCACGACAACAGGCAAAACGCCCGAAAAAGACCTCGAAACAATCAAAAAACTAAACAAGGAACTCATATGTACGACTACATCAAAGGTATAATCATCTCAAAACAGCCCTCTTCGTCAAAAGGGGCGCTGCTCGTCATCGAAAACGGCGGAATCGGCTACGCAGTGAACACAACAGACCGGACAATCAGCAATCTCGCTGAAATCAACGAAGAAGCAAAGATTTATGTGACTTTGATTCACAAAGAGGACGCAATGTCCCTCTGCGGGTTCGCAAACCGCGAGGAACGCGACATTTTCAACATTCTGCAAAGCGTTTCAGGCGTGGGGGTGAAATCTGCGCTGGTTCTTTTGAACGAATTTTCAGGATGTGAGCTTATTTCAGCGGTTATCAGGGGCGATTACAAGGAGCTTTCGCGCGCAAAGGGAATCGGGCCGAAACTTGCGCAAAAAATCATCATTGAGTTGAAAGACAAGCTCATAAACTGGCAAAAAACCGCGCCAATCGACCTTTCTGACATTGCGCCCGACGTAAATGCGCCTGATGAAACGGTTTCAGAGGTTCAGGCGGTGCTTTTCTCGCTCGGATATTCGCCTGATGAGGCGAAAAAGGCGATTAAGCTTGCTTTTTCGAGCACAGAAAAGAAAGATTCGCCCGAGGAAATTTTGAAAGAAGCGCTGCGTTTTCTTGCGCAGGGTGAGCTTGAATAGTACAAAATAAGGAAAAAATCATGGGAAAAACAGCAATAATTATACCGTCACGCTACGCCTCAACAAGGCTTCATGCAAAACCGCTTATTGAAGTCGGCGGAAAGCCCATTATTCAGTGGGTTTATGAGAAAGCTTCAAAAGTGAAGCTTGCGGACACGGTAATAATTGCGACCGACCATGAAGAAATCTTCAATTGCGCAAAATCCTTCGGCGCAAACGTTGAAATGACCCGCGCTGACCACAAATGCGGCTCCGACAGGATTGCGGAAGTTGCTCAAAGGCATGAGGATTTTGAATATATTGTAAATTTGCAGGGCGATGAACCGATGATTACGCCCGAGAGCATAGATGGCGTGATTTCTGCGCTCCACAACAATAAAAATGCGGATATAGCCACGCTTTTAAGAGAAATCAAAGACCCGGAAGAAGCTGAAAACCCGAATCTTGTAAAATGCGTAAAGGACGAAAACGGTTTTGCTCTTTATTTTTCGCGCTCAAAAATCCCTTACGAAAGAAACGAAAATGAGGCTGTTTTTTACGGTCATATCGGGCTTTACGGTTACAGGCGCGATTCTTTGTTCAAAATGACATCACTTTCGCAGACAATGCTTGAAAAAGCCGAAAGTCTTGAGCAATTGCGCGCTTTGCAGTCCGGAATGAGGATTATTACGACGGTGGTTGATTTTATTCCCGTCGGTATCGATACAAAAGAGGATGTAGAGCGTTTTAAGGCGGCTCTGGCAAAAAATTAGGGCAAAATTACAAGCTAAAAGGAAAATCTCCGGATTTCTCTTTTCCGTTCCGATTCCTCCGGCATGCGCGAATGGATGGCAAAAATCGTGCTTTTTGAAGCCTCCCCCATAGTCACTCCAAAGAGGAATCCGGAGATTTTCCCACACGTGTCCATCAAAAAATTAGCACTCTGGCATTAAATAGTGCTTTAGCGTTAAAAGTACCGCAAATTCATTTTTCGACGCCTATGAGCACAGCGAATCGAGCTGGAAAAATGGACTTTCAGTACTTTTAACTTTGCCTGACTTGTCTTGTGGGGAAATTGAAAATTTTTGCTACCATTAGACCTTGTGATATAATATCACCAAGAGGAGAAAAGTATGAAGAATCGTTGGTATGACAAAGAACCTACCCTTAGCCTGGCAGTCAGCCTCATGAAGAACGAATCCGTAAACATTCAGGTCGCATGTGCCCAGCTCATCACCGAAAAAGCCAAAAACCTCGGCGTAATCAGACAAAACAACCTCCTTGACGCATTTAATTACGTTGTTCTGCGCTGGTACGAAAATGATGAACGTATTTCCGAGGCTTTTGAATACCTAAAAGCCGCTTCCGACGAAGTTAGGCGGGAAATTGCCATCGAGGTTATTGAATATCTTCAAAAAATCGAACCTCTTAAAAGTTAAACGGAAACATTAATATGAGCAAAATTATTCTAAAATACATTTTTGCTTCAATTCTGCTTGTATTTGCCCTGAATCTGGCTCCCCAAAGGGCAGAAGCGATTAAAATCGGCATTGTGGACAGCGCCACCGAGGTCGTAATCGGAACCAGCAAACCTGCAAGCCTTTTTAAACCCGGTATGGAAAAATCCATCTACCAGCTCGAAGCAATGAAACCCTACAGGGTCAAAGCAATGGGCGATTCTATAGGTTTGCAGATTCAGGGTAAATATTTCAACCTCGGCATGTCAAAAATCATCATCACCCCCACTTCAAAAGGCTTTATTTCAACAAAAAAACGCTGGTATCGCGGAGAATTCATAATAATCAATAAAAACGGCTCGCTTATTGTCATAAATAACATTCCTCTTGAAGAATATATTCTAGGGGTTGTTCCCTCTGAAATGCCCTCAAAATGGAATATTGAAGCCCTTAAAGCACAGGCAATCGCAGCAAGAAGTTACGCCATCGCAAACCGCGGGAAAAGAGCCTCACGCGGATATGACCTGAAAGACACGCCCGAAGACCAGGCCTACGGCGGCGCAAGCAGTGAAACAGCATCAACTAACAAAGCAGTAGCCGAAACAAAGGGAATAGTCGTTACTTACAACAAAAAAATCATCCCTGCCTATTATTCAGCCTCTGCGGGCGGCCACACAATCAATTCCGGCGAAGTATGGAACAAGGATTTGCCATTTTTGCGTTCTGTGCCGTCGTTCGATGACGGAATCTCAAAAAACGGGCATGGAATCGGCATGAGCCAGCATGGAGCCAACAATTTGGCGTCGCAGGGGTACAATGCTTACCAAATTTTAAGCTATTATTACAATAATGTTAAGTTCGGGCGGCTTGATCCTTCTTGGGCGCTTTAAAACTCCGTTCTGAAACCCTTGTAGCACAAGGCTTTTAGACTCAACCTCCTGTCAGCCCCTTATAGTGTGCATTTTGTTTAAAAATTTTAATAAAAATACTTGTCAAAATGCGAAAAACCGCTATAATAGGTCATGTAACATTAAAGGAGGTTCTTATGAACAAAGAAGAATTAGTAAAAGAGGTTTCTAAAAAAGCTAAAGTTTCTCAAAAAGCTGCTGCAGACGTAATCGCTGCAACTTTGGAAACTGTTGAAAAAACTGTTGCTAAAGGACAAAAAGTTACTTTAGTTGGTTTCGGTACTTTTGAACCCAGAAAAAGAGCTGCTAGATCAGGACGCAACCCTCAAACAGGTGCAACAATTAAAATTGCTGCAAAAACTGTTCCTGCTTTCTCAGCTGGTAAAAAATTCAAAGAAGCTGTTAAGTAGTTTCTTATCAGTTTTTATAAGCGAAGAGTCCCGTTCGGGGCTCTTTTTTTTCGTTCAATTAGCCGATTTTTTTATAAAAACTAAAAGTTTGCAGCAAAATCAGCCGTCTTTCATTAATAAATAAAGAAAGAAGGTCGAATATGCAGATTTCCACCGTCGAATATCCCGCATTGATTTACAAAAGTGCAAAGAATAACGGCTTTGTGGCAAATTGTATCATCAAAAAGCTCATAGGCTTCGGCAGGACAGAAAAAGACGCCATATCAAATCTTGAGTCCGTGCTGAATTCCATGAATGATGAATATTTTGTGAAAGTAAAGCCCATGTATAACCTGATGGAGGCCTGATTAAGCAGGAATCAGGTTAGCCTCGAACAGCATATCGAACGCTCCCAGATTCAAAGAAGGCATTTTTGCTGAAATTCTCGGCATGCTGATTTTTATCTGCGGAAATGTCAGCCCTTTTTGGGTTTCTTTTTTTGCACAGCATTCTGCGCAGTGTTTTGTTGCTCTTTTCATTTTTTACCCCGTATAGTCTTTTTATATATTGTATATATAAATAAAAACATTTAAGCTAAAAAAATTGCCATTTTATTTAACATCTTTTAACAAAATCTTTTTCAATTTTTTCAGCCCGACACCGAGGTAGGTTGTAATAACCATGGTCAGAACAAAATAAAGATAAGTAGTTTGCACAGGGTTGTATATCCAGTAAATATCGTGGTTTGCACGCTCAGAAATCGGGATTCCATTAATATACAGGAAAATTGCCGTTATAACGTACATAACCAGCAGGTGATTTGCCATTATATGATAGGTAACATTGCCCATTTGTTCAAAAAATTTCACATCTTTTAAATACGGATACAGAATTTTAACAGTAAATAGCGACGCCCAGATTCCGGTAATGCTTGTAATCACGGGAACGATAATCTGCTGGTCAAATCTCGCCCAAACAAGCACATAGCTCAATCCAATTCCATGTTCGGGGTCAAAATCTCTATTAAACAGCCACAAAACAGCCTGAATCGAAACAATCGCAAAAAACCACTTTATTGTGAAAATGTCATGCTTTTCTTTTATGTAATTGTTGTAAAAATAGCCAAGATAAACAAAAAATACCGAAAACATTATCCTTACCAGCACAAGCAATAGCGGCGTAAGCGCAAAAAGCTTTGAAACCGGTATTGCCATAAGGCCGAGAAGCGCAAAAACCGCCAGATGGAAGAATTTGTTATCTTTAATCTTTTTCAACAGGATAAAAATAAACAAGAACGAAATCATCGTCATAAAAAGCTGCGTAACGAACCACAGCGGGCAGGACAGGTCAAACTGGTGCCCGTTCAGAAAAGGGGTTATGAAAAAGTTTTTAAGGCTCAAAGGCTGACCCCAGAATTTGCCTGTAAGCTTGAAAATCAGCACTGTGACGCCCAGATAAAACAAATTATACAAAAAATAAGGCACCAGCAGGCTTTTTACTCTGCGTTTCACAAAATCAGCTGTATTTGTTAAATATTTGTCCTTGAAAAGGCAGCCGGATATAAAGAAAAACAGAGCCAGCTGGAACGAATACGGCGTAAACATTCCCAGAAGCGAAAATTCAAGGTGTCCGGAGACAACAAGCATTATCGCAAGTGCTTTTAAAAGATTCATTTCGTTTGAAAAGAGTTTTTCCATGGGAAATATGTTATCACAAAATCACAAATAACTCCCGGGTTCCAAAATTAGTTTAGAATCGCTCCCCATCCGCATTCGTACGCAATAGCGGCCTACTGCTGCGACTTCTCCCTCCCCAACTCGGGGAGGACCGGGGTGGGGAGCGATTTTAAGGTTGTTGATTTGTAGGGTGGGAAAAGTGAAACGGTTCCCACCGCAAGATTGTGCAAAAATGTAGATTTTTGGGATTTCAAGATGATTTAGAGCCGCTCCCCATCCGCATTCGTACGCAATACCGGCGTATTGCTGCGACTGCTTCCTCCCCGGGCTGGGGAAAAGGAATAAATATTAAAAAGAGAACCCATAATAATGAGTTCTCTTGAAGTTGCGTGGTTTATGTAAGGAGCCTAGGCTCTTTTTCTGCGTTCTTCGTCTTCTTCGGATTCGGCAGCTTCAGGAAGAAGATTTAATGCCATAATTTTAGCCGATTTGAGAAGAGTAAAATCGTTTGTAATTTGCGTTCTGGTGTCGTTCACGCGTTTTGTCGTGTTTATGACATCATAGATATCTTCACTTATATTATATGAAAGTTTTGAAGAATCAGCCAGACCGTCTTCGGTTGCAAAACGCCCAACTCTTTCTGCTTTGTCTGTGAACATATTGCTGTAATTTTTATCGAGCCAGTTCACTGTATCGAGTGTATTGTAACCATCATTAGAATATTTACCGTTGAGCGTGAGCCCGAAAGTGCCCAGAAGCTGGTTATTGTTGCCAATAGATTGATTTGAGCTCTGATAAGAGCTAAGATCAATTTCGTCTATGCCCAAATCCGCAACTGAAACTATCTGCTGTGAGCCATCTTCATTTGTAACAAGTACTTTAACGTTTGCATTTTCCATTTCTTCACGGGAAACTTTTCCATCGTTATTGCCGTTTTGATCAAGCGAAATCATTTCAAACCAGTTGTTTTGAGCGCCGAGAAACTCTGTTTCATTGTTGAATTTGCCGTCATTGTTACGGTCAATGATAAAATCACAAATTTTCCCATCAGCAACAAACCCTATCGGGTCGCATTTTCTGGCTTCTTCTGCCTCTTCAATTGCAGTCAGCTGGTCATTCAGCGTAGCCAGCCTGTTTTGCTTGCAGGTAATCTGGTTGGAAAGTTTTTCACCATATGCGCAATAATTAGAAAGAAGCTGGGTTTTTGCGCAAAGTTTGCCAAGAAGTCCGTCAGCTTCGGTCAAAGAAGCCAGCACAGAGGAGGGAATTTCTGTGTCAACATCACCGAGCTTGTCAGAAAGCTTTTGTTTCATTTCCTCTTTTGTCATTTCACCGTTGGAAGCTACATATTCAGCAGCAATTTCGACAGATGCAGCAAGGATTCTAGCAGATTGTTCAGCCACGAACTCCTGTGACTCTTTGAGCGCATTTTCAATAGCGTCATTAATCTGTTTTTTTATTTCCTGAAGTTCCTGCTGGGTTTTTTGGATATTTTTGTCATTATCAGCCTTTTGCGAAGAAAGAGTTGCGATTTCCTCTTCTGTCTGCTCAATTTCTGCCTGAACATTTTCTTTATTTAGACCTGAAATGTCAACTGATGAGTTCGAAGCCGCGCTTTGAGAAACTTCGGGAAATAACTGCTCAACGACCTGTTTTGACTGATCTATTCCGAGAGCTTCGCGGTTTTCCCAGGCTTTTTGAACACTTAAACTTACTGTATTGAACATAATCAGACCCTTTACTTATTTATTACCTACTCTTATTTAAAAACAAACCAGCATATACTATTTCAATAATTATTATATACGTTACACAACTTAACAATCATGACAAAATAATTTATTTATACGCTTTACTAAAATATGAAAATTCCCGATTTGAGCATATTCAAAAAGTATTCACAAACACCGGTTCTCAAAAAATGCCTTAACTGCAAAAGGGTAAAACCGGTTGCGCAGCTGGAAAAAGACGTTTTTTGCGCCAAACCTGCCCTGCAAAAAATAGAAACAACGGTTTACAACCCTTACACATCGCAAATGCAGTCCGGAATTTTTAATATTGACTTAAAAAAGCCAGCAGAACTTGTTTTTGACCGCTTTAAAAGGATTTCGCAAAGGAACAAGCCCGTAACCCTGCGCTACAACCCCGAAAACACTGCATATGTTTACAAAAAAATCCACACAGTCGAAAACGGGATTAAAAAGCAAAAAATGAAAGTGAATGTGCTCACTTCTACCGACGGTGAAAGCATAACGACTTATCACTTTTTCACGCCCGACTTAAAACGCGAAATCGGTTATGTTTCCATCGCTGATTGCAGGCTTTTGAAGAAAAACAACTTTTATGAATACTCAAAAGAAGCCTATTTTAACAAACCCCTCCATGTTGACCACAAAAAGGAGGGAATTGTCGGTGATAGAATCAAAATAGATTATCTCCAAAACTGGGATGATAAAAAATACGGCGGAATCGGCGAGTTAGCCGACAGGCTCTCCGTCGAATACTGCATAAACAACAATTTGCCGCTGAATATTGTTTCAGAAGCCGATATAAATTCTCATATTGCGCACTACAAACGCGGAAAAAGGTTTTTTATGCCCGCCACCGAATCAAATGCAGGCGATTTTTTCAAAAACCGCTACGGAACGAAAAATCCCAACCAAATTATAAAAAAACTCCTTTCCGAATCCCGGGACGCAAGAATCGACACAGGCAGCTGGGGCTGTTTGCCAATGTATATGCCGCAGGAGCTTGCACAAAAGTACGCCGGAATGGCAAAAAACAGCCCGATTATCAAGGATTTCAAGCCTTTTGATTAAAAACGGGTGGATTTGAAGACCATTGTATATTTGTAATCCCCGTAGCACATAATAACAAGGAACATATTTCCGTCGATGTAATAAGACTGGATATAAGACCCGGGCGGAGGTGATTTTCTTGAGGAATTGCGGAAAACCGTATAAAATTTATCCCTCGTATTCTCGCAAAAGCTTTGCCATTTTGACTTTTTGGCTTTTGGCACCATCGTGTCATAATATCCGGGCGCAACAAGCTCTTTTTTCACAACAGGAATGATGAATTTAACTTTTCCGCTTTCTTTAAAAAGCACGTATTCGCGCTCATTTATTGTTCTTGGGGTTAATATATAATAACCGGCCGGAATCGTCTGGTTTTTGAAGTACAAATCAACAGCCAGCCTGAAAAGCGGGTAGGGTGACCAGGCGTATTTTTGATAATCCTCATTCTGGTAAGGGTCAAGCTGGTGCACAAGCTCAAAATCAGGAATATTCGCAAATTTGTACAGTTTTGCATAATCTTCACTTGTAGATTCGGCAAAAACAACATTCGCGCAAATCAGCATGGAGATTATCAACAAAATAAGTTTATTTTTCATAATTTTAATATAATGTATTTTTAATAAATGTCAAAAGGTTTTATAGGGGCCAAAAGGTTTTATCCGGCCCCAAAAAGGCCCTTATAGCTCAGAATTAATCCTTCTGGGCGCGTTCTTTGAAGTTCATGCGAATTGGCGTGCCGAAAAATCCCGCAGCTTCTCGGAGTTTGTTCTCAAGATAGCGCTTGTAGCTATCCTGCACTAAATCTTCGTTGTTTACGAACATAATAAAGGACGGAGGCGCGGTGCGAACCTGGGTTGAGTAAAGAATTCGCAGTTTTTTGCCTTTTTTGGTTGTTGGTGGGTTCATTGCGAGCGCTTCAAGAAGAATTTTGTTCAAAATGCTTGTTGAAAGGCGTTTTGTGCACTGTGCCCATACGTCTTTTGCTGTTTTATAGATATTTACGAGCCGCTGCTTGGTTTTTGCGCTCACAAAAAGCATAGGGAAATTGCTCAAAAACGGTGCGTCGTTGAGGAGTTTTTGCTGATATTTTACGGTCGAAGTCGTGTCTTTTTCGACCAAATCCCACTTGTTTACGGCAATAATCATGCCTTTTCCGGCTTCTACGACGGTCTGGGAAATCTTTTTGTCCTGATCGGTCAGCCCCTCGAGTGCGTCAACCACAAGAACCGCCACATCGCAGTCACGGATTGCGCGGATTGCGCGGTCAACAGCGAATTTTTCAACACCCCAGTCAACTTTTGCCTTTTTTCTAATGCCGGCAGTGTCAACAAGGATGAATTCTTCGCCCTCGTATTTGACTTTTGAGTCAATGCTGTCGCGGGTTGTGCCGGAAATGTCGCTTACGATTACCCTGTCTTCGCCCAAAAGCGCATTTACGATTGAAGATTTTCCTGCGTTCGGTTTTCCGACGATTGCAATTTTTATCAGCTCGGATTTTTCATATTCTTCGTCCGAGGGGAAATCTTTTGTTATTTCTTCAAGCAAATCGCCCACGCCGCCGCTTCCGTGCAGCGCAGAAATCGGCATAGGTTCGCCGATAGCCAGCGAATAAAAATCACCAAGCATTGCGATTCTTTCTGGCGAATCAATTTTGTTTACTGCGAGAAAAACGGGTTTTGTGCTCTGGCGAAGAATATTTGCGATGTCATAGTCAATCGGATTTACGCCGTCTTTGCCGTCAACAAGAAAAATCACGGAATCCGCTTCTTCACAGGCGATTTTTGCCTGCGTAAAGATGTTGAGCATGATTTCGTCTTCGTCACCGGGGATAATCCCGCCTGTATCGATTACGGTGAATTCCTTATTCTGCCACGTTACATCAAAATAGAGCCTGTCGCGCGTAACGCCCGGCAAATCATCAACAATCGACTGTCTTGCGCCAACAAGGCGGTTTACAAATGTGGATTTGCCCACATTTGGCCTGCCAACGACCGCAACTATCGGTTTTCTTTTCATAATCGGATTCCTGTCTGACTTTTTTCTTATTTTAATATAAAAATAAGAATATTAAAGCTATAATTATTCCCCCTCCTCTCCTCCGGCTATATATTTCGGAAATTTTTCCCTCTCCGATGGGAGAGGGTGCCCGCAGGGCGGGTGAGGGCTTGCCCGTAAGGAAAACCAGAACCAACAAAATTCTAATATGCAATCATCAAAAATTAAAATCCCGCCCGCCATTCTCAATTTTTTTGAGATTATCAACGAGCGTAGCCTTAATTTGGTCATTATCAAAGGTTTCCAGCTCTTTTTCTATGAGCAAATTCCCGACCCTTTTCGTTTCGTCGGTCGCATAATCGGTTAAATACTCTTTCAAAGTCATTAACGCGTTCGGATGGCAGAAATTGTGAATTTGCTGTTGTTTGCAAATCTCCATAAACCTGTCGCCCGTTCTGCCTTTGCGATAGCAGGATGTGCAAAAACTCGGCAAATATCCGATGTTCATAAGCCATCTTACGACTTCGTCAAGGGTTCTTTTGTCGCTAACTTCAAATTGTGAGGAATCTTCGCCCTCCGGTTCAGGCTCGGCATAGCCGCCAACACTGGTTTTCGAGCCTCCGCTCATCTGCGACAAGCCCAAATGCAAAAGCCGTTCGCGGCATTTTTCGGATTCTCTGGTAGAAATAATCATGCCCGTATAAGGAACCGAAATTCGTATGCAGGCAACAATTTTGGCGAATGTATCGTCGTCAATTCCGTTATCAAAAACGGACGGGTCAATATCGTCGGCTTTTTTGATTCTCGGAACGCTTATTGCGTGAGGCCCTACGCCAAAAGCCGCTTCAAGGTGCTCGGCGTGCATTAAAAGTCCGGTAAATTCGTACTTGTAACGCTCCAAACCGAACAAAACGCCCAGACTTACGTCATCAATGCCCGCTTCCATTGCTCTGTCCATGGCTTCGGTGTGATAATTGTAGTTGTGTTTCGGGCCGGTCGGGTGCAGGCGTTCGTAGGCCTCTTTGTTATAGGTTTCCTGAAACAAAACGTATGTTCCGATTCCGATATCGTGGAGTTTTTTGTAGTTTTCGACGGTTGTTGCAGCGATGTTTACGTTTATTCTGCGGATTGCGCCGTTTTTGTGTTTTACGTCATAAATTGTTTTTATTGACTCAAGAACATATTCAATCGGGTTGTTCACAGGGTCTTCGCCGGCTTCCAGCGCGATTCTTTTGTGTCCCATGTCCTGAAGTGCGATTACTTCATTACGAATTTCTTCCTGCGTCATTTTTTTACGGGGAATATGCTTGTTTTTTGCGTGATAAGGGCAATAAACACAGCCGTTTACGCAGTAATTTGAAATATACAAAGGCGCAAATAGCACGATTCTGTTTCCGTAGTAATCTTTTTTTATCTGCTCGGCAAGTTTGAAAATTTCTTCATTTTTTTCAGGAATTTCGCAAGCCAGCAAAACCGCAGCTTCACGGTGTTTCAGGCCTTTGCCTTTTCTGGCTTTTTCAAGGATTTCATCGACCAGTTTTGTGTTATTTTTATTATTTTCCGCAAAATCAAGGGTTTCGAGAATTTCTTCGTGGGAAATGAATTCTTCTGCTTTGTGGGACTTAGGATTGTACATAATTAAACTCCTCCGCTCACAATCATAGAACTTCAAGCGCCAAACTCAAGCATATTTGTAAACAAATGTATCATTTTTATATATTTTTTATAAACCTTAAGGCGATTGATTCAAATAAGGTTTAAAATAAGAATATGGAAATAGTTAAGAATATATGGGATATGAATCTGAACGAGGATCAGGAATTCTTCGCGTCGCTGATGCTGGAGGAGTTCGGGTGCAACACGCGTATGGAAAAAATCGGGAATCCTAATTTCATAAGCCATTATGTTCAACCAAAACATGATTTTTTGATATACACAACCGCGCAGCCCAATGCCGAAGGCAGAAGGCTCATAAGCTGGAATAACAGATAAATAAAATCAGCACAAAACCCGTCCGAATTAAGTCAGGACGGGGTTTTTGTATTTTGCAAAGGCGTTATTCGCTGTTTTCGTTCTTCATATTCGCCTGAATTTCAGCGCGCTCGTTGAAGCAGTCGATAAAGTGCGAATATCGCTCCATACGCAGTTTCAGCCATGCCAGCATAGTATCCGAGCCATAGACCTCGATTGTTCTTGTCCTCGAAAAGTTTTTAGCGCTTCGATTGTAAGTTTCGTCGATGTAGGTCTTGCATTTGCAGTTCAGCTCTTCGATTAAATCGTAGAGCGTCTTTAGCCATGCCGGCTGGACGTTGATTTCGTTGACTTTGTACTCGAGAATCATAGTTTTGACCTTCTGTCTTTCTTATTTATAACCTTTCCGAACTTATTTCGTTTTTAATGGCAGGTTTTTATGAAACTTTCTGCTTCACATGATGTATATCGGCAGGTTTGGTCAAAACTTTATAGATTACTATCCATGTCGTAACAAATGTTTACAAAATATCTTGAAAATCTTTACTCCAGCGCTCCGAGAACCTCATCAACATGCCCTTTGACTTTAACTTTTCGCCATTCTTTTTTGCATTCGCCTTTTTCGTCAAAAAGAAATGTTGAGCGGATAATTCCCATGTATTTTTTGCCGTACATTGATTTTTCGCCCCATGCGCCGAGCTTTTCTGCGAGCTGATGTTCGGAATCAGAGAGGAGAATAAAATTCAGCCCGTGTTTTTCCTGAAAATTTTTGTGGCTTTTTATGCTGTCAGGGCTTACGCCGACAACGCGGGCTTTTGACGTCCATCTGTTCTTATTTTCTTTAAAATCGCATGCCTCCTGCGTGCAGCCGGATGTGTTGTCTTTCGGGTAAAAATAGATTATTGTGTTTTCGCCTGAGAATTCGGAGATTTTGTATTCTTTTTCGACGCCGTTTTCGTCGATTCCGGCTAATTTTATGTCGATTTCGTTGATATTCATTGTTATGCCCTTTCTTTTTTGAACATTATATCATGCAGGTAAAAATCATATTCGGGCACAAGACAAATCTTGACGTAAAACGTCCTATTATGTAAAAATAAATTTAAAATCCACGGAGTTGTATGAAAAAAATTCTCGTTTTATTAATTTTTCTGATATTTACAAGGGGCGTTTTTGCGCTTACATTGGAGGGTAACGTTAGTTATACTGTAGAATCCGCACGCAGCATAACTTTTGAAAATGTGCGCGCTGAACTTCCATTATCAATGGTACAACCGCATTTAATAGACGAATCTTTCGGCGCAAACAAAGATTATATCAAATACGGAGGCCAGCCCGTTGACAGGTATATAGAGGTGTTTAAAAAAGGCCCGTTCAGGCTTGCCTACGCCATACAATACAAAAAACACAAGGAAATCACATATTATTATTTGAAAATGGACGGCACATTACTATTTATTGATATAGAAGAAGCCCTCAACAAAGCGAAAAATCGTTACCCGTTAAAATTTTACCGCTACGATACAAAAGGAAAGCTTATTGCCGGCGGCATTGCCGTATCAGAGAATGAAAGTTTTCTATTTGATAAAAATCAAAAATTAATCACCCATATTGTATATTCAGCTCCTGGAGCTGGTAAAACATTGGCTGGATTAAATATAGCAACTCAATCAATGAATTATGAAAAAGACGAACATGCAGTATTTTTATCTGGAAATGGCCCTTTAGTAAAAGTGCTTCGTGAGGCTTTGATTAGAGACAAAGCGAAAAAAGACAATCTTTCAAAGAAAAAGGTTGAGCACCAAGTCCATGCATTTATTCAAAATATTCATCATTTTAGAGATGAGTATTTTCAAGACAATAATACTCCTGTTGAAAGTCTTGGATAAAACAACATACAAAAGGGACTCAAAGAGCTGGAATTTTAGCATCTTCAAGTGGAATTAGGCTCCGCCCAGAAGGGATACACGTAAAATCTGATGTGGATTGCGTTAACTGGTTTTTGAACCCAAAGGAAGATGTGAGATCATCTTGTTATCTTGAAGAAACCGCTACAGAATTCGAAGTGCAAGGCTTAGAGCTTGATTGGGCGATAGTTTGTTGGGATGCAAACTATAGACGTGAGAATGATAATTGGGCGCATTACTCTTTCAAAGGAACAAAATGGCAAAATATAAATAAAGACGAGGATAAAACCCATCTAAAAAACGCCTATAGAGTGCTCTTGACTCGTGCAAGGCAGGGTATGATTATTTTTGTACCAAAAGGCTCTGATGAAGATAAAACTCGCTCACCGGAATTTTATGATGCTATTTATGAATATTTAAAGAATTGTGGTATTACTGAAATAAATACAATACCATCAGATTCCTTCAACGTATATCGTCAATGTCTTTTTTAGTTAAAATCTATTCAAATGGAAGTCAAAAAAATAAAGACATGCTTGATAAACTTATGGATAAATTATTGACAGGTGTAATAAGTGATGAAGTTTATGCAGAAAAACAAACTGAACTAATTGCAAAAAGAAATCATTTAAAAGCAAGCATGGAAGAATTAAAACAAGTTTCTACCAAATTTACGGAAATAGCAGAAAATCTTATCGAACTCTGCAAAGAAGCACCACATCTGTACTTACGCGCTTCTAACGATGAAAAGAAACAACTTCTAAAATTGTTAATATCTAACTCCGTTATAGATAGCAAAAAACCACTCGTAGTGCTTAATCCCGTCTTCGAGAATATACAAAAAATGGTTAATGTTAAATATGGTGGAGACGAGGGGAATCGAACCCCTGTCCGAAATGGAATGCAGCAAACATCTACGAGCGTAGGTGCATTTTATCTCATTTTAGCAAGGAAAGCGTCCATAACCTGAGCTAAAACAAAGCAGTTTTAAGCGATACGCGCTTTGAGAAAAGTCTTGATGCAATTAATTCTCATCGTTGCACTGCGTCTTGCATAATTGACCCTGCACAGCGGCAAGCTGGCCGTACAGAGTGGGCATAGTCCAGTCTGTCGGACTAAGCAGCTAAAGCGTAAGCTCTAGGTGCAAAATTGCCTTCGATAACGTTGTTAGCGTTTAATTTAATTTGCTCGTTGATAACCGAGAACAGCGCTCGGACCCGCAGTTTGATACAAACGATCACCCCGTCAAATCCAAAACGTCCCCATAGTATTCATAATTCAAAGTACTGTGTAATAAATATTATAGCACAATTTCCACCGGAAACCAGATGCTAAACAGATATATCCATCAAAATTTTGTAATACAAACGCACTTTTTCTTCGGTTTCTTTGTCCAATATTTTATTAATTTCCTTAATCAGGCTGTCTTTGCTTTTTAAATGGGAAGTCTGAAAAAACATCTGCAATTCAATCCCCAGCACCGAAGAAATTCTCGTAATCAAATCAATAGACGGAACATTTTTCCCGCATTCTATTCTGCTTAAATGCTTCGGGTCTACACCTACGATTTCTGATAAACGCTCCTGCGTAAAACCTTTGCTTTTTCTAAGCTCTTTTATTCGTTTTCCTAAATCTTTATTTTTGTCCATATCAAATCTCTTAAATATTATTGCAACATATGCAAATATAAAAAACAGCGCCATATATCACTATTTAGATTTAATGTTGACATTTTAGGTGTATAAATATACAATTCATGTAGATTTTTTAGGATAAATTCAACATTATATATCACATTAAGGAAAAAATATGGAAAAAGTATCAATTATAATCCCCTGCTACAACCAATCTAAATACGTAATCGACGCAATCGAATCCGCTGCAGCGCAGACTTATCCGGAAATAGAAATTGTTTGTATCAATGACGGTTCAACAGATGAAACTTCAGAAATAATCACCGGAATCACCCCGAAATTCAAGCAGATGTTATTTTTAGACCAAAAAGAAAACAAAGGCGTCGTAAAAGCAAGAAACCTCGCCATCAGCAAGTCAACAGGCGCCTACATCCTGCCGTTGGACGCCGATGACACAATTGAACCTGATTATGTGGAAAAAGCGGTAAAAATACTGCAAAATAATCCCGAAATTGGCGTAGTTTATTGCAAAGCAAAATATTTCGGTTCAAAACAGGGCATCTGGAAGCTTCCTGAATTTAACAAGAACGAAATGCTTTATACAAATCATGTTTTTGTAAGTGCATTGTTCAGAAAATCCGACTTTGAAAAGCTCGGCGGGTACAAAGAATATATGAATGACGGCTATGAAGACTGGGATTTGTGGCTTTCATTTCTGGAAAACGGGTTTAAATTTCACCAAATCGACGAATTTTTATTCAATTACCGGCAATACAAAGAAGAATCCAGAACCTCCAAAATCACTAAGTCGCAGATGGATAATATTTATAAAAATATAATTTCGCATCATTTTCCGTTGTTTTTGGAGGAAAAATCCTTTATTGACAAGGTTTTTAGAGGGCAGTTAAAGAAATTGAACAAATACAAAAAACTTTTTAAAATAATGCTTTTTACAGCGATTGCAGAGTTTGCAGCGCTGATTGCGGTATTGTTTTTGCTTATTTGGACATAAATTATGAAACGAAAAATACCGTTTTTTTCAGACTTGTACGAAAAATACCGTAAAAAATTTTACGAAAAGTTCAACAGGGAGCTCGATTACGGGCTAATCAGCCGCGCGCACGAAAAATACACAAATTCCATAATAAAAACACCCGCAAAATTTCTACATTTTGAAAAAAACGATAATCCCAAAATTTCTGTCATTATTCCTGTTTTCAACCAGTTTGAATTGACAATGAAATGCCTCGAATCGATATTGCAGAGCACAAAAGCAAAAAACTACGAAATAATCTTAATCGACGACCATTCAACCGACGAAACCCGAAAAATCAAGGAACACGTAAAAAATATCAAAGTAATCAGAAACGAAAACAACGCAGGATTTTTGAAAAACTGCAATTCAGGGGCAAAAGCCGCAAAAGGCGAATATTTGTACTTGCTCAACAACGACACCCAGCTTCTTGAAAATGCGATGGAAAAGCTTGCTGAAATTTTAGATAAAGTAAAAGATTGCGGCGCAGCCGGCTCAAAATTAATCTTTCCCGACGGAAAATTGCAGGGCGCAGGCTCAATAATAAAAAAAGACGGCAGCACTGCCTCCATAGGGATTTTCAACAACCCGCTTTCTCCTGAATTCAACAAACTTAAAGAGGTAAATTATTGCTGCGGAGCGAGCCTGATGGTCAGAAAAGCGCTCTGGGACAACCTCGGCGGCTTTGACACATTGTTTTCTCCCGGTTATTACGAAGAAACAGACCTGTGCCTGAGAATCAAAGAAATCGGCTGCAAAACCATTTATCAGCCGGAATCCGAAGTAATACATTTTTGCGGGTGCAGCTTTAAAGAAAGCACAGAGCGGCTAATCAAGCAAAACAGAAAAAAATTCCTGAAAAAATGGCGCGGCAAGCTGAAAAATCTAAAATAAAACCGGTGCAGGCAGATTCCCGCGCCGGTTTTTGTTAATTGCTATTTGTTGAAAATTAAAAACATGTTTTTTATCGATTCGTAACCTTTCAGGTATGAAGCTGCGTCCATTTTTTCATCCGGCGAATGCATGTTGAAAACATCCGCGCTGCCGATTAGATAGGGCTTGAACGGAACGCCGTTTTTGTTTTTTTGTTTTGCATAAACATGCGTTTCCGCACCTGCGTGGAAAGAGCTGATGTCGGGCTTTAAGCCGGCTTTTTCGCAGGCTTCTTTTCCGACTTTTTCAATCGTATCGTCATTTGAACGCTCAAACGCAGGCAAATGCGGGGTTACAAGGAACTCTGCGGAGGCGATTCCGTCATATTTTTTGTTAAAATCTTCGACAATTTTTTGGATTTTTGCGATTAATTCGTTTTCTGTATCGACCTCGGAACTCCTGATAGAATATCTGGCGCGTGCGTGGGTGTTTATGAGGTTTGTCATTGATTTTTCGCTGATGTAGTCCACAAAACATTCGGATTTTATGCTTTCATCGCTGATTTGCTTGATACAGGGCTCAACGCCGCCTCCAATTACGCTTCCGACGTTGATTGAGGTGATTACGCCGAGTTCATTTGCCTTGTAAACGCCCTGCGGGATTTCGTTTATCAGCTCGGCAATGAGTTTTACGGCGTTTGCGCGGGTTTTGTCGGCTATATCAATACCTGAATGCCCACCTTTGAAAGCGTTTACGCTTAAAATTGCGTTTGTGTAACTTGCACCGGCAACAAGGATTTGTCCGGCTTTGTCTGCGTCGATTACAAGCACATATTCGGATTCAAGGCGTGAAAAATCAAAGTGATTTATGCCGGAAAGCCCCTGTTCTTCGTCTTTTGTGAACACAAGCTCAAGACCGCCGTGTTTTAAGTCTTTATCGGACGCAATTTCCATCGCAAGCTGCATTGCCGCAGCAACGCCCGCTTTGTCGTCCGCGCCGAGGGTGCGTTTTTTGTCCGTTTCGATGAATTTGCCGTCATAGCAAATGTTCACGGGTGAATTATCGCCGATTACGTCCATGTGAGCGGAAAGGGCAACCGGTTTTTTCGTCGGGTCGGTGGCGGGAATTTTTGCGATTACGTTTTTAAAGTCGTCGTATTCGGCTTTTATGCCCGCATTTGTTAATATTTCAATGATTTTATCGGAAACTTTGTCTTCCTGTCCAGACGGGGAGGGGATTTTCGCCAGAGTGCAGAACAGGTCGATGAGTTTGTTTTCTTTTCTTAAATTTTCGATTTCCATAATACAATTCTCCTTTGCGGATTCATTATAACATTTTTTTAATCGTTGGTGCGTCCTCTACTTTGTTTTTCACGTTTGTTGGCGGTGGGAACCGCTTCGCTATTCCCACCCTACTTTATCGCCCCGTAGGGTGGGAATAGCAACAGCAAAAAACACCGGATTATTTTATAAGTGGCGCAGCGGTTCCCACCAGCACTATTTTCACCCTACTTTATTGCCCACGTAGGGCGGGAATAGCAATGGCAAAAAACGCCGCATTATTTTACAAGCGACGCAGCGGTTCCCACCAGCACCAACTACTCAAAATCCAACCCAATAATCTTATTCTTATCCTCAAAATTGCACCATGAAGAATCATAAAACCCCATTTTTACAAACTTTTTAAAAGAAGAATATTCATATTTCCCCGCAACTTTGACATACCCATGTTTTATGGGATTAAAATGAACATAATCCAAATGCTTTGCCAAATCCTCTTCATCCCTGATGGTATGTTCCCAGTAACGCCGCTGCCAGATACCTTTTTCACCCTTTTTAATTTTGCTTTGACTCAAAAAAGCCGCATTTTTCGGCATTTTTAAAGAAAAATTATATTTTATTGAATATATAATTTTTGGATAATCCTCAACATTTTGGAGTTTTAAAATTAAATGCATATGGTCAGGAAGAACCACCGCAGCATAAATTTCAAACGGAAATTTTTCCAGCGCAGATTTGAATGATTTTCTTAAAATATCAATATTTTCTATGAGTATCTTCTGACGTTCATTTGTAACGATTGTTACAAAAATACAATTAAAACCATTAAGAAAAAGGCGGGTATAATTTGACATAAATTTTATTTTATCACGATTTAACATAAGTGTAAAAACGCGACAAAGTTGCTTCATTTTTTCACATTTATTGCCGGTGGGAACCGCTTCGCTATTCCCACCCTACTTTATCGCCCCTGTAGGGTGGGAATAGCATGACAAAAAACACCGCATTATTTTACAAGCAGCGCAGCGGTTCCCACCAGCACTACTTTATCGCTCACGTAGGGTGGGAATAGCAATAGGAAGAAACATTGGATTATTTTACCAGCGGCACAGCGGTTCCCACCAGCACTACTTTATCGCTCACGTAGGGTGGGAATAGCAATAG
>OJMH01001384.1_pt1 | contig 24472 bp, 23 predicted proteins | sample 1597111 | NCBI WGS metagenome assembly OJMH01 (sample SAMEA2452115, study PRJEB22498) | human gut metagenome | reverse complement strand
GATATGAAATGTCGGGATCAGCCAGCTTGCGTCGCCGCGGGCCCGGCCGTAGAAGGCTTCTCCTCCCGCAATGCGGTCGAGCTGTCCCGGAGTCTGAAAGACATTCAGCGTTTTCCGGCTGCGTTCATCCATCAGCAGCCAGCCGTGCATCAGGCCGAGCGCCTGGTCGGAGAGATGGTTTTCCCGCCACTCGTCGGAGATGGAGCGTTCGCTGATGACGCGGTTGTACTCGGCGATCAGCTCCTCCTCGCCGTCGGGCCGCAGCGGGATGCGATCCAGCAGATCGGGAGCTTCCAGCCGGTAACTCAGCAGTTTCCCCTTTCGGAAACGGAAAGGTCCGAATTTGGTCATCAGCGGGCTTTTCTCCAGCGGGTCACATCCGGCAATCGAACTCTTTCCCGATAAAGCCTGGCTGAAAAGCGGGGGAAAAGGGACATATTCACTTGCCTGCGGAGCCAGTTTCACCGCCGAAATCACACGGTTCCAGACCGTGATCCGCCCTTCGCGGTCATTGGCATGAAATTCCTCCATCTCAAGCGGGAAATAAGTCAGCAGGGGAACAACTGCGGCAATCTGTCCGGCCACCTCTCCCGGAACGGCCTGCCAGCTGCCCCATGCGGGGTCCTGCGGAGCCGCGCCGTACAGAGTTGCCGCGGCGAACTTGCCGACGCCGCCTTTCCGCCCGATGCGCAGACTTCCATCTGTGACGCGCAGTGAGTGCGGCCGCTTTTCAAACACCAGCAGAACCGGCAGTTTGGCAGCCGGATTCTCCCAGCAGAGGACGAGCCAGTTCGCGCTGAGCCGGGACGGGTCAAAGTGTTCCACAGGAAAAATTCCGATCTTTCCGTCACACTCCGCGATGATCCCGGCCGGAGCGCAAGGATATTGAAGCGTGTTGTCGGAGACGGCGACGGTTTCGGAAGGGAAATCATAGAGGACTCCGGGCGCCAGCGCGCTCCAGTATGCGGTAACATCATGTTTCCGGCTGCCGTCAAGAGCTTTGAACTGAAATTTCCGGACGGAGTGAGTCCATGAGCCGCTCTCCACACTGCTTTCGGCGGGAGTCATGCCCGGAATGTCGAACGAAACACTCCAGCCGTCCTTACTGTCCGTATATGGCTGGAATTCATTGCCGGAATCGGCATAAAGAGAGGTCCCGGTCGTATTGGTGCAAAGAAGCGTGTGCCAGCTGCCTTCAAAACCGAACACTCCGACCGCATAGGTTCCCGCACCGGGCCGGACGACAGGCGAACGCCCGTCGCGGATATACACGGTACGCGCGAATTCCCCGCGCAGTTTCGTCCCTGCAAGGGAATGAAGATAGCACTGATAGAAATTCCCGGCGTTGTAATCATTCCGCCACGTCTCTTTCAGGCGCGTCCAGCGTTCCTTCAGTTCATCCGTGCTGATGGAACTCCCCTGCGAGTTGCGGAATTCCGCGAGACGCTGAAACGCCTGAAACTCCCGGTCCAGTTCCAGCAGCGACGCACCGAGCCGCGCGCGCTCCTCGGCAAGGGCGGTATAATAACCGACCGCCCGTTCGATTTCGACCGGATAAACCGCGGTATCCGTTTTATGCAGCTTCAGCAGTTTCTGCAATGCCGTGATCTCGCTGTCGGCGGATGAGTGCAAGCCGAATTTTGCAAGTCCCTGCATGTTGGTGCGCCAGTCGGTGAAACGCGCCGCAAGCTCTTTCGGAAGCCGCTCGATCCGTCCCTTCCGGTCCCAGCCGCAATAATTGGGGCTGAGCGCATTTCCGGCGAATCCCTGATAAAGATTCATCAGGAAGTCACGGTATTCATCGGCCTTGCCGAGCCGCTTGCGCCAGCTGTCGAGCATCTGCTGAAATTCAAAACTGTTCGGCGAAAACCGGGAAAGCACCACAAAACCCAGATCGGCCTGCTCGTTTTTGAGGGCCTCCGCGGACTTTTCCGGTACGGCAGGCTTTTCGCCGGGACGTGCGGTATCCACGGTGATTTCCTCAATCCACAGTTCACCGGTCACTTCGCGCAGGCCGCAGATCAGCCAGCCGTCAAAGTCGGCGGGAGCATCGAACGAAAACGAAATGGTTTTCCAGTCGAAATCCCCGCTCAGATCGAACGGCTTGGAGAATTCTTTCCATTGTCCGGAAAAATTTCCCACCAGCATGAGCCGGACTCCCTGCCAGTATGCCCGCGGCTTTGAAATGCCCTTCCCCCTGATCTTTGCGCTGAACGTATAATGCTTGCCGCGTTTCGCCTTGAAAAAGAGCTGCGCTTTGGGAAACGAGTCTTTCTTTGTGTCCGTGCCGTTCAGATAAAAGCCGCCATCGCGGAATTCCGCCTGCTGTTCCAGACGCCATTCCCCCCGCGGCGGGAAAAGGATGTCGGGAACCGCCCCCAGATACAGCGGCAACAACACAAGAGCGGAAAAAGTGATATTTTTACGCATTGTCCAATGCCTTTTTCATCAGAAACTCAAATCCCGCTGCCACTTCGTCCCGACACTCACGGAGTGTACGCTCCCATCCGCCCGGCAGTAGTTGGCCATGCGCGAGGAGCTGTGATTGTATCCCAGCGGACGGGTCTCCCCGATGTCCATTGCGTGTGTCCGGGTGCAGTCATAGTTTTCCGCGCCGCAAATCGGGGCGGCCGGATAGATTGTACCGTCCGCCTTTCTCTCCATCTCGATGAAGAGAACGCTCCTGCCCGGCAGTTTGGAGATCCGGTGGTAAGTCACTCCAGCACCGGACTGCGCCCCATTTCCGTTGCACTCCATCCAACCGGACCCGGAGTCGGTCGACTCACGGGAGTTCAGCAGCGCCGCGTAACTGCCGGTGTAATACATATTTCCGTCCGCCTTGTGCGGATACACAACATCTGCCGGACAGCGCATCAGGTTGGGCTTTTCATGGTACATGATTCCCCAGGCCTGTTTGTCCGTTTCGGCCAGTCCCAGATACGGAATCAGATAGAGATCGGGAATCCCTGACCATCCCGACGTATACGCGGTCAGTTTGGTGTTGTGATTGTAGGTCGGCAGAAAATCGTCGTTGTCATTGCAGTACATGTACACCCCCTGGCCGATCTGCTTCATCTGGCTGATGCACGAGGAAGCCCGCGCCCGGTCCCGCGCCTGATTCAGCGCCGGCAGCAGCATTGCGGCAAGAATCGTGATGATCGCTATCACTACGAGCAGTTCAATAAGAGTGAAATTCCATCTCTTTCCCATGATTATCTTCCTTTTTCTGTTATGTTAGGAGATTTATTACCGAAACGCTTCATTGTGAAAAGCCTTCGGGATAATCATCTCCGGTGATCCCTGGCCGACCGCCATTCCCCAATAGATCTCTTTTTCGCATTTGACGGGTTCCAGTGCGATAATCAGCGTATGGCGGCCGGGACTCAATCGAACAAAGCGTTTATACTGGTTCAGCGGCGCGCCGAAAAGGGTCGGGCTGAAGATCAGCATCCGTTCCAGGCAGGCAAACTGCCCGTCTCCGGGCCGCGGGGCATCGGTCATGGTCCGCTGGCGTCCGAAAAGCATATCGCGGTCATCATGAAGCTCCTGTTGTTCCTGATCGAGATAGACCTGGTTCGAGGTCGGAGAATTGAACATGATCGTGTATTCGCCTTCCCGTTCGATATTGAAACGGAATCGCAGCACAACCTGACCGCCGTCTCCCCGGTACTCCTCCGGGACTTCCAGCCTGCCGTTGATCGGCAGAAACTGTCTCGTTTCCCACGACAGTTCGGCGGGACACACGCGGTACCAGGCAAGATTGTGCTGAAACGCCACCTCTCCCGCAATCCTGTACGCGTCGAAATCCGGCGCTTCCGCCGCGCTCCGCGCCGCCGGTGCGGAAATGCGCCGGCGCAGTTCGCCGATCTGCCCGGAAAATTCCTGGATCGTATCGGCGCATGCGATTCCGCTGATCGCGGAGGAGCGCACCACCATTTTATCTCCGACGGGAGCCAGCCATTCAGCTGGAATGCAGTCGGGCTTGAGCAAACCGAGGAGTGCGCCGGCGGTTGCGGCCGTGCAATCGGTATCCATGCCGCAATTCACCGCGGTGCAGATCGTCCTGCCGAAATCGCCGTTTCCGGCAAGCAGCGCCAGAACGGTGAACGGCACATTGATGCGTACATCGCTCTTACATTCATTGGCGAACCGCTCGAAAAGCGCATTGCGGACCGTGACCCAGTCCCGGGACTGATCCCACAACTCGACGGCCGCGGAAATTCCCTGAGCCAGAATGCTCTCCGCGGGAATATGCTCCAATCCCGCCCGAATCAATACCCGGACATCCGATTCGCGGAAAGCCAGCGCTTCCATGACGGCAAAGAAAACTTCCGCCCATACGCCGTCGCCGTCGTGATCGATACAGGCGTCTTCATAGGCCCATGCCGCGGCCCGTTCCGCATCGCCGGGAGCGAGGCAGGCCCAGAGTTCGCTGCGGATCGCCGCTCCCATTCCGCAGGTGAAATGATTGTCGAAGCTGCCGGAAAACGGGGGGCGGATTCCCAGCGAAAGATTGCGCATCGCCACGGCGTATTCGTCGACATGGAAATTCATATGCTTTTCCCAGATCCCCGCAAGCACTTCCCGGTCCGCCGCCGGTTTTTCCATTTTCAGGAGGGCGGCGACGTACATCGCCTGAAGCTCAAGGTCGTCGTTGGGCATGGCCTCCTGCGGCACCGGATCGTAAAAGGTGAGATGATTGATCTGCGGGAATCCCTCATAGGGACCGCCCAGAGTCCCGCCGATATTCTTTCCGTGCCAGCAGGCCATCAATTTTTGTTGATAGAGTTCTTCGTTCATCGCTTGCATAACCTCCAGATTTGAACCATATTTATTATACCACAGAAGCAATGTGCATCAAATGTCAAATCAAAGCGAAATATGGAAAATAGTATCAAAAAGCGAATTCCGGAATATCCGCAGATTCTAAGTTCCAGCATAGTTTTCGGGCATTTCATAATGAAATCCGACCGAAAATGGAGCAAACTTCTGCTTGACCGCCCCGGAATTCTGCTTTCTGTCCGAGGAGAGGGAGAAATCTTCTACCGGAACGACATTCTGGAGATCAACCCCGGCGAGGCGGTCGTATATTCCGCGCTCCCCAAGCATCTGTTCCATGCGGTCAGCGAGTGGGAGTGCTACTGGTGCCATTTGCCGGAGGAGTTCCTGGCCGAATTAACCTCCTGCCCGGAGAACACCCATGTGCCCGGAGTATGGCTCGTCCATTTCGGCCAACAGTCCCGCGAAAGGATTCTGGCGGAATTCCGGGAATGTTATCTGCTGTATCTGGAGTCGAAGGAGCAATTCGCGCCGGGTATCTCCGGGCTGTTGAAGGTCATATTGCGGCGCATGGTAAATGAGCTCAATATTTCGGAAAGGGAAAACGCGCTGTCACAGGTTTTCGAGCCGCTGCTCCAGGAGCTGAATCCGCCCTGGAAAAAATTGAATCTGACTGAACTGGCCCGGATGTGCAAAATGTCCAGAGCGACTTTTTTCCGGCATTTCAGGGAATTTTACGGCTGCACGCCGATCCAATATCGGGATAATATCCTGATCTTTCATGCGAAACACCTTCTGGTTTATTCCGCCCTGAGGATCACGGAAATTTCCGATCGGATGGGATTTCCGGATCAATTTTATTTCTGTAAGTTCTTCCGGGCCAAAACCGGATGCTCTCCAAGCCGGTTCCGGATGCAGATGCGGAATATGAAAACCGCTTTCGGCTGCGACGATGAAGAGTAGAAAAGAGCAGCGCTCCCTTTGAAGTCGCCCGGGGATATGACCGGAAACGCAACCAACAGCAGAAAAAATTCTAATCACATATGATAAATATCAAAACCTAGAATCATCCGGTTTTAGTTTTGTTTCAAGGTCCAAATTATCTTATATTTGGATTTGAATAATTTATATAAAATTGTCGCTATTATCCAACCAAAAATAAAATTAGTACAAAAAGATAACAATAGTACAATTATGATCCCTGTAGTCGATTTTCCCCCAATAATTTCTACGCCCACCATGCCAATTAACGTAAATAATAAATGTGCAATTGCTATTAAGATATTTAGCTCAGGAATGAAAAATGAAATTATTGCATAACCTATTGCACATGCAGCAATAATACATGTACGTAACGAATTTTCAGACATGATATTATTCGCCATCATTTAAGAAAAAACACCTACACCGTCTATCTGCAGCAGAACTTTTAAGATATGATTTAAAACTCTTTAGTTTTGACCGTGAAATTCTTGCTTTCAACCTTTCCGTAAATCCGGTATCCGGCCCGGGCGATGGGCTGCTTATCGGAGTTTGCGCCGCTGAATACCGGTGGATCGTCATTTCTCATGCTTGCCATTGCCTCATCCTCCCGTTTTTGTCAATTGCATTCCGAGATTTCAAAGCAGCCGAATTGTCTCGACTTAACCCCAAAAACGGAAGAACCTTCTCCGGACGACCATTCGGGAACGGCATTTCCTCCGTTACATACGCAGATTGCGGCGCTCCCGCTTCCGGTGAGGAGCTGAAGTCTGGTATCTTTCGCATAAATGAGGCCCGCATTGTTTGCCGCCGATTTGAGCTTGACCCCTTCGCTGTTTTTGGAAAATTCCATGACTTCCGCTAAACTTTCTTCCGCTTCGAAATTGATCGACAATTTCAAAGTCGGCGCATCGAGCGGTTCTTCCGGAGGCTCTACTTTGATGGTGAAGTTATCGCTCCGGACATCGTTCATCAGCGGATACGCCACATCGACTTTAACCGTCAAATTCTTTTCACCGGCACTTCGTGCGGAACCTTCCGCCTTTGCAGCAGAAGCCGATTTCCGGTAACCTTTTATCATGGCCTGCCTCCTGTGTTTAACGTCATTCAAACTATATCATTGCAAAGCAAGTACAAAAAGCTTCACTGCAAAATTCCTATGGGGCATTGGCTGTATTATTCAAGATTGAATCCCTTGACACGCAATATTATGCCATCTGGTCCCAGCGATACAGTTAATACATCATTACAATCCGAGCAAATATAACGATAAGTAAGCATATCATCTGATGCAGGTTTTCCCAAATATTTTTCTAACCATTCACGTTTATGAACGGTTATTAATTGTGAACGCTGGATATATTCACCCAAACGCAATAAATCAGAGCTCTTTTTGTTTTTTTATACTGTTGAGATATCGTGCTAAGATTATTTTTCAGATAATAATCGTAACACCATTTCAGTTCCTCATCATCGGACTTTTGACTCCATTCTTTCAGTTGTTGAACAGCAGAGTCGTTTTCTCCGACCAAAGCAAAATCCAAAATCAGTGTAGCCAATGCAGCATTTGGCACCCCTTGAAATTTCAGAGAATCTTCCTTGGGTTCTGAGACTTCTCGAAGGATCGGGAGCAGGACAATCATTGTTAATTGCGGATTACGATACAACTCCCTTCGAGCATCTTCAGCATATGACGTTCCCCATTCACGGTCAGCCGTTCCCTGTTTGGAACAATAAATGGAAAATGCTTTGAAAATTCGACCCGCTGATGTTTCATATATACCCTTTGCATTCATAATTTCCATTCGCAAATATGGATCAGCGTTCTGCCGATATTTTGTTATTTTGGCAATCATTTCCCGCTGAGCCTTTTCAAAGGTGTCATCGAATGCAGCGATATCCGAAGCATAAAGACAAATGAAGACGATAAAAAATTTTATTAAGTTCATTTTCAGAATCCTTTTGCCGGTGTATAAGGATACCAATCAAATTTAAAATCAATATCATCACCACAAACTTTCCCGCAACTATTGCAATGCCTCCGAGATTCTTCGGCCCAGTGTTTTACGTCATTCAAACTATGTTTTTCTCATACTACCCAGTTTGTATTGTTCATGAAAATTCCGGTTATTTCCGATAACTCAACTGATAAAGGCTCATCCACAATTTGTTATTTCATTGAATCCGGCCAGGAATAGACAATTCTTAATGATCCTGTCTCTGGAAACTTATATATATCTGCATTTATTCGTAATGGAGAAATTTCCAAATTCCCTTGTGCATCAACGGGTAATTTTAAAAAATTGTCTAAATATAATTGATGGTTCTTTCCATCTGCAATAATAATAAATTTCCCATGTTGATAATAATTCGGTTTTGCTTTTCCTGCCTTTTGAGCTTCTTTTTCATTGGCAGCTATCCAAAAATGCACAATCAATTCTTTGGGATTTTCTTTCCAATCAAAATATGGGCTGCGGAAAACACCGTTTTCAACTAAAGAAAACTCCTCTCCACTAAAATCAATCTTTTTAGTCCATTCAGCCATTTCCGCCCATGTGACTTCTGAATCGTTGAAAGTCACAATTTCCCCGAAATCATCCAGCGAAAAGAAAAATTTTCCCAATGAGCAACCATCTGTAATTTTTGTAATTCCAGATACCTCAGAAGTTGAACTTTTACAACCACCACCTGCAATTGCCAGAAGTGTGAAGACGATAAAAAATTTTATTAAGTTCATTTTCAGAGTCCTTTTGCCGGTGCATAAAATTCGGAGCTTCTTTCCCCAATGCCGCCCCTTTGTTGCGAACTTATCTTCGCACATTACTTGCCATTATTCTTCCGACAAATCCCCCGGTCGTTTCCGATACCTTAAATTGCTGGAATATACCATTTTCCTTATCGGTTATTACAATGACCTCATCACCGTCGTCAGCAGAAAGAAAATAACTATGTTTCCCTTGTTTTTTAATGCCTGAATGCTCAAGCCATTCTGGTGGTATGTCAAGAAGATTACTGACAATAGTGCCTCCGGGCTCTGCATATTTATGAAATTCTGTATTTGTTCTTATTTGCTCTATTGCTTTTGAATCAACCTTTCCGCATATAGTTAGAAACTTACTTGCAAAGATATCCGAGTTGTAAGTATAATAACATTTGGACTGAAACAGAGAAGTGAGTTTCAAGCTCTTAGTCCACGAAAAAGCCGTTGAAATATCCTCCGTGTATCCGGATTTTCTTTGTGGATAAGCCATAATAATGACTGCCAGCAGGAAAACAACAATGGCTCCCGAGAGTATGAGTATTTTATTTTTTATTTTCATATAGAGTATCATTGCTTCTGCGAAGCATATCAAATTCAAATACAATATCATCTTCTGACATCATTATCCCATCCTTCCCGCAGGATCTTACAACTAAAATCAAATCATCTCCATTTTTTTTCAGCATTATGTTATATGGTCTTTTCCAAACATCCAACAGTTCCCCTGTTTGTTTATCTTGCTCAACATTACTTAATTTGAGCGGGGGCAGTTCAAGCGGTATATCGTTCCAATTCAGCGAATCGCAGTAGGCCAAATAACTGATTGCAACATATTGTGTCATACTTTTTGCCGAAATATCTTTAATTTTACTATTGAATGAACTAATAAATAGATACAATAAACAACAGAAAATTATCACAGATATAACTGACGCACAACAAGCTAATATTTGCTTTCTTTTAGTCATTCCTGTGTTTAACGTCATTCAAACTATATTTTTCTCATATTACCCAGTTTGTATTGTTCATGAAAATTCCGATTATTTCCGATAACTCAACTGATAAAGGCTCATCCACAATTTGTTATTTCATTGAATCCGGCCAGGAATAGACAATTCTTAATGATCCTGTCTCTGGAAACTTATATATATCTGCATTTATTCGTAATGGAGAAATTTCCAAATTCCCTTGTGCATCAACGGGTAATTTTAAAAAATTGTCTAAATATAATTGATGGTTCTTTCCATCTGCAATAATAATAAATTTCCCATGTTGATAATAATTCGGTTTTGCTTTTCCTGCCTTTTGAGCTTCTTTTTCATTGGCAGCTATCCAAAAATGCACAATCAATTCTTTGGGATTTTCTTTCCAATCAAAATATGGGCTGCGGAAAACACCGTTTTCAACTAAAGAAAACTCCTCTCCACTAAAATCAATCTTTTTAGTCCATTCAGCCATTTCCGCCCATGTGACTTCTGAATCGTTGAAAGTCACAATTTCCCCGAAATCATCCAGCGAAAAGAAAAATTTTCCCAATGAGCAACCATCTGTAATTTTTGTAATTCCAGATACCTCAGAAGTTGAACTTTTACAACCACCTCCTGCAATTGCCAGAAGAGTGAAGACGATAAAAAATTTTATTAAGTTCATTTTCAGAGTCCTTTTGCCGGTGTATAAGGATACCAATAAAATTAAAAATCAATATCATCACCACAAACTTTTCCGCAACTATTACAATGCCTGCGAGATTCTTCGGCTTCAGGTTTACTCTTTCGCGAACCATAACCATACTTTGCCCATTCCAATGACTGTTTATAATTCTGAGCCTCTTTCCCCGATGCTGGCCCTTTATAGTTATTGATTCCAATCTCCAATGCAAGAACAGGAAAACCAAGTAACTGTAAAATTTTTCCAAATAGTATATAATTAACGGAACCAGAATAATAACAATCAGTTCCAACAGCCACAGTATCAGCGAAATCTTTTCCTTGGGCACACCCTGTATACTTTCCTGTTGATTGCCAAACTGCTTTATTGACAGCCATTTGTTCTTCCCAATACCATTTGGCTAAATCTATGATATCCCATCCATTCGTATAGACTTTTTCCCCAGTATTAGGGTCAATATTTCCCCCCAGAAAACTCATTCCCTTTGACTTTTCTTCGTCAGACAAATTCTTCCAAAATCTTTCTAATTTTTCAAGAACCTTATTGAGCGGAGCTGTTATATCCGGTCCACAACAGCCACAAATCTCTTGACCTAATTTGTCAAAAAGTTGAATGCCGTTATTGTGGACGAATGCATATAAATTCATTCCACCACTATTACCAATCGGATCTCTTTTGACCCATCTACCAATCTTCGGATCATAGTACCGATAGTTGTAGTAGACCAACCCGGTTTCCGTATCAAAAAATTCGCTGCTGAAACAGAAGGGATTTGACTCTGCGGCCGTACCGTTGGCACTCAACGTCTGGCCGAAAGGATCGTACATGTATGTTGCCGCACGGGTTCCGGTGCCATCAAAGAGACCGGTCACGTTCTTGTTGCCGTCCGTGAGATAGTAATACACGGCAGATCCAGCGGTCATGCAGAGCGGCACATCAAGGCCGACCGGCTGCCAGACAAAGGTTTTCAACAGAGCATCACTGTTCATTCCATCGTATACCGCAATCAGCTTATAGCCATTTAGGCGAATTCGAGTTTTGCGGTTCCCTTTTCGGCTTTCACCAGCCGATTTTCGCTGTTCCAGGTATAGGTCCATCCGGCATTGGTCAGCATATTGCCATCGGCATCGTAGGCAGGCGTATCCTCATTTACCGCCGTATACTGATTCAGCAGATTTGCTGTATAATTTACCACCGCGCTATCTTCGGAGGCCGTCGTCCGGTTGCCGATTCCGTCGTAGGCGTAGGTCATCGCATTCAACCCGGTTTCTCCCGATTTCCGGGGTTGCCGTCAGAAGTTGGCTCTTGTCATCATATCCGTAAGTCCAGATGCTGTCGTCGACCAGCTCCGCAGTAATACGGCGACTGTCGTCGTCAAGCGTATACGAAATCTCCGGCACATCATCGACGGAAACGCCATTCAGACGGTCCAGCGCGTCATAGTTGTCGTTAAACGTCAGGAACGGGGCGTCTTCCCCGATCTGCCAGTTGCGCGAAGCGATCTGCCCGGTTCCGGAGCGATAGGAGTAAACCACGGCCGCCCCTCCGCAAATCACCTTTTCGATTCTCCCATCGGTTCCATAACTCAGCGTATACAGAGCAACACCGTCGAGCGTCAACCCGATCAGGCGCCGATATTCGTCATAACTCCGCGTCAGGGTGTGACTTCCGGCGGTTTCCGTAAGTACATTCCCGAATTCATCGCGGGTAAAGGTGTAACTGCCGTTTGCATCCGTCACCGACAGAATGTTTCCGGACTGATCATGGGAAAAGCTCCTTGAAATATCGTTTCCGGATGAAAATCCGGTCTGTTCACCGGCTTGATTGTAACTGTACCGTTGTTCGATTCCCCGAACATTCGTATAGGTCGACAATTTGCCGTCACAGCGATAAGTATACTGCTCGTTCCGGTTATCCGGATAGGTGCGGCGCGTCATTCGTCCGCGCGAATCATAGGCGTAGGTTGTAATCTCCGGCGTATCTTCATTCTGATAGGTGGTCAGGGTCAAAGTACGTCCCTGAGAGTCATATGTGTAATGCTGCGTGTAAACTCCGCCGCTGACCGTTTCCACTTCCCCGCGCGAAGTATAGCTCCAGTTGGTGACGATTCCCTCCGGCGTGGTTTCGGTGAGCTTGCGCCCCAAGGCATCATAGGTGAACGCTGTGGTCAGCGATTTTCCGCCCGCCGTTCTCGTGACGGAGATTTCACGCCCGGCGTCATCAAGCACGGAACGTTCACTCGTCGTCACTCCTTCCGATTCCCGGTCGCTGCCGATTTCCCGATTGAATTGATCGTGGAAATACGAGATTTCTCCGAAAACACTGTCGGTCTCCGAGATACGCAATCCCTCATCATAACAGGATACACGGGTCGTACCATCATAATTCACGACAGTTTCGATTTCTTCTCCGTCATTTTCACCGTTGGCGCGGATTGTTCTTGTCGTTCTGCCGCTGGCCGTCACCCAAGTTTTTTCCCCGTCGCGGCTGCGGCGGTTGATCGACTGCAATTTTTTTACTCCGTTGACATATTGGAAGATCTTTTGCACTTGCACAACGGTATCGTCATAGAGTTCATAACCGTTTTCATATTCAGTCACAAGATCGACCGCAAGATCAATCCCGTCTGAATCATTCCGCTTGATCGCCTGCCGTTTCATCTCGCTGCTGGATGAATCATACTCATGGCAAGGTCCAGAAAATGATTCCACAGAACCGGTACACTGCTGCCAAATGATGCTCCGGTTGAATAAACATCTTCTCCATTGCTGGTAAAACGGCCGGGAACCACCAGAAATCCTTTGTCCCCCATTGATAACCGGTGGAGTGAATGGATCATCTTCAGAAAGCTTCATCTGATTCGGATCGAAAAACATATCAAGAGCGCCAATAATAGCCCCCTGAAGCACATCCATATCTGCGGCAGTTAATGAATCGCCGCTCATTTTGGAGGTAAGATCATCACCAAATCCACGTTTCCGGCACTGTTCAATCAGTTCATTGTAAACATCGATATATTCCGCATTTTCCGGCGGCGGCTCAGCAATCTGCATGAATCCCATGATACAACTCCCTTGCGTATGAAAAACAGATTTACGCTTCTTTGCATTCGGCAGCTTCGAACCATTGCCAGGAGCCGCCTTCTGAACTGAGAATGTGCGGTTTTTCTCCATCCGGGGCGAGTTTCCACTCCGGTTCGCCGTTGCTGAGAACAAGGATCGCTGAACGTTCGGGGAATGAAAGGACTTTCCAGCGTCCATCGCTCCTGGTACAGAGCAGCCCGCTGATATTTTCCTTTACACGCAGGGAGTGTCGGCCGGGGTCTCGTTCGGTCGGAGGTACAAAATAGAAGACATCACTGAGTGTGGAATCAGTCTTCAGGTTCAAACTGAGATCGGTTTGATAACCGGCCGGAGTGACGGTAAGGGAGTTGTCGTCACATTCCAGAGTGTTGACGAGTGAGTATTCGAGCACTTCATCGAAGCCCGATCCTTCCCCCGTTTCGGAACGCAGTGGCTTGTCTTTCATCGTTCTCGTCTCCTATAATATCGGAAATTCCAATCGGAAAAAATACGAAACGGAAAACTCTGTGATTCAAAGCCCTACAACCATTATAACGTGTAAACCAACAAAAAACAAACACTTTTTTGATTTATTTAAAAAAAATATTCATCTGATAAATATTTTTTCTGTTATAAGTTTTTTGATGATTTTCTTCGAAATAAAAAGAAGGATTGTATTTGTTATCTGCTTTGTGAACTCAATTCAAAACATGATAAAAACATGTTCCGCAATCTGGAAGGCATCAAAAAATGCCGTCTGTTTCATCAAGACGGCATTTTTTTGATGATGTTGATTATTTTGCCTGTGGCAATTCCTGCCACTGAGTCGTGTATCTTGGAGAGAGCAATTGCCGCTTCATGCGCCAGCTCTGTTCAAGCCCCTGAACTAACAGCCGGACTCGGTCTCTGCCGAGTTTGGCATTAATGGCGTCAATTGCCTGGTATAATTTATCTGATTGATACGGGATGGCTGGCGCAAAGAGATCGAGTTGGTCCGCTTTTGCATCGGCAAGCCCGAAAAGAAGCACCCCAGCCTTTCGATAGCGTTTACCTTCTTCAAAAAGGCGTGGTATTGCCGTATTGCGACAGTGGACAGTTATGACGTAACGATTACCGGGCCAAATTCCACGATGGTTTCAGGTCAATTATCGACGAAATTGACCGGGCGCTATATTGAATTCCCGATTTATCCGCTGTCATTGCGGGAGTTCCGGGACTTCTTCCCCGAGTTTTCCGATAACGAAAAACTTTTTGACAATTATTTGCAATATGGCGGATTGCCCGGCCTGCGCATTCTGAATAAACTCCGTGATGAAACCGTGCTGCCGTTTCTGCGCAGCATTCATGATACACTGGATGGGTGGATTCGCAGTTGTTTTATAAAGCATATCGCTTTGACCTTAAAGGCAAAAGGCAGCTTGAAATCAACAACAAGTATTATGCTGCCGACCTCGGCTTGCGTCATTCGCAGATCGGTTACAGAAGCAGCGATATCTCTTATTTGCTGGAGAATCTTGTCTATTTGGAGCAGCTTCGCCGTTATGATCAGGTATACACCGGTGAAATGGGCAAATGGAAGTTGATTTTGTTGCGCTGAAAAATGCCAAGCCACATTATTATCAGGTTACAATGAATCTGGCCGAGCCTGCCGTAATAGAACGGGAGACTCGTTCTCTATTGGCCATTCAGGATAATTTCCCTAAAACAATCATCACGTATGACAAAATTCACGGCGACGGCATTGCCGGAATTGAGGTGGTGAATCTTATTGATTTTCTGTTGGAAGCATATTAAAATTATAATTTGTAAGGATATGCCTCGAACAATGTAACCGCCCTGCCAATGGCTTTTGAAACAATTCCGATGTACAAACACACTGCTATTTCCCCGGAAGGGTGGAGTGTTCATTTTACACTGGTTGTTTGTAAACCAGCAGGTACGGAGAGTCACAATTCAAACAGTTCGCCTCGTACACTGATATTGTTCAGTGTGTCAGTCGTGAGCAACCCGCAATTCATCTCGTTTCGCAACGATGGGAACTTCGACACGGCAATCGTACGGAATTCTTCCAGTATAGCCGTATTTGCCCGGCTTCCAACCGGTTCCCGGATGGCAGGATTTCCCTTGATATGGTTGATTATCGCTATTTCCGTAACTTCAAGAACGGAAATTTTTCTGCTGTTTTCGGTAATTTTTGTAACGAAGGTTAGATGCAGAAATACGAAGAACAATGTATCGATACCGTATTGTCAGCCTAAACAGTTATTATTAACACATTACTTCTATCTCCTTGTTCAAGAATAATTTTTTTCAACAAGACTTACCAGAAATTCTATGTTGCTTACAGTTCCGCCTCCTTGAGTTTCAGGCTACAGGAAGGAGCGGCAATCATTTCTTCAACGATTTCGGAAGGGTGAATTCGTTCATTTTCCGTTTCTTTTTCATCCAGATTTCCTGTTTCAACTGAAACCATTTTTCATTTCTTGAGCGTAGATCGCTATTTTTTTCTTTTTTTGCGAAGTTGCTGTTGAATTACAGTTGCTCTAATGATTACATTGATTGACAAAGGAACAGATTTCAGTTCCGATCCCTGAAAAACGGAGGCATGACAATGAAAAGAAAATTCTTTTCGGGACTCGCACTTGCGCTGGCGCTGTTCACGATATCCGGCTGCAATGCGGAGGAGCCGGTGAACATTACGCCCAGCTCGAAAAAAATCCTGATTGCCGTGTTTTCCTATACCGGCAATACGCGGCAGGCGGCGCAGGCGATCCAACGGAAAACAGGCGGGACGCTGATCGAAATCGAACCGGAAACGCCGTATTCCAAAGACTATCAGGCAGTGGTGAAACAGGGCAAGGAGGAGGTCGATTCCGGCTTTCTGCCGAAATTGAAAACGAAAGCGGCAAACATCCGCGACTACGATGTGATCTTCGTCGGCTCGCCGATCTGGTGGTACACGATTGCGCCGCCGGTGGCATCCTTTCTGCACGATCACGATCTGTCGGGAAAAACCGTCGTGCCGTTCTTCACTCACGGCGGCTACGGCATCGGGCACAGCCTGAAGGACATCCGCAAATACGCGCCGGGAGCGGTACTGGCCGGAGAATTCGAGCTGGACCGGGATTCGCTGAAGGAAATGGATGCCAGGATAACGAAATGGCTCAAAGAGATCGGAGTCGGCCAGATGACGGGAAATAAACAGACATCACTGATCAGGACCACGGATTCCATTCAGGATATTGTGAATCACCCGGCTTTCCGGGATTTCGGGCGGCGTCTGCTGCCGTGGGACGACGACCGGAATTATGACGTTCCGCTGGATCAGGTTGCGACGCTTCTGCCGTATCACAGCAATGTGAAACCGGCGGAAGCCGCCGCTTCGCTCAACCGCCTGATCGGCGACGCCAATGCCGGAAAGACGGTCTTTTACGACATCTACACGGAACAGGAAAAGACGGCGGTTCCTGCAAAACGCAATACGGGACTCTTTTTCTACCGGGGAAAGCCGGGAGCGCCGTTCGCGGTGGTGAATCCGGGCGGCGGGTTCGCCTACGTCGGTTCTTTTCACGAAGGATTTCCATACGCGGCCGAGATCAGCCGGAAAGGTTACAACGCCTTTGTGCTGAAATATCGCACCGGCAGCGGACAATATGCCGTTGAAGATCTGGCGGCGGCGCTGAAATTCATCTTTCAGAATGCCGATGAGCTTGGTGTCGGAACGAAACATTACTCGCTGTGGGGAAGTTCGGCGGGGGCGCGCATGGCGGCTTTCATCGGTTCCTCCGGCCTTTTCCCGAAACCGGCGGCGGTCGTGATGGCCTACACCGGACAGTCGGAATTCACGCGGAACGATCCGCCGACTTTTTCCGTAGTCGGTTCGGAGGACCGGATCGCCAGTCCTGCAACCGTGGAGCACCGGGCGCAGGAAATGAAACACGCCGGAATCGATGTTGAGTTCCGCCTATACCGCAATGTGGGCCACGGCTTCGGCTCCGGCAGGGGAACTGGCGCGGAAGGCTGGATCGGCGAGGCGGTCAAATTCTGGGAAAAACATATTTTGTAAAGGAGGTTCCAAATGAAAACAAGAAAACTCGGCAATCTGGAAGTATCGGCAATCGGACTCGGCTGCATGGGCATGAGTCACGGCTTCGGTCCGGCGGCGGACCGGAAGGAGATGATCGCCCTGATCCGCCGGGCGGTCGAACTCGGCGTCACCATGTTCGATACCGCTGAATGTTACGGCCCTTATTTCAACGAAGAACTGGTCGGCGAGGCGTTGGCCCCGTTTCGCGGCGAGGTGAAGATCGCGACCAAATTCGGTATTCAGGTCATTGACGGCAAACAACTTCAGGACAGTCGTCCCGAAGTGATCCGCCAATCGGTGGAGGGTTCGCTGAAACGACTGAAAGTCGAAGCGATCGACCTTTATTATCAGCACCGGGGCGATCCGGATGTCCCGGCGGAGGAGGTTGCCGGAGCAGTCAAGGAATTGGTTGACGCCGGAAAGGTCCTGCATTGGGGACTTTCGGAGCCCGGTATCGGCAGCATCCGGCGCGCCCATGCGGTCCTGCCGCTTTCCGCCGTCGAAAGCGAATACTCGATGTGGTGGCGCAAACCGGAAACGGAACTGCTGCCGGTATTGGAGGAACTCGGCATCGGTCTCGTACCGTTCAGTCCGCTCGGCAAGGGCTTTCTGACCGGAACGATCAAAGCGGGTGCGACTTTCGGAAAAGATGATTTCCGCAGCATCGTTCCCCGTTTTGCTCCGGAAATGCTGGCCGCGAATCAGAAGCTGGTCGCGCTGCTGGACGAACTGGCGGCGGCAAAGGGATGTACTCCCGCCCAGCTGGCGCTGGCATGGCTGCTCGCGCAGAAGCCGTGGATCGTGCCGATTCCCGGCACCCGGAAACTCGCGCGGCTGGAGGAGAATCTGGCTTCGGCGGAGCTGGAACTTTCCACCGGAGAATTATCCCGGATCAACGCGGCGCTCGAAGAAGTCGAAGTCGTCGGCGACCGTTATCCCGAAGCGTTGGAAAAACGGACCGGCATTTAACCGGAAGGAGAAACGATCATGAAAAAGAACACATTGGCGATTCTGACGGGAACGGCACTCGCGCTGGGCGGAACCGGCTGCGCCTCGACCTCTCACTACACCTTTTTGCCCAGTGAAAAAGTCATCGTGGAGAAGGTCCGTTTCAGGAACCGTTTCCGGATTGAAGTGGCCGGCGACCTGTATATCCCGAAAAACATCGACCGCTCCCGGAAGCATGCCGCGGTCATCGTCGGCCATCCGTTCGGAGGCGTAAAGGAGCAGACTTCCGGACTTTATGCGCAGAAACTGGCGGAACGCGGTTATGTGACGCTCGCTTTCGACGCTTCGCATTACGGCGAAAGCGGCGGCGAACCGCGTTATATCGAAAGCCCCGAAACGCGGGTGGAGGATTTCAGCGCCGCCGCCGACTTTCTGAGCAACCATCCGCTGGTGGATGAAGAACGCATCGGCGTTCTCGGCATCTGCGGAGGAGGCTGTTACTCCGTCAGCGCCGCCCAGATCGATCATCGCCTCAAAGCGGTCGCCACGATCAGCATGTACGATATGGGACGGGCACGCCGTCAGGGTGTCGGCGACACGCAGACCTATGAACAGCGCATGAAAATTCTCGACGAAGTCGGCAGACAGCGCACCCGGGAATTTCGCGGCGAAGCGCGGAAGGATATCCGTGCGCTGCCGGAAAAAGTGGACGCCGGCACACCGAAGTTCGCCATCGATTTTCTGGACTACTACGACACGCCGCGCGGAAACCATCCGAATTCGACCGGCTATTACTCTTTCACCAGCCTGGCGCCGATGATGAACTTCTTTCCGTTCGCGCAGATCGAAACGATTTCGCCGCGCCCGGTGCTGTTCATCGCCGGTGAGAACGCCGTATCCAGATATTTCAGCGAGGACGCTTACGGCAAGGCGGCTGAGCCGAAGGAGCTGTTCATCGTCCCGAAAGCCACGCATGTCGACCTCTACGACCGCCCGGACTATCTGGAGATCACGTTGCCGAAACTGGACAGCTTCTTTGAGAAATATCTTCGGAAATGAAAAGGGAACCGATCATGAAAAAAAGCAATATCCGAAAGATGCTGGCGGTTGTTTTATTTGCGGCTCTGGCGCTTGCCGGCTGCGGAGACCCGCCGGAAAAGCCGCTTTCCGAGCAGGACAATCCGAATGGCGCGGCCTCGGACAGCCCGCGGAAAGTGCTGGTCGTCTATTTTTCGCACTCTTTCGGCAATACCCGGCGAATCGCCCACATGATTCAAGAGGAGACCGGAGGAGATATCTTTGAAATCAAGCCGAAGCAGCCTTATACCGCCAATCACAAGAAAGTGGTCGCACAGGCCCGCCGGGAGATCGACGCCGGATTCAGGCCGGAGCTTGTCGTCATGCCGGAAAAACTCGACGAATACGATGTGATTTTCGTCGGCACTCCGAACTGGTGGAATACGATGGCGCCGCCGGTGGCGACGTTTCTGTCCAGTCATGATTTCTCCGGCAAAACGCTGGTTCCGTTCACCACCCACGGCGGCAGCGGACTCGGACGTTACCCGGAGGACATGAAAAAGCTCTGCCCGAAAGCGAACCTCCTCGACGGCGCGGCCTTTTCACGCGACAGCATCCCGCAATCCGGCGACGCCGTGAAAAAGTGGATTGCGAAGATTCTTCCGGCCGCACAGGCCGGATGACAACCGCACGGAAATATCAGGAGGCAGAACATGGAGCCATCGACTTCTCCGGACAATATTGATTTCACGCAGGTTATGGACGAACAGCGGGAAAACGCCGCCGCCGGTAATTCCGGCACCCATCTGAGCGATATCATCAGCGGTTCCGACCAGGCGATTGAAACGGTGGATCTTGCCGCCGATTCCTCTGTTGAATTCCGCCGCATGCTGGAAAAGAGCGGCAGCCGGTACAAAATCCTGAAACTGATCGCGGAGGGCGGATTCGGGCGGATTTTTCTGGCGCAGGATCTGATTCTCGGCCGGAAGGTCGTCATCAAGTCCCTGAAGGAAAAACATCTTGCCCGGCCGGAAAGCGTCAGGAAATTCATCGCGGAAGCCAAGCTCAATGCCCAGCTCGACCATCCGGCGATCGTTCCCCTGTACAGCCTCGACACCGACAGCGCGGACGGTCTCCATCTGGCGATGCAGCTTGTCAACGGCATTACTCTGAAAGAGTATCTGAAACGCTGCCGCGAACGGCAGCGGGAGGAACCGCCCCGCAACCGGCGTTACGAACGCTCTCTTCAGGTACGGCTCGAAAGTTTTCTCCGGGTTTGCGATGCGATCGAATACTGCCACAGCCGAGGAATCATCCACTGCGATTTGAAGCCGGAAAACATCATGCTCGGCCGTCACGGCGAAGTCTATGTAATGGACTGGGGCATCGCCTGCCCGGAAGGGACCGACCGCAAAGGCCATCTCGACGGAACGCCCTCCTATATCGCCCCGGAAACATTTCGGGACGGCGCCGCCACGCAGCAGACCGACGTTTTCGCCCTCGGCATGATCCTCAACGAGATCGCCACACTGCGCGGCCCGGTCACCGGCGCTGATTTCAAGGAGGTGATCTCCAGAATCTGCGCGGGCGAATTTGAACCCTCCACGCCGCTCGACTCCGGACTGCGGATCTCCCCAGCGTTGCGGGCGATCATCGAGAAAGCCCGCGCCGTCGATCCGGCGGAACGCTATCGCAGCGTCAAACAGCTGGCCGCCGACGTCCGGCATTATCTTTTCAACGAAGAGGTGACCGCCCGCCCGGATTCCCTGCTTCAGAAGTTCATGCGCTTCATGTACCGCCACCGCTATGCGACACTGCTGGCGCTGGCAGCGGTGTTCTGCGTTTCCGCCGCGATGGCGATTTACGGGGTGCGCCGCGAACAATGCGTCGCGGAGCAGGTGAATCTTGAAATGCTGCGCCGGCTGAAAGTTCAGGGCGTGACTGAAAAAACGGCGGCGGAGATCGACAATCGGCTGCTCCGCATCCGGGAACAGCTTCGGGGACTTTCCACCAGCATGGGAATCGAACTGACCAAACCGGAACCCGGCGGCGACACCGGCCGCTTCTATTTCTCATCGGAATTTGCACCGGATTCTCCGGAACGCCCGGCGGGACTGTTCCGCACGCCGTTCTACAATCAGGAGGTCAGTCTGGAAAACGCCGCCTACTTCAAGCCGGCCTCCATGCCGCGTTCGGCGCTGGAGCCGCTGGTCAGGCAGCTCCGCGCCTCCCGCCGGCAGGGACTCACCCTGATCCTCGACCATGTTCAGAACGATGATGCCGGAACGCCTTCTCCGGAGGAGAGCCTGCGGCGATTCCGGCAGCGCGGCAGTCTGCTTCGGCGAATTACCTACGTGTTCGACAACGGTGCGGTTCTGCGCTTCCCCGGCATGTATGAGGCGGTTTCCTCTCCGGAGGAATTCCAGTGCCCCTGGCTTCGGAAGCAGCGGGAGAAAAAAGAGCGGCAGATGCCGTGGAGTCCGCCTTACCCGGACACCTCCGGCCATGCGGTCGTCTCCTGCTGGCTGCCGATTCTTAACCCGGCGGGAAAGGAGATCGGGCTGACTGGATTCGAGCTTTGTTTTCATGAGCTGGTCAAGCCGCTTTTCCGGCTGGCGCGCAGAGAAAACTTCCGGACGACCGTTTTCCTTCTGGATACCGAAGGCAATCAGATCTTTTCGACGGAGGACCGGGAATTTGAAGAGGCGCATTACCGGAATTTCGCGGAATCTTCCGCCGGCAGACACCCATTCCGCTACCCGGAACTGCTTTGCCGGCTTCGTGATGGTGGTTCCCCTCAATTCATTGCCCGCCTGGACGGCCGTCCCGTCCGGGTCTCCTGGGCAAAGATTCCCCAGGCGGGCTGGACACTTGTACGGATAGTCCCTCCCGGAACCGCCGACCGCATAGACCGTGTGCTGGATGAAGCGAACCGGCACAATATCGAACAGGAAATCAATCTCGAACGCGAATTGTTCGTCTGGTGACGATAAACCGGGGAATGATCCCCAACAACCTGATAATGGAGGATGAAACATGGTGAAAAGAGCAATGGCATGTGCAATCGCGGCCTCGCTGATCGGAGGAATCTCCGCTTCGGCGCGGGATGCGGGATCGGGCAAAGTGGAAACGCTGCCGGATAAAATCCTGATCGCCTGTTACTCGTGGGGCGGCAACACCCGGACGGCGGCGGAAATGATCCGGCAGGCAACCGGCGGAACGCTGTTTGAAATCAAACCGGCCAAACCGTATCCGACTGAATACCGCAGATGTACCGAGGTCGCCAAACAGGAGATCAATGCCGGTTTCCGGCCGGAACTGGCGGCGGAGATTGATCTTGAAAAGTACGAGGTGATCTTCGTCGGCTCTCCGAACTGGTGGGGCACGATGGCTCCGCCGGTGGCGACGTTCCTGACCACACACGACCTGAAAGGGAAAACCGTCATACCGTTCTTCACGCACGGCGGAGGCGGAATGCAGCGCTGCGAAGCCGATGTGAGGAAGCTCTGCGGCAAATCCAATGTCTTGAAAGCTGCGACTTTCTCCGGCGGAAGCATCCGCTCCGCCGGGGAAGCGATGAAGAAATGGCTTGATGAAGTTATTTCGGTCAAACCGGCGGCGCTTTCGGCAAAGGAGCGGAGTATTGCCGCGATCAGCATGTACACCGCGCGCGGCGATATGGAAAATCTGAAAACGGCGCTGAACGCCGGGCTTGACGCGGGGCTGACCGTCAATGAGATCAAAGAGGTCCTCGTCCAGCTCTACGCCTATTGCGGTTTTCCACGCAGTTTGAACGCGCTCAACAATTTCATGGCTCTGGTCATGGAACGGGAAGCACGAGGGCTCAAAGATGTACCGGGCAGGTTGCCGGGGCCGCTTCCGGCGGGAGACAGCGTCGCATTCGGAGGAACCAACCAGACGAAGCTCTGCGGCGTGGAAATCAAGGGACCGGTCTATGAATTCGCTCCGGCGATCGACCGGTTCCTGAAGGGGCATCTGTTCGGCGACATCTTCGGGCGCGACAACCTCGACTGGAAAACCCGCGAACTCGCCACCGTCGCCGCGCTGGCCGCGATGGACGGCACCGAACCCCAGCGCGACTCCCATATCCGCGTCGGCAAGCACAACGGACTTACCGACGCGCAGATCGCCGAGGTGCTGGCGCAGGCCGCTCCCCTCAAGCGCAAAGATGTTTTTCCGCAAGGCGCGAAAATCGAAAGCGCCACTTTCAATGGAGACGCATGGCTGGCTCCGCTGATCGACAATCGGAACGCCGATCTTGCCGCCTCCAACGTGACCTTTGCCTCCGGCGTGCGCAACAACTGGCATACGCATTCGATCGGCCAGATTCTGCTCTGCACCTCCGGCGCCGGTTATTATCAGGAGCGCGGCAAGGCGGCGCGGCGGCTTCAGCCCGGCGATGCGGTCGATATCCCCGCCGGGGTCGAACACTGGCACGGCGCGGCGCCGGACAGCGACTTCTCCCATATCGCTGTCATGCCGAAACGCAGTGAAAACAAAACCGTCTGGGGCGGTCCGGTTACGGAAGCGGAATACGCCGCGGCCGTCGAAAAACAATAACACGAACAGGATGATCAGTTTATGAATAAAAATATAATGACTCTGCTGCTTGCCGGGGCAATGTTGTCCTCGCTTTCCGCCGCGGAAACGGAGAACCGTATCCCGGCCCGTGGGCTTGCCCTCGATAAACCCGGTTCCGATTTCCGCATCGTGGACTTCACCCGCGATGCGCTCGGCCCGAAGGATATCCTGATTGAAATCGACTACTCCGGCATCTGCCACAGCGACATTCACTCGGCACTCAACGAACACGCCGCACCCGGTTCCAAGCCCCTGTTCCCGATCATTCCCGGCCACGAGATGGCGGGACACGTCGTCCGGGCGGGAAGCGAGGTGAAAAAATTTGCGGTCGGCGACCTGGCCGGGGTCGGCTGCTTCGTCGATTCGTGCGGAGAGTGTCGCGAATGTAAACGCGGTCTGGAACAGTTCTGCCTGGTCCGGGACCCGGTCCCGAACCTGCTCAAGGACGGCAGGAACTTCCGGGGCGGCTATTCCAACCGGATCGTCGTGCCGGAACGCAACGCGATCAAAATTCCGGCGGGAGCCGAACTTTCGCGTGTGGCTCCTCTGCTCTGCGCCGGGATCACG
>OJMH01001356.1_pt1 | contig 24889 bp, 23 predicted proteins | sample 1597111 | NCBI WGS metagenome assembly OJMH01 (sample SAMEA2452115, study PRJEB22498) | human gut metagenome | reverse complement strand
TTAATGGGGTATCCGGTTCATCGTTACATTGTATCAATTTCGGTGTGGCAATGGAACCCGCCTGCGGAACAGGCAATTTCCTTACCGAAATTCTCGCAAGAAAGCTGTCGGTCGTAAAGTCTGAATACGGTCGCAGTCCTCTTGAATATGAAAAATACTCGCTCCTTGCGGTAAGCAGTCTTTACGGTGTCGATATAATGGCTGATAATGTCGAAACCTGCCGTGAACGGCTGTATAAGCAGTGGGACAAGCAATACAAATCCGTCTGCAAAAAAGAATGCAACGATGATACAAGAAAATCCGTCCGCTTTATCCTGTCAAGAAATATCGTCTGCGGAAACGCCCTTACTCTTAAGTGCGTAGACGAAAACTGCAACGATACCGAACAGGATATAGTCTTTTCCGAGTGGGCATTCGTTTTCGGCAGTAATATACAGCGCAGCGATTACAGCTTTGACGAACTGGTAAACGGCAATAAGGAAAAGGCTTCTCAGCTCACCCTCAGCGACAGCACAGAAGGAGAGGGTACTTTTTTACGGAAATATATATGCAACTACAGGAGGTTATGGGAAAATGGCTGATAATATTTCAACCGGAATTTTAAGCGGACTTTACGAAAAGGTATACAACCCCGATGTTCTGTCCTGCCTTGCCAATCTCTCAAACGATGAGGTTTTCACGCCTCCGGAGATAGTAAACAAAATGCTCGATATGCTCCCGCAGGAGCTTTTCTCATCTCCCGATACAAAGTTTCTCGACCCCGCCGTGAAAACGGGAGTATACCTTCGTGAGATAGCAAAGCGCCTTATAAAAGGTCTTGAAGCCGTTATCCCCGACAGACAGCAGCGAATAGACCATATTTTTAAAAATCAGCTTTACGGCATTGCGATAACCGAGCTTACAAGCCTGCTCTCACGCAGAAGCCTTTATTGCAGTAAGTACGCAAACAGTGCTTTTTCTGTAACACACTTTGAAAATTCGGACGGAAATATCCGTTTCAAGCGTATCCCCCACTCGTTCGACAAGTCCGGAAGATGCATCTTCTGCGGTGCGTCCGAAACGCAGTACGACCGTGGCGAAGAACGTGAATATTATGCGTATGAATGGATACATACATTACACCCCGAGGAGATTTTTGGCATGAAGTTCGATGTTATTATTTCAAATCCGCCGTATCAGTTAAATGACGGTGGTGGCACAGGTTCAAGTTCTGTGCCTATATATCACGAATTTGTGTATAAGTCACTTCAATTAAAACCTCGTTATTTATCTATGATTATACCTTCTCGTTGGTATGCTGGAGGTAAAGGGCTAGATGACTTTAGAAACAATATGTTGAACTCAAGCAAAATATCGACAATTGTTGATTTTGCAAATAGTGCTGACTGTTTTCCCGGAGTTACTATTGCCGGAGGTATTTGTTACTTCTTGTGGGGCTTAGAATACAATGGAGAATGTAAAATAATCAATATGAATGCAGGGGAAGAAATTTCCAGTTCAATTCGGAAATTGAATGAGTATCCTGTATTTGTAAGAAACAATATAGCGATACAGATTATCCGGAAAGTAAATAAAGTTACAAAAAATTATTTAGATATGATTGTTCATTCAAGAAATTGCTTCAATTTGTTCAGCAAGGAAATCGGACATAATGAATATAAAAAAGAAGATTGTGTACTGTATTCGCTGAATGGCAAATCGTATATCACCAAGAATGAAATATCAGACAGAGATAATTTATTGAACAAATATAAAGTGATAATGACAAAAGCAATGTCAGGTGGCAATAAACCGTCTAATGACGGATCGTATTTGGTCATTTCATCAACAATGCGTGTGCTTAAACCTAACGAAGTATGTACAGAAACCTATTTGTGTATAGGTTCTTTTGAAAACGAAACAGAAGCAAATAATCTTTGTGACTATATGAAAACAAAATTTTTCAGATTCTTACTGCTTCAAGCACTGACTTCAATCAATATTTCTAAAGATAAATTTCTATTCGTCCCCCTCCAAGACTTCTCAAAGCCGTGGACAGATTCCGAACTCTACGAAAAATACAATCTCACAGACGAAGAAATAAACTTTATCGAGTCTATGATAAGACCGATGGATTTAGGCGGTGACAACAATGGCTGACGTATTTGAAAAGTATGTGACCCCTCGCCCCGAGGTAAACCCGACTATCTATGCCTACAAGCTGAACGGCGTTACCACTCACGACGGCTACATAAAAGTAGGCTACACCGACCGTGATGTAAAGCAGCGTATAAAAGAACAGCTCCATACAAGTGCGATAAGCTACACCGTGCTTTGCGAGGAATCGGCAATGCGTCCTGACGGCTCATGCTTCAATGACCGTGACGTACACGCCGTTCTTAAACGTAACGGCTTTCACCGTCTTAACGAAAACACGGACAAGAACGAATGGTACAACTGTACCGTAAATGATGTCCGCTCCGCCGTGCGTGAGCTTCGCACAGGCGAAAGGACGGATGAATACCGCACCGCAGACTTTAAAATGCGTCCGGAACAGAGTAAAGCGGTAGACCGCACAATCGAATACTTTGAAAACATTAAAAAGACCGAGCCTGAACGCATACCAAAATTCCTGTGGAATGCAAAAATGCGTTTCGGCAAGACCTTCGCCGCTTATGAGCTTTGCAAGAAGATGAATTTCAAGCGTATTCTTATTCTCACCTTCAAGCCTGCCGTAGAGTCGGCGTGGAGCGAGGACTTAAGAACTCACGTTGATTTTGAGGGCTGGCAGTACGTTTCAAACAAGGACGCACATAATAACAAGCAGAATATCGACGAGGCATATTACAATGCCGACAGCACAAGACCGATAGTAGTTTTCGGCTCGTTTCAGGATTTGCTCGGCACTAACGAAAACGGCGGTATAAAATACAAGAACGAGTTTATCCATACTACCAACTGGGATATAGTCATATTTGACGAATACCATTTCGGAGCGTGGAGAGAAAACGCAAAGAAGCTGTTTGACGATCCCGACGATGAAGATATAGACTTTGACGCAGAAAAATATCAGAAGGAAGAAGCAGGAAATGCCGTAAACGAAACCTTTCTGCCGATAACCTCGTCACACTACCTTTATCTGTCCGGTACCCCGTTCAGAGCAATGCACAGCGGTGAATTCATAGAAGAACAGATTTTCAACTGGACTTATTCAGATGAACAGAGCGCAAAAGAAAACTGGAAGGGCGAAAACAACCCATATCTGTCGCTTCCCCGTATGGTAATGATGACCTATAAAATTCCCGAAAGTATACGCTCTGTAGCCTCAGAGGGAGAATTTGACGGCTTCGATCTGAATCTGTTCTTTTCCGCAAAGGGAAAAGGCGAGGACGCTCGCTTCGTAAACGAGAACGAGGTGCAGAAATGGCTCGATCTTATCCGTGGCGCATATCTGCCTGCAAGCGTAGACGACCTTAAAATTGCGGTAAGTCTTGGCGTTGACAAGCGTCCGCCTATGCCCTTCTCGGACACAAGACTTCTTAACGTACTGTCGCACACCCTATGGTTTTTGCCGAGCGTAGCGTCCTGCTTTGCGATGTACAATCTTCTTATGCAAAGTCAGAACAACTATTACAATCAGGGCTATAAGATAAACGTCTGCGCCGGTATAAAAGCGGGCGTAGGTCTTGATGCGGTAAAGCCCGTTATTGATTCTATGGGCGATCCTCTCGTTACAAGGACAATAACCCTCACCTGCGGAAAGCTGACAACAGGCGTTACCGTAAAGCCGTGGACAGGCATATTTATGCTCCGCAATCTTAAAAGCCCGGAAACCTATTTTCAGTCGGCTTTCCGTGTGCAGTCGCCCTGGACGGTAAAAAATGAGAAGGGCGAAGTAGAGATAATCAAGCACGAATGCTATGTGTTCGACTTTGCGCTTGACCGTGCGCTCCGCCAGATATCCGACTATGCCTGCAATCTGAATTCCGAGAATACAAACCCCGAAAAGAACGTCAGCGAGTTTATAAACTTCCTCCCCGTCTTAGCCTATGACGGCTCGACTATGGAGCAGGTAAACGCACAGGCTATTCTTGATATTACCCTTGCCGGAACCTCCGCAACCCTCCTCGCAAAGCGCTGGCAGTCCGCCCTGCTTGTAAACGTTGATAACGACACGTTAAAACGTCTTATGGCAAGCACAGAGGCAATGACCGCACTTGAAAATATCGAGGCTTTCCGCAATCTCAACAAGGAGCTTGAGGTAATCATCAACAAGTCCGAGGCGGTAAAGAAGCTGAAGAAAGACGGCGTGGAAAAGCTCACCCCGAAAGAAAAGAAAGAGCTTACAGAAGCCGAGAAGGAGTTCAAGTCAAAACGTAAGGAGGTACAGGAAAAGCTGATGAAATTCGCTTCAAGAATTCCAGTATTTATGTACCTTACCGACTACCGTGAATCCTGCCTCAAGGACGTTATAACCCAGCTTGAACCCGGTCTTTTCAAAAAAGTAACCGGTCTTGATACAAAGGATTTCGACCTTTTGTGTTCGCTCGGCGTTTTCAACTCCAGCCTTATGAATCATTCCATTTTCCAGTTCAAACGCTACGAGGACGCAAGCCTTACCTATACCGGAATTGATATGCACAGTAACGATAAGGAGATAGGCGGTTGGGATACCGCCATAAGAAAAGATGAATACAAAAAGCTGTTCTATAATCAACAGGAATCAATGAACGCTCCTCAGCCTACCGAAGCCACCGAAGATATAGTGGAGTTAAAGAAAGAAGTCACACGGTCATCAGCGGTAAAATCCGTTCAGCCATCCGGCAAGTCAACCGCTGCAAGTCCAGCCACTCCGCCTCTTGTGACCGAAAAGTTCGGCATTAAATCACCCGTTCCCAAAGCCGCTTTACCCGTTCCCGACAGGAAACACACCAACACCCCCGATTTTGACGAATCGTCAATAACAGTAGGAATGACCGTAATACATAAAAAATTCGGCGAAGGAAAAGTACAGTCAATCGCTGATAAACATATATATGTAAAATTTGCTGACGGTCAGAAAAATTTCGCCTTCACCGACGGCTTCCTGCACCTGCCGAAATGATCAAAAGCAACAGCCCGGCTGAATCAGCCGGGCTGTTGCAGATACATACAACAAAAAATCCCGTGCAAAATACACGGGATTAAACTTGGTACACCTTCAGGGACTCGAACCCAGGACCCACTGATTAAGAGTCAGTTGCTCTACCAACTGAGCTAAAGGTGCATATTTAATAAAATGAAAAAGCACGCTACAGCGTGCTTTTTATTTGGCAGGGGTGGTAGGAATCGAACCCACGTCAAAGGTTTTGGAGACCCCTATTCTGCCATTGAACCACACCCCTATAGGTAAAAAGCTCGGCACCAATAAAATTGGTGCACCATCAGGGACTCGAACCCCGGACCGACCGGTTATGAGCCGGTTGCTCTAACCAACTGAGCTAAAGGCCCACGTCTTTCGAACTTGCTTGAATAATATACTATATTTGGCGTTCCGTGTCAAGAAAATTTCCACACTTTTTCCACACTTTTTCTAAAAATTTGTATGAAAGAGGATGTGTTCCGTTTTCGCGCATAATCCCCCGTTTTCGTCAAGCTGTCACATAATTTTCGTGTACGGTTGATGTAAAATGCAAATTGATGCGGAAGGACGCCGACAGTCCGGCAAAGCCGCATGCGAGGTAATCATGGATATACTTTACGATCGTTCGGGAAAGACTCTTAAGGTATCTCTGCGCGGCGAACTGGATGAAAGTTCCGCCGCCGCGGTCAGGGAATCGTTAGACAGAAATATATTGTTGTCTGATGCCGGCAGGGTCATTTTCGATCTTTCGCGGCTGTCCTTCATGGACTCGTCCGGTATAGGAGTGCTTGTCGGGCGGTATAAGAAATTCGTAAAACGTTCGGTGGGCTTTTTTATTTCTTCGCCCAATCCGACAGTGGATAAAATACTGAAGCTTTCGGGCATATATACGATAATGCCCGAAGTGGAAACAGCATAGGAGCATCAAATGGACAACTGTATAAACGTCACATTGCCTGCGATCAGTCGTAACGAAGCGCTTGCGCGCAGCATAGTAGCATTTTTCGCCGTTGAACTCGACCCTACGATAGACGAACTCGGCGATATCAAAACGGCAGTCAGCGAAGCCGTTACAAACTGCATAGTACACGGGTATCCCGGCGAGAAAAAGGGCGATATCAGGATATATGCGCGGATCAGCGGCGAAGTTTTACATATCGAGATCTCCGACAGCGGCGTAGGCATTGCCGACATCGACGAAGCGCGCAAACCGTTTTTCACTACTTCGGAAGGAGAGGAACGGTCGGGCATGGGGTTCACCATCATGGAGACGTTTATGGATTCGCTTGATGTGGAAAACCTCGAGCAAGGCGGCCTTAAGGTCACGATGGAAAAGTCGCTGCGGAGAAATATATAGGAGATTTCCCCGCGGATGCTTGAACATGAAGAAACGGTCGCACTGATAAAACTTGCGCAGAACGGCGATGAAGCCGCTAAAGCCAGACTGATAACGGAAAACGCTCCGCTTATCAAAAGCGTGATCCGCAGATATAAGGGGCGAGGTATCGAATATGACGATCTGTATCAGCTTGGATGCGTAGGATTTCTCAAAGCCATAAAGAATTTTTCGTTTGATTACGATGTGCGTTTTTCCACTTATGCCGTTCCTATGATCATGGGCGAAGTGAAACGCTATCTTCGCGACGACGGCTATATCAAAGTATCGCGTTCCGTAAAAAGCGACGCTGCCCGGATAAATGCTTATATCGAATGCAAACGCGGTGAAACGGGTAAAGCTCCTTCGGTGGATGAGATCGCTTCCGAATTCGGCATGGATGCGCAGGACGTGGTATTTATACTCGACAGCGCCAGAATGCCTTTGTCCATTTATGACAGCGCAGACGACGACGCCGGCCGCCCCATTATAGACAAACTGCCGTCCTCTGAAAATGAGGACGACAGCATAGATCGGATAATGCTGCGCGATCTTATAAATTCATTGCCGGAGCGTGACAAAAAGATCATTCTTCTGCGCTATTTCCGCGGCTCCACGCAGTGCGAAGTCGCCCGCTTGCTCGGAGTTTCGCAGGTGCAGATATCGCGGCTCGAAAACCGTATTCTCGTCAGGATGAAAGAGGAATTCGCAAAAGACATTTGAGCTTTGTCGGTATCCCCTACGGCTTGTCAGCAGGCAGCCTTTTGATCGCGTCCTCCCGTTACAGCGATCTCATCCGCCGCAAGCGCCCGGCATAGGCCTTGTCATCCGGCGTGTAGGTGGACGGCTTATCTCCGCGGCTGGTCGCATATGTAAGGACGTATACTTCTTTTGCTTTTGCGTTTTTAAGAGTCTTTGCGCACTCGTCGGATGTGGCTCCCGTTGTGAATACGTCGTCTATGAGCAGCAGTCTTTTGCCGGATACGTCGGATACATTTTCAAATGTATCCTTAAGCAGCTTCTCCCTGTCTTCTTTTCCGAGCGACGTTGCCGATGATTTGCTGTACACCGTCTTTTTAAGCGTACTTATCACGGGTATCCCTGATATTTCGGAGATACGATTTGCAAGAAGTTCAGATTGATTGTATGTGCGCTGCCGCTCTTTTTTCGGATGGAGCGGCACATATGTCATTGCGTCTATCTTCCAGACAAGGGAAGACAACAGTTCCGCCATCGGTTCTCCCATCAGCTTTGCGTAGTACGGCAGTTTGCCGTATTTTAAGTTCCATACCATGCGATGCACGCTCTCTCTGTCATACGGGAAGGGAGCGCGGGCCTGTACGAAGGAGTATTTGCCTCCGTCTTTTACGCATCTGTCGCAGTATTCGCGGCCGCCGTAAAGAACGGTGCCGCAGCGTTTGCAGCAATGAGAAATAAACGGAACAGAGCAGTCGGGACACAAACCGTACCGACTGCTCTGTTCGAGTTCATTGTCGCAGACAGCGCATGTAAGACCCTCGGGATACAGGATCCCGCCTACGGCGTTTTTTATGAGGGTCAGCGCTTTCATCGTTATTTTGCGAATCTCAGCGTTTCGCGCGCGATCACGAGTTCTTCGTTGGTGGGGATCACGTATACGAGTACTTTCGAATCGTCCGTCGAAAGTTTTACGGCCTCTCCTCTCGGGCACGCGTAGTTGAGCTTATTGTCATATTTCAGACCGAGATATGACATATCGTTCAGTACGCGTTCTCTGACCTCGGGCGTGTTCTCGCCTATTCCCGCGGTAAACGCTATCATGTCAACGCCGTCCATGGCTGCAGCATATGAGCCTATGTATTTTTTCACTCTGTACGCAAACATGTCTATCGCCAGTTCGGCGCGTTCGTTGCCCGCTGCCGCAGCCGCGGTAAGATCGCGGAAGTCGCTGCTTACGCCGCTTATCCCCTTGACTCCGCATGATTTGTTGAGGTATGATATCGCCTGAGACACGTCCCAGCCTTTTTTATGCGTGAGATATTGCACTACGGACGGATCTATGTCGCCGCTGCGCGTACCCATGATAAGCCCTTCGAGCGGGGTGAATCCCATTGAAGTATCGACGCATTTTCCGTTCTTTACGGCGGAAAGGCTTGCTCCGTTGCCGAGATGACATACGATGAGATTGAATTCCTTTTTGCCGTATATCTTTGCCGCTTCTTCGGATACGTACTGATGACTGATCCCGTGTGCGCCGTAACGCCTGATCTTCAGTTCTTTGTAATCGTCATAGTCGATGCCGTATAATTTAGCGACGTCGGGCATCGTGCTGTGGAAAGACGTATCGAAGACGAGTACGTGGGGTATGTTGCTCATCACCTTTCTGCACGCGTCTATGCCCATAAGACATGCCGGCATGTGAAGAGGCGCAAGTTCGATTATTTCGCGTATGCGTTCGCGCGTATCGTCCGTAACGAGTGCGCTTTCGGTGAAATATTCCCCGCCTGCGACCACGCGGTGTCCGACTGCGGATATTTCATCCGCGCTTTTTATGACGCCGTATTCGGGATCGGTCAGTACTTCGAGAACTTCTTTGATCGCGACCTCGTGATTCGGGAGATTTTTATCGATCGTTACTTCTTTTTTCCCGGTATGCTTGAGAAAAGAGTTGCCTATTCCTATTCTGTCGGCTACGCCTTTGGCAAGGACCTGTTCCGTTTCCATTTCAAACAGACGGTATTTGAGTGACGAGCTTCCTGCATTGATTACGAGTATTTTCATATTTTGCCCCTTGGGTATGGATTTTTATTTTCCCGCCTGAAGTGCGGTGACGGCGACGGTGAGCACTATATCGTCCGTGCAGCAGCCGCGCGAAAGATCGTTGAGCGGTTTTGCGAATCCCTGACATATCGGACCGACGGCAACAAATCCTCCCAGTCTTTCCGCGATCTTGTAGCCGATGTTGCCCGCATTGATGTCGGGGAAAATAAATACGTTCGCATCGCCTGCGACGTTGCTCCCCGGCGCTTTGATCGCAGCCACTTCCTTAACGAGCGATGCGTCGAATTGGAATTCTCCGTCGAGCGTAAGCTCGGGCGCGGTCTGTTTGGCAAGTTCGACGGCTGTCCTGACGCGCTCCACAGTATTCCCGAATTTGGCGTCGTTGCCCGAGCCTTTGGTGGAGAATGAGAGCATTGCGACGCGCGGCTCTATGCCGCCTATGACTCTTGCCGTCTCGGCGGAAGCTTTTGCTATTTCTACGAGTTGTTCCGACGTCGGGCAGATGTTGAGAGCGCAGTCTGCGAATACGAATACGCCGTCTTTGCAGTATTTGTTCCCGCCCTCGGGCGCGATCATTATGAAGCAGCTCGAAACGAGCTTTGTACCCGGAGCGGTCTTTATGACCTGAAGTCCGGGACGGAGCGTATTTGCCGTGGAGTGGCAGGCGCCGGATACGTATCCGTCCACATCGCCGGCTTTGAGCATCAGCGCTCCGAACATCGTGCGGTCCTTGGCTGCTTCTGCAGCCATCTGTTCGGTCATGCCTTTTTCTTTCCTGAGCTCATAGAGCAGCGCCGCATATTTTGCGGTCAGATCGCTCGTGAGCGGATCTATAAGTCTGATCCCCGTAAGATCGACTCCGGGAGCGACTTTTTTACATTCTTCTTCGTTCCCGATAAGAACTATCTTTGCTATGCCTTCTGAGGTTATGCGTGCGGCTGCTTCCACCACTCGCCTGTCCTCGCCTTCGCAGAGTACGACGGTCTTGTTCAGCGCCGCGGCTCTGCTTTTTATCCGATCAAGATATGCGGACATGCTCGAAACTCCTTGTGTATTTGATTAAAATTTGCTAAAATGATTATATAACAACATCAAAGAAAAGTAAATCGATTTTCGCTTATCGAGGAGAAAATTATGAAATACTGCGCCGTTATATGCGAACTGAATCCCTTTCACAACGGACATGAATATATCTTTCGCCGTGCCCGCGAAGTCAGCGGTTGCGACGGCCTCATCGCGCTCATGAGCGGCAGTTTCGTTCAGCGTGCCGTACCTGCGTCGATAGACGAATATTCCCGTGCAGAATGCGCCCTTCGCCTCGGAGCGGATATCGTAATCGAGCTGCCTGCCGTATATGCCGTCGCTTCGGGAGAGATCTTTGCCCGCGGAGCAGTGGATATACTGAACACTATCCCCGGAATGAGCCATCTCGTGATGGGTGCGGAAAATGCGGATAAGCCGCTTATGGAACGTATAGCGCATATAAGAGCGAGTAACGATGCCGCATTTTCCGCCGCGTTGTCTTCCGCTCTCGGCGACGGACTGACCTATGCCCGTGCGCTCACACGGGCGTTATCAGAAGCGTTGCATGATGTTCCTTCCGATCGGACAGAAGCGCTGCTTACCTGTCCCAACAATATTCTTGCGATATCGTATGCGCAGGCTCTGGCGGCGACAGACAGCCGCATCGCATTCGTCCCCGTACAACGCGCAAAAGACGAGACCAGGTATTCGTCTGCCACAGCGCTGCGCTCTGACATAACGGAGCGCGACGAAGAGGCGTATATGCCGCCTGAGGCACGCAGGATCTGGCGTAAGAAAAAAACCGGAGATCTCTCCTACGGATTCGGGTTGCTCGTGATGGCGGCGCTCAGAGAAAGACCGCTCTCTGAAATAGCGGCAGCTCCCGATTGTGCCGAAGGATTCGAGTATAAGCTCAAGGCTCTCGCCCGGTCGTGTTCCGGTTTCGGCGAACTTATGTCCGTCGTCCCTACTTCGCGATTTACCCGCAGCCGTATAATGCGCATATGTCTGCAGACGCTTCTGGGCATGACCCGCGATATGCAGCATTGCGGTTATGCGAACGCACGTTTGCTGGGCGTGCGCGAAGATGCAAAGGATATGCTGCGCGATCTGCCTGCCAATATCGTGATCGGTAAACGGGGCGAAGCGACCGTTCCGTCCGAACACATGCGATGCTTTGCCGCGGAGCGACGCGCTTCGGATATATGGTCGCTTATCGCGTGCCGTCCGTGCGATTTTTACCGCAGATTGCTTGTCGTGCGGTAAGCGCTCTGTTCGATCGAATGTATTAAAAATCGAATGCACTATAAAAAGAGACGTGCATTTCGATTGTGCGCGCCTCTTTTCCCGATTCTTTATACCATTTCCGCGAGTTCGCGGACGAGTTTTGCGGATTTTTCCCAGCCGAGACAGGGATCCGTCACCGATTTGCCGTATATGCATCCGCCTACGCTTTGATTTCCGTCTTCTATATAGCTCTCCACGAGCAGTCCCTTTACTACCGTATTGAAATTTTCGTAACGCATGTTTCCGAATACTTCCTTTGCGATCCTGATCTGCTCGAATGCGTTCTTGCCGCTGTTGGAATGGTTCGTGTCGATGATTATTGCGGGATTGTCGAGATGCTGTTTAAGATACATCTCATAGAAGCGGATGACGTCTTCGTAATGATAATTCGGTATGTTGTTTCCGTATACGTCGACGACGCCGCGGAGTACCGCATGAGCATACTTGTTGCCCGTCGTCTTCACCTGCCATCCGCCGTATTTGAATTCGTTGGGTATCTGCGCTGCATATATCGAATTCAGCGTTACCGAAAAACTTCCGTTCATAGGGTTTTTTACGCCGACGGGAACGTCTATGCCGCTCGCAACGAGCCTGTGCTGCTGGTTTTCCGTGGAACGCGCGCCTATCGCTATATACGAAAGAAAGTCGGAAACATAATCGAGATTATCGGGATAGAGCATTTCGTCCGCCGCCGTAAGCCCGCTTTCGCGAATGGCGCGGATATGCATATGACGAAGATTGCATATCCCGTTTTGTATGTCCGTATTTCCGGTATGCGGATTCGGGCTGTGGAACATACCCTTGTAGCCTTCGCCTTTGGTGCGAGGTTTTTCGGTATATATCCTGGGCATGAGAAGGAATTTTTCTTTTACTTCTTCCGCGAGTCCGGCAAGCCGCGTCACGTAGTCCACTACGGCATCTTCGTTATCGGCGCTGCACGGTCCCATGATTATCACTTTACGTTTGTCTGTGCCGTCGATTATCGCGCGTAATTCCGCATCTCTCTTCTGTTTGATCGCAGTGAGGTCGCTCGTCATGGGAACGGCGGCTTTTGCTTCTTCTGCACTCATGATCTTGTTTACTTTTTCAAACATGTTGGTTATTCCTTTGTATGTTGACCGTAGATTTCGATGATCTTATCAAGTGCGCCGGGACAGACATATTTTTTCAGACCGTTCATGTCGCCCGTCGCAGTCATTTCTCGCACTTCATGCGACGATATCGCGGGATGATCCGCGTTGTAATACACTATTTCGATTTCCGGTTCCGCCTCGCGGTATATGGCGGCGATCTCTTCTTCATGACGTCTGTCTTCGTTGTTGCGTATCCCGCGTACTACTTTGAGACATCCGGACTTCTTGAGATAATCCGTCAGCATGCCGTCGAATATTTCAACGTCGACTTTGCCGAATCCGTTCAGAGAGAGTTCTGCTATTTCTTTTCTGACCGCCGCCGGTCTGACGTCGTTTTTATACGTTATTTCCGCTATCGCGACAGTCACCGCGTCAAATTGCCCGAGAGCTTTTTTCACTATATCGAGATGCCCCTCGGTGAACGGATCGAACGTGCCCGGATATATGCATCTGTCGGTTTTCGATCTCGTGAGAAACGTTACTCCGGTATCGGAATATCTGCGCCTGTCGGCGTCGTAGCCGCGATGACTGAATAAATTGTCTGCCGCATGCTCTATTACCATACAGCCGTCCGGAGCGAGGATGTTTTTTTCGGTTATCGCCGTTATGACGGCATTTTCTTCTCTGTCGGCATACGGCGGGTCGAGAAAAATGATATCGAATTGCCTGCCCTCGAGCTTACGCACCGCAACTTTCCAGTCGGTATTGTATACTCTTGCGTTTGTTATGCCGAGCGATGCGAGATTTTTTCTTGCCGTCGCCGCCGCGCCCGGGTTCTTTTCCACAAATACGGCTTCTGACGCGCCGCGGCTCAGCGCTTCTATGCCGAGCGCTCCCGTTCCCGCGAACAGATCGAGGATTTTTCCTTCCGTATGCCCCTTGGATGACAGTATGTCGAATATGCTTTCGCGTACTTTTTCGGAAGTCGGGCGCGTCCCGCGTCCCTCCGGCGCGATAAGACGTTTTCCCTTGTATTTCCCTGCAATTACTCTCATGAGCGCAATATCCTCGTAGGCGTGATTATCATGTCGGGACGCATATCCGTCTTTTCAGTCTCGAATTTTTCGCATTGCTGTTCGTCGAATGCGATGCCGACGGAGATCGTTTTATGCGAAGCGAGAAATCTGTCGTAATATCCGCCACCGAATCCTATGCGGTCGAGTTCCTCGTCAAATGCGATGAGCGGGACGACGGTGTAATCGCAAGTATCGGTATATCTGTCCGACACGCGTGAATACAGCAGCATGTCCTCTTCTTTTACGACGGGTATGAATACTTCCGCAAACTCGGATAAACGTGAAATTATGTCCTTCGTGGACACTTCACCCGTTATTGACTCATAACAAAATACGGTTTCGGCATCTTCTATCACGGAGAGCAGTTTATCTGCTATCGCGCGTTCTTTTTCCGCTCTGTCCGTGACTTCGCGGCGTATTTTTTTGTAACGATCCCTGAGTTCTCGTTTGTTCATTTTACACGTATCTTTTTTCTCCGGCTCCGCCGAAAGACGTAAATACTTCATATTCGACGGTGCGATATTTATTTGCCAGCTCTGAAGGCAGTATGTGCTCGCCCATTATCTCCGCCCTGTCTCCGCGGCGCGTATCTCTGCCGCATTCCGTGATCGTGCAGTCCATACATACGCTCAGCACCTTTCTCGGCTTGCCGCCGAGAAAGACATGACCTCCGACAGAGCTTCTTCGATAACCGTGCGCGTAACCGATATCTATCACGGCGACTCGTTTGTCGCGGCTGAGTACGCTTTTGCCGTAGCCTGCTCCGCTGCCTGCGCCGATCAGTCTTGTCTCGATCACATCGGCATATACGCTCATGGCTCGTTCGTATCCGAAGCCTCCGTATAGGGCGATCCCGCATCTTGCCGTTCCGTAAGGAATGTTTCCGCGGACGAGCGCTCCGCTTGAGGCTATGTGTCCGGGGATATTTTCAAACCCGCGCGTGATCTTTTCGAATCGCATTATCTGCATTCGTGACATATCGGCGTCGGTTGCGCATCGCAGATGCGAATATACCGAATGCAGTTTTGTATTTACGGACGCTTCTTTTAACAATGCGCGCGCGTATCCGTCATCCGCTCCGAATCGGTTCATTCCCGTATTGAGTTTTACCGCTGTGCGCATTTCCTTGAACGCGGGGACGACAGAAACGTCTGATAAGGTATATATCACCGATCCCGACGATATTCCGGGCCGCGGATACGGGTGAAGTATGAGGATATCCTTGTCTTTTATGCCGTTTTCAAGCAGCGACCGCGCCTCGTCTTCCGTTGCGACTGCAAACATGTCTGCTATTCCCGCAAGGGCTTCGGCGGTTCGCGTCATCCCGTGACCGTATGCGTCGGCTTTTATGACCGCTATGAGACGGGATCTCTCGGCTATTTTTTTGGCGTTGCGTCTTATCGCGCATATATCTATTTCAACATCTGCCATGATATAAGATATATGCGGATCATAAAAAAACGTTCGTGTGCGGTTCAGTATCTTAAGTAACTGTCGAAAGCGTTGACGATGTGTCCGATCTCTCCGGTATCGAGTCTTACTTCGATGATATCGAAACGCACGGGCGCGCCGAACAGCATGCTCTTTTTTATGTATTGGCTGGCTACCATGCTCAGCTTTTTCTGCTTATGGATGTCTACGGCCTCTGCTGGCATGCCGTATGCGTCGCTCATCCTCGATTTGACTTCGACGAAGATGAGGTAACTGTCGTCGGTGACGATAAGATCTATTTCACCGACGTCTGTCGAAAAATTCCGTGCGAGTATGCGGTAGCCGTTGCTCCTCAGGTATTTTTCGGCGAGTTTTTCTCCTGTCGATCCCGACAGCTTGTTTTCGTGTTTGCTCAAATGAATTTACCTATGAATGTGCGTCTGTGTATATCGCACGGGCCGTATTTGCGTATTGCCGCTATGTGTTCGGCCGTACCGTAACCTTTATGCTTTGCAAATCCGTATCCGGGATACTTCAGGTGATATTCGCGCATCATGCGGTCACGCGATACTTTTGCGAGTATGCTTGCGCATGCGACGGCATAGCTTTTTGCGTCGGCTTTGATGACGGACTCGTATCTGCATGGCAGATCCAGCCCGTTCACAGCGTCTATCAGTACTATGTCGGGCATAATACTTAGCTTTTTTACGCATTTTTCCATGGCAGATTTCGTCGCGGCAAGGATATTAATATCGTCTATCGTTTTTTCGTCGATAAATTCGACGGAATATGCCATACAGCTCGAAACTATTTTTTCATACAGAGCTTCCCGTTTTTGTTCGCTCAGTTTCTTACTGTCGTTTACGCCGTCTATCATGACCGGACCGGGGATGCAGCATGCAGCGGCGACCGGTCCCGCGAGAGGTCCTCTGCCCGCTTCGTCCATACCCGCTACGAGGATCCCGTATGCATTATCGAATGCGTAAAGTTCGTCGGTGATGCTCATGCTTTTTCCAGAATGATCTTACCCATCCTGCCTTTTCTGAAATCGTCTATCACGGCATAAGCCGCGCGTTCTTCGTCGATATCTCCGCCGCGAATAAGGAATCCGCGCGCTTTGGCGATATCCTTCAACGTATGATATGTGTCCTCGCCCGCAGCTATGCCGTAGCGCTTTTCGAGTATGCCGCTGCCTGCGAATTTTCCGATGAATTCGAGAGCGAGCTCACGGATATCCAGAACTTCGTCTCGTATGCTTCCTATGAATGCGAGATTGAGCGCGACTTCGGTGTTGTCAAGCTTCGGATACAGCGTTCCGGGAGTATCGAGAACTTCGAGGTACGGTGTGATGCGCACCCATTGCTGACCGCGCGTCACGCCCGCTTTATTGCCTGTAGTCGCTTTGGCTTTGCCGCACAGATTGTTTATCAGCGTGCTTTTTCCGGAATTCGGTACGCCGATGACTATGGCTCGTATGACCGCATTGATCCCCCTGGCTTTTTTCTTTGATATCTTTTCCGCACACGCTTCGGATAACTTTTCCGCAAGTATTTTTGTCGCGTTAGTAGCGGTGGAGTTCAGTTTGAGCGCAAATTTGCCTTTTCCTGAAAGTTTCGTCGCCCATCGCGCCAATTCCTGTCCGTCGGTAAGATCCGCTTTGTTCAGAGCATATATGATCGGTTTTCCTTCGGAGATCCTGTCAAGTTCCGGATTTATACACGAAAAAGGCGCACGACTGTCGAGTACATAAATGACGGCGTCCACCAGCCTTATTTTCTCCTCCATTTCGCGGAGGGATTTGTTCATGTGTCCGGGAAACCAGTTTATCTGCATTTTTTTAGATCGGGGCGACGCTCGGCGGTTATCTCTTCCGCCTTTGCCTTCCGCCATTTTGCGATGTTTTCGTGATGGCCGCTGAGAAGCACATCGGGCACCGCCTGTCCTTCAAATATCGCTGGCCGCGTGTATTGGGGATATTCGAGCAATCCGTCGGAAAAACTTTCTTCTTCGGCGGAATCTCCGCATCCGAGAACACCGGGCACGAATCTGAGCAGAGCGTCTACGGTCACCATGGCGGCAAGCTCGCCGCCCGTAAGCACATAATCGCCTATCGACAGTTCTTCGAATCCGCAAATATCGAGAGCGCGCTGATCAACTCCTTCATAGTGCCCGCAGAGCAGCATGATGAATTCCTCTTCGGCCAGCTCGCGCGCAATGCCCGAATTCAAAGTGCGGCCGCGCGGCGACATGAATATGCGACGCGCTTTGTTTTCCGGGTCGAGCGCACGCACACAGTCGACTATGGGCTGAGGCGTCATTACCATTCCCGCTCCGCCGCCGTACGGCACGTCGTCGCACTTGAAGTGCCTGTCTTTTGTATGCAAACGGATATCTTCTTCGTGGATGCTTACTATGCCGGCGTTTTCCGCCCGTCCTATCATGCTCTGATGAAGAGGCGCGAACATATCCGGGAACAGTGTGAGTATCTCAATCCTCATAGCAGCATACCTCGCTGAATGCATCGGCGCTTATCGTTATTATACGATCGCTTTCATTGAATGAAAGATCGAGCTTTTTAAGAAACGGAAAGCGTACGGTACGTTCTCCGCGGACGGTAAAAATATCCGCAGAACCGTAATTGTCTATATCCGTAAGCTCGCCTATCTTTCTTCCGTCGTCGAGATACACGCTGCAACCGATGAGATCCACGATAAAATATTCGTCTTTATCGGGCGTTCTGGCCTGCGAACGGTCTATCTCTATGCGTTTGCCGACGAGCAGTTCGGCGGCGTTCCGGTCGTTTATCCCGTCGAAAGAAAGATAGACGAAACCGCCCCGCACGCTTGCGTTCCGGAGCTTGAGCGGACAGCCGCCGACAAGTACGGCATGCAGCCGTCCGAATTGCGCAGGGTCATCGGTGACGGGCCGTACTTTGACCTCGCCCTTTATACCCTGCGCTTTGACGATCTCGCCTATCGTGAGTTTCAATTCAGATTTCCGTCAGTTCGACGGTATAGTTTTTTCCCTCTTTCGCACCTGCGGCTTTGACTATCGTGCGCAGCGCTTTTGCGGTACGGCCTTGTTTCCCGATGATCTTTCCCATATCTTCTTTGGATACGGTAACGTTCACCGTCTCGCCGTTTACTTCAACTTTTACCGCCGACGCGTCGTCTGCCAGCTTGCTTATGAGGAATTCAACGAGTTCCTGCATGATCAGCCTTCTTTATCAGCTTTCTTTTTGCCGGTCTTTGCGGGAGGTCTCTTTCCTGCGGGGATTATCTCCTGCTGAACGAAAAGCGACTTAACGGTATCCGTAGGCTGAGCGCCGTTCGCAAGCCATTTCTTCGCTTTTTCCGCATCTATCTTGATCGAAGCGGGATTAGTGAGAGGATCATAGGTCCCTATGATGTCGATAAAGCGTCCGTCTCTGGGAGCGCGTTCGTCCGCAACTATGATGCGGTAAAAGGGAGATTTCTTATCACCCATTCTCGTGAGTCTGATCTTGACCATTTTATGTTCTCCTTATTAGTGATCTGTTTATCAGAAAGGCAGTCTGCCTTTGTTGTTTTTTACTTTTCTCATAAGATCACGGGTCTGCTCGAACTGTTTGAGGAGCTGATTGACGTCCTGTATCGTCGTGCCGCTGCCCGCGCTTATGCGTCTGCGTCGTGAGGATTTTACTATCTCGGGGTGTTCGCGTTCCTTCTTCGTCATGGAACTGATTATCGCCTTGAAGCGCTCGAGACGTTTTTCATCGATATCCTTGTCGCTGATGCCGTACTTTCCCATGCCCGGAAGCATCTGCATGACTTCGCCTATGCCTCCCATCTTTTTGAGCGATTCGAACTGCACGAGAAAGTCGTCCAGAGTGAACGTTGCGTCCTTGACGCGCTTTTCCATCTTGCGCATCGTCTCCTCGTCCATTGCTTCCTGTGCGCGTTCGACGAGAGATACGACGTCGCCCATACCGAGTATGCGGCTTGCCATGCGGTCGGGATAGAACGGCTCGATATCGCTTATCTTTTCTCCCGTACCGCAGAACTTTATGGGTTTTCCCGTTACGGCCCTGATCGACAGAGCCGCGCCTCCGCGCGTGTCCCCGTCCAGCTTGGTAAGGATAACTCCCGTGATATCCAGTCTGTCGTTGAATGCAGTTGCCACTGTCACGGCGTCCTGACCGGTCATCGCGTCTACGGTGAGAAGTATTTCTGTCGGCCGGACTGCTTTTTTGACGTCTTCAAGCTCGCGCATGAGGTCGTCGTTTATGTGCAGTCTGCCCGCCGTATCTATTATTACCGTATCGTACCCTGCGGACAATGCGTATTTCACCGCTTGCTCCGCGGTTTTTACCGGTTTTTGAGTACCTTTTTCAAAAACTTCCGCACCTGCGTTGCCGCCGACGACCTTTAACTGATTGATGGCTGCGGGGCGGTATATGTCGCATGCGACCAGCAGCGGTTTTTTGCCCTGTTTCTTGAGAAAAGCCGCAAGTTTTCCGCACATCGTGGTTTTGCCCGCACCCTGCAGTCCGCACATCATGACGATCGTGGGCGGTTTGCTGGAAACCTCGAGTTTTGCGTTCTTGTTCCCCATTACGGCGGTCAGCTCGTCGTTTACGATCTTTACGACCTGCTGCCCCGGCGTTACGCTTTTTATTATCTCCTCGCCTTTTGCTCTTTCGCTTATCTTTGCGATGAGATCTTTGACTACGCCGTAGTTTACGTCCGCTTCGAGAAGCGCTATGCGGATCTCGCGCATGGCTTGCTTTATTTCGTATTCATCGAGCTTCCCTCTGTTCGCAAGCTTTCCGAATACATGTTTCAGCTTTTCGCCAAGTCCCGAAAAAATTCCCATTTTCACCTCATCATAATTCCGAAATAAGTTTGTCCGCCGCTGCTTTTGCCTCGGAGATCCTGCCTTCCGATATCAATCCGGATATCTTTTCCGCTTCCGATCTGATATCAAACAGTTTGGAAGCGAAACCGAGCATTTCTTCGTAACGGTAAAGGATCTTTTCGCTCGTCCTGACCGTATCCGACACGGCTTGTCTGGATATGCCGTCCGATTCGGCTATCTCGCTGAGAGACAGATCACAGTCATAATAATCGCGCACGATATCCCGCTGCTTTTCCGTGAGCAGAGCGCCGTATATGTCGTTAAGTATCGATATGTGCAGATCCTTCATGAATTCACCCGTCGTCATGCGGCTTTGTAAAGCCGAACGACTTTACAAGTATATTATATAAATAAAAATATGTCAAGCGATTCGGCTTGACATATTGAAAACATATCTTATTTTATTCGCCGTCCACGATCGCCGATACGAAATCGACCGCGTCGAATTTTTCGAGGTCGTCTATTCCTTCGCCTACTCCCACATACACGACGGGGACTTCCTCTTCTCCCGCTATCGCGAGGATCACGCCGCCTTTTGCGGTACCGTCGAGCTTAGTGAGGATTATGCCGTCTATATCGATCGCTTCGTTGAACAGATCGACCTGAGACAGTGCATTCTGTCCGGTGGTAGCGTCGAGCACTATGTAATTGAGCCGCATCGCGTCGGGAAATTCGCGGTCGATCACGCGGTCTATTTTCTTAAGCTCCTCCATCAGATTGACTTTGTTGTGCAACCTGCCGGCGGTATCGATTATCGTGACCTGAGTGCCCTTGCTTTTTGCGCTCTGAAGAGCGTCATAAACGACTGCCGCGGCGTCTGCGCCCTCCGCCTGTTTTACGATACGCACGCCTGCTCTGTCCGCCCATATGGTGAGCTGATCGGCTGCCGCTCTGAACGTATCGGCGGCAACGATCGTCACGCTTTTGCCCGCTTTTCTGTAATTGTATGCGAGCTTGCCGATGGAGGTGGTCTTGCCTACTCCGTTTACGCCGGCAACAAGTATGACCAGAGGATACGTCTCTTCGGGAAGATCGAAATCTATTATATAACGCATGATCTCCTTGAGTTCTTCGCGCACTTGTTCGGGCTTTGTTATATGTTTTTTGTCTATCGTCTTTTTGAGTTCATCGAGGATATTTTCGGTCGTTTCGCTGCCGATATCCGCAGACAGCAGAGCCGTCTCCAGTTCGTCATAAAATTCGTCGTTCAGTACGCCGCCCGTAAACAGTTTGTTGAGTCTGAAAGCGATCGCGTCTTTGGTCTTTTTGAGAGCGGCTTTTATCTTGGCAAAAATGCCCATGTCAAATCCTCCGTTATTCGGCGAGCTTAACGGCGTCCGCAAGTTTTACGGATACCATCTTAGAGACGCCTTTTTCTTCCATGGTAACGCCGTACAGCGCATCCGCAAGCTCCATAGTAGGTTTACGGTGAGTGATAACGATGAACTGTGTTTCCTGACTGAAACGTTTGAGGTACTTTGCAAATCGAAGCACGTTCGCGTCGTCGAGAGCCGCTTCTATCTCGTCAAGCACGCAGAAAGGCATGGGACGGAGCCTGAGTATGGCGAACAGTATGGCAATGGCGGTCATTGCTTTTTCTCCGCCCGAAAGCAGCGAAAGCAGCTGTAACTTTTTTTGCGGCGGTTGTGCGTGTATCTCCACGCCTGCCGAAAGTTCATCCTCTCCCGGAGCCGGTTCCGTCAGTGACAATTCCGCAGTTCCTCCGTCGAACAGTTCGCGGAAAATTACCTTGAAGTTATCGTTTATCTGCTTGAATTTATCCGTAAAAACGGTCTTCATCTCTTTTGAAAGGTCTGATATGATCTTTACGAGATCACGTTCGGCATTCGAAAGATCGTCGCGCTGTTTTTCCATTTCGTTGTATTCGTTATACAACGTTTCGCATTCGGTTATGGCGTCGAGATTCACATGACCTAAATTTTCAATGCGGCGACGGAGTTTTTGAGCTTCTTCTATCCCGCTCTCCACATCAAACCCTTCTGTACGGAGAGGTACGCATTCCTCATATGTAAGCTTGTATACTTCGCTTATGCGTTGCTGCATCTGTTCGAGATCGGTATCGACCTTCTGCAGTTTCAGATCTTCAGCATTGCGCAGTTCGGTAAGTTCGTTGAGTTCGCCGGCGAGCCGGATGCGCTCTGCATCGTAAGCGTTGAGATCGCTCTGTATCTTCGCCTTGTATTCTCCGAAACCGGATATCAGCTTTTTCAGTTCTGCGACGCGGTTACTGTCGTTTTCGTCTATGCTGAGACGGAGCTTTTCCGCTTCTGTGCGCTTTGCTTCCGCGATCGCATTTTGTTCGTCGTAGCTCGCACGCAGCTTTTCTATCTCGGCATTCGACGAATTAATTACGCCGCCCAATCGCTCGAGATCCTTTTCAATATTGGAAATATCGTTTTCGGAGCTTGCGATCTCTATGCGCAGGCGGGTCAGTTCGGCATGTTGCTTCTCCGCTTCGGAGCGCAGTCCGCTTATTATGTCCGAACTCTGCTCGCCTTCGCCTATCGCACTTTCCTTGCGGCTCTGCACGAGTCTGTCAAGCTCTCCTACGGAATCGATATCCCGGGTGATCTCCTCGACGCGCTTTTCCCAGATAAGAAGCTGCGCCGACTGTTCACCGAGTTCGCGTTCCGCTTCTTCGGTTTCGTTTTTGAGTTTGAGATATTGCTGTTCGTGCGCGGCGATGGAAACGTCGAGATCGTGCAGTTCTGCCGAACGTTTCTTAATCCCTATGGTAAGTGAATTCTGTTCCGAGGTTATGCGTGAGATCTCTTTTTCGCATGCGGTTATTCTTTCGCTCACTCCGGTCAGCTGCTCTTCCATTTCACGCAGTTCGCGGTCGTATGCGAACACATTTGCCACGTCTGCTTTTTTGCTTCCGCCCGTGATGGAACCGGCAGGATTGATTATATCGCCGTCTAACGTAACGATGCGGAAGGCGTAATGCGAAGCACGCGCTATACGGATACCCGTTTTGATATTGTCAACGATGACCGTAGTGCCGAGAAGATACCGCACTATGTTGTCAAACTTTTTGTCATAGGAAACGAGATCAGCGGCAACGCCGAAACAGCCTTCGGCGTCGAGATATCCCAATGAATCGTCGCGGAGCTTGCGGGGACGTATCGTCGACATCGGAAGGAAGGTAACTCTTCCGAACGAGCGGCTTTTGAGTACGTTGATTATGTATGTGGCCTCGTCTTCAGTGCGCGTTATGATATTCTGGACTGCGCCGCCGAGCGCCATTTCGACCGCCGTTTCATACGCTTTGGGAACCTGTATGATGTGCGCCACCACTCCTTCTATACGCGATGAAAGTTCTTTGTCCGTTTTTGCCGCGGCGAGAAGCCTTGACACGCTGCGCTCGAAACTGCCGTTTTCGTCGCGCAGTTTCGTGAAGAGGTCCCGCCTCTCTGTCATCGTATAATACTTTGCGTTTATTTTGGAAAGTTCGGCGTTCAGTCTGGAGAGGTTAGACAGGTTCTCGTTGTTCTTTCGGGAATCTTCGTCAAGCAGCTTTGCAGATCCCTCGCGCTGTTCCTTTTCTTTTTCAAGCTGCTTGCCCAACGCTTCCGCAGTACGTTTCTTGTCTGCGTTCGCGGCTTCAACGGCTTCCGTTCTGGCGCGCAGAGATTCTATCTGCCCCCGGAGAGCTTCTTTCTCGGTGAGCAGTTTACTCATGTTCGCCTTTATCTCGGTGAGTTTTTCCATCGCTTCCATGAGCGACTGATGACTCTTTTCCTCTTCTCCCTCGGACGCGGCGATCTTATCCATAGTGGCGCGCCATTCCTTGTCGGTCGTATCCGCCTGCTCTTTCAGCTTTTCGAGTTCGATCTTTTTTGAGTCTCGCAGAGCGGCGCCTTCGGCAATGGTTTTTTCTGCCGCGGCGATATCCGCTTCGTATTTGGCGATATCCGAAAGATAGCCTTCGCATTTTTCCGTAAGAAAACGAACTTCGCTGAGAATTGTCTCTATCTGTCCGCTGTTCGTTGCCTGAGCGACTGACAGACCGATCAGTTCGTCGTTATGCTTTGCTATCGTTTCATCGGTACTGTTGATCTCCGCCATCGTGCGGTTGTAATTATCGACTGCGACCTCACCCGCCTCACGGCATTCGTTTATCCTGCGGATGAGTTCGTTACGCTTTTCGATAATGAAATTTTTGGTTTCGGTAGTTGTCTCGTACTGATGCAGATAGATGTTTATCTCGAGATCCTTGAGCTGTTCGTAAAGTTCGAGATATTTGCGCGCGTTCTGCGCCTGCTTAGTGAGAGGCGCAAGCTGTTTGCTCTTTTCTTCGAGTATATCGGTTATGCGCGAAAGGCTGTCCCTTGTCCGGACGAGGCGGCGTTCCGCTTCGATCTTTTTGGCTTTGAACTTCGAGATCCCCGCCGCTTCGTCGAATATGCTGCGGCGGTCTTCGGGTTTTGACGAAATGAGCTCGTCTATCTTACCCTGTCCTATGATGGAATATCCTTCCTTACCTACGCCGCTGTCCCGTAACGCTTCGATGATGTCCGTTCTTCTGCACGGCGCTTTGTTTATGAGATATTCGCTCTCGTTGCTGCGGAACAGCTTGCGGGTTATGACGACTTCATCAAAATTGAGATCGCGAAAAATGTGCTCCGTATTATCGAAATACAGAGACACTTCGCAGAACGACTGCGATTTGCGCTTTTCCGTTCCGCCGAATATCACGTCCTGCATGTTGCCGCCGCGAAGAGTCTTTGACGACTGTTCGCCGAGCGCAAAGCGAATGGAGTCTGCCACGTTGCTTTTGCCGCATCCGTTAGGACCGACTATCGCCGTGACGCCAGTGCCGAACTTGATCTCAGTCTTATCGGCA
>OJMH01001347.1_pt1 | contig 25034 bp, 23 predicted proteins | sample 1597111 | NCBI WGS metagenome assembly OJMH01 (sample SAMEA2452115, study PRJEB22498) | human gut metagenome | reverse complement strand
GAGCCGACGTAAAGAGTTATGCTATCTAACATACATCAAAAAGAGGTAAGATAACGCCCTCTGCAAAAAAGGTTACGTTATCTTACCTCAACAAAATTTGTGCCGGACCATCCGTCATCGACAAAAAATCTTGTGTTTTGAAATCCGTTTTCTTTTGCGTAACGCGCAAGTATATTCTTCTGAGATGGGATTTGTCAAGGATTTTTTCTGCAAATAATATGCAATGTTGTTAAGTGCTTATGACTCCAATTTTGCAGCATTAAGTTGCCTATTCTTGATGATGCAATTTAGCTAAAAGAAATCGGTGACGATAAGGCATAATAAGACAACGCACTTTACAAAGCATGTAACTCATCAATCTCTAAGACTCTGTCAAATGCACTATCAACGACATCATCGTGCGAGACAAATAATACTGTACTACTACTTAATCGCGTATTCAGCATTTCATAAAAAACCTTGGTGGAGTTTGAGTCAAGAGATGAGGTAATCTCATCAAATAAGATAATATGCGGACGATTGATTAATGTCCTAATTATTAGAATTTTTTGCTTTTCACCGCCTGAAAATTTGTTTCCAAAATCACCTGGTTTTTTCTGAAACAAGTCGTTTTCGCTAGTTATCAACGAATTAAGTCCGAATATGTTTATCAACTCATAGACTTCCTCTAAATTAGCATCGTCCATTGGATATATTATATTTTCATAGATTGACCTATTGAATAAATTTGTATTTTGAGAAACATACATTATGCCATCGATAGATGGGAGACCATATGTTATCTGCCCAGAGTCAATATCTAATATCTTTGCTATAACTTTAAGTAATGTCGATTTTCCGCTTCCGTTCTCACCTCGAATGATGATATGCTCGCCTTTATTTACATACAAACTAGCATTATCAAAAATTTTCTTGTTACCAAGCGTCAATTCAACATTCTGCATGGCAATCACCGTATTGGTAGGAACACTGATAAAAACTCTATGGCAATCTTTTTCATTACTTTCGCTGTACCCCAATAGTTTTAACGCAGCTTTTAGTCTTGAGACCATTTCTATCATTGACAAGTATTCTCCACCAAAATCTCTCAAATTAAATATTGAGTAGATAAGTCCTAAATAGAATGAGATATTACCTATTCCCGTTGTGGAATAAATAGAAAATATAATCAGCTGTAAAAAGGTAATGAATACTAACACAATGTGTTGAATCAGTTTTGCATTATCTATGGCCAACTGTAGACCATAGTAATTTTTTTGCTCACTATCCAAAAGGAAACGATATTTTTCTTTTTCTTTATCATATGAACGGAATGAGTATATAGAGTCCAAATTCTGGCAGTAATCGATCAAATAAGAATTCACATCTGACGCAGACAACAGCGTACTATGAATCCTGTTATTTTGTTTTTTTAAAAGAACAATGGATATGAAGAAATATACTGAATAAGATAATATATAAGTCACACCAAGAAGGAAATGGAAATTAAAAAAAGCAGTTGAATTAATTATTATAATAGCGGAATGCTTGATTATAAATTGAACGCAGGAGTACAGCAAACTTCGTGTACAAAAAGATGATTCGGAAAAAAGATCCTGGATCTTCCCGGTTTCCATATCATCAAAATACATATATTTTTTTTTCACTAGGTCGTCAAAGAGAACCTGCTTTGAATATTTTCTAACACTCTGCATAGCAAGGTTGTTAGGATAATTCAAAATAGGGACTACTAAAAAGGATAAAATTGATAGGACCATGAAAAAAGGGTTTACGTGCAATCCCCCACTGCCGCTAAATATCTTTGGCAAGGTATAAGGAAGTATGCTGTATAAACCATATCCTACAGACAAAAGAAGCAAATATATGGACACATTCAACCGACCTATTTTTTGTATAAGAGCACTTAAATATTGCTTCATTATTATGACCATTCCTTTCCGCTGCACTCCAAGGCACAAAAGGGATACGAAACAGGAGTGCCTCTATCGCAGCTAAACGAGATTTGTTAGAATACGCTAGAGGAACGGGCACACTACACAGCATGTGGGGGGGTGAGTGGGTACAGCTATCCGCTGAACTGAATTATTATGTGTGCCGGATGCTCTTTCAAGCGCAAATAAGTAGGGCGTAGAACCCTGTAAACTTATCTTTGGAGAGACAGACTGCTTCAAGCTTTCAGTGAGTGTCCAGTCCCTACCTGTTCCCTCAAATCTTCGAACTGAGGGGATGTGTTATGCTCAAAATCGTTTATCCTATCTGCTGTGGAATGGATGTCCACAAATCGTTTCTGGTAGCCTGTATTGCCTCAATCAACGAGCAGGGCGTTACCACCTACAAAGGCAAGCGGTTTTGCACCTTTACAGGAGACCTCCGGCGGTGTGCCACCTGGTTGGGAGAGAACAACTGCAAGGACGTGTGTATGGAGCCTACCGGGATGTATTGGCTCCCTATTTACAACATCCTAGAACACGCCCGCAATATTGTCCTTGCCCACCCCAAGTACGTCAAGGCTATCCGGGGAAAGAAAACAGACAAAAAGGACGCCAAGTGGTTTGCGGACATCTTCAAGCACGACCTGGTTTCTGGCAGCTTTATCCCACCATCAGATATTCGTCAGCTCCGGGATTTGGTGTGCTACCGCTGAAAACTCACCAATTTCACCACGGGAGAGAAAACCGGGCGCAGAATTGCTTGACTGTCTCCAATATCAAGCTGGATGACGTGTTTCCGGACGGCTTTGGCAAAGCAGCTACAGCTATTACCTCCGGCTGCTAGGAAGCAACGAATCCTTTCATGTAGCTCCATTCCTCAACAAGCGAGTCAAAACACCAGTTGAGAAAATCCAGGCCGCTGCGGACGGAGAGATGTGTGTGGAACAGGCCGAAAAACTCCGCATCATCCGTTCCCACATGGACAGCCTTGAATTGTGCAAGGCCGATCTGGACTCTCTTATCCTGACCATCGCTGAGAAATATCTTCCCCAACTTAACCTCGTTATGACGGCGCTAGGTATCCAAGCCTTTGCCACTATTGGCATCATCTCTTAAATTGGCGTGGATATGTCCGTTTTTTCCACCTCGAAGCATTTCTGCTCCTGGGCTGGGCTTACAATGAAAGTGCCGGAAAAAAAGAAAACCACCAGGAGCAGCCGGGCTGGGGCATACATCAAGCCCCTGTTGGTGCAGTGTGCGCTCTGTGCTATCCGGGCAAAGCAGTACCCAGAAGTCCGCAATCGCTATCTAGCTTTGAAGAAGCGCTGTGGTAACAAGAAGGCCATCATCGCCGTCGCCCTTGTGTTGCTGACTGCCATCTACAACATCCTCAAGAAGAACGAATCTTATAACCCTGAGCCTTACCGCAAGGCTGACCGTCCTCTCACACACCGTGAGATCTCTGCTGACCAGGCTATCTTAATCCTTCAAAGGCAGGGCTGTCTGGTAACCTCCCCGGCCTGGCTGATCTGCTCTAATTTTGACCGCCATATGCCAGCCTGTTTTCGTGTCCCTTTTTCTGGATAATGATCAGGTTAAAATATTTCAAACTCCCCTCCTTCTTCACTTCTGATAAAATCATCTAAAGATTCAGCAGAATTACTAAGGACTCTTTTGAGAATTAGCCGCCATGTTTGGAAGTCTGCATCCTTCCAATTGCTTTTTCTTTTTACATAGTTAATCCTATCTCTAAAGTCTTTTTGCGAAATGGACTTCCCATGAACCTTCATAAGTCCTTGCACCAATGCCGCTCCACTACTAAAAATATTCTCCTCTGTTGAAACCTTCAAATATTGATGTAGTACAAAGGAAGATGGCAACTGTTCTCTTTTGTCAATATAGATACTAATGCATGTTTTTTTAATTAAACCAAAATTTTCAAGCAAAACCGGAATTGCATAAAACCCACTGACGCAATTGTTTTGTAAATTAAATTTATATGTAAAGGCATTTCCGATTTTTTTACCATTGACCACCCCATCTTTTGAAAAAACTGACACGTCAATACTCGAAGATGTATATTCTCCACCTGTTTCGATAAGCACGCTCATAAGATTGCAATCTTTTTCTTCCAAAAAGTAGACGTCGTTATACATAGGCAAAGATACATGTGCCTCTGAAACAACATCAAAACAAATCAGTTGACCATTTGCTGGTGGCTCGCCTGCTCCAATCAACGCCTTATTAGTTCCAAAACTGACCGCGCTATAAGGAGTGTGACCAACTACTTTGTGCTGAAAAATTTCCCCCGTGTCCTTGTCTAATAAAAAAACTGAACAATCCGCCAAGACAAAAAGGGTCTTCCCGTAAATTGACGGTGGCGCAACAATAAGCCCTTCTCTGAACTTTTGCCTCCAAACAATACTTCCGTTTAATATGTCAGCACAACCAACCTCACCCTTTAGTGTTGTATAATACACTCTTTGGCTATCAACGACAGGAAAATGTCGTCCACAAAACCCAAAAACCCTTGTTCTCCATAGTTCTTTTCCTACTTTTAGATCAAAACAAATGATGTCATGTCCGCATGATGCAAAAGCAAAGTCATCCTTTAGCCAAATGCCTGACGTATCCGAACTAATAACAGGGCTTCTACCTAACTCCATAGAATACATTATGCTTCCTTCTTGATTTATAAGCCATAAATAAGAACATGAGCAATCCCTTTCATTGTTGTGGAGCGTACCTGTGCATAATATGCCACCTTTGTACGGCGTAATATTACCGTAAATAAACGAATTGGGAATATGTAATTTTTTGACAACTTCTCCGTTTTTGTTTACGGCTAAAAGGGTGCTGCCGGAACCAAACCACAATGTTTCGTCTATAACATTTAATGTAGTTCGTACTCTGTGACCACCCTGAACAGCCCATTCTACAATGCCAGACTCAGCGGAAACAGCTTGTACTGCATCAAACTCTTTTAGGAAAACAACAAGGTCGCCAAAAACAGTTGGTGTTCCATAACCACCATTGACAGCATCTATACTCCAAAGTATTTTCCCATTATGCAGATCAACTTTCAATAAATGATACGCCTGTTCCATCTCAGAGTATGTAACGACATAGCCGAAGTATTCACTACAATTATTTCCATAAAATGGAGTTCTAACAACTGCTGGCATTTCTATACGCCAACTGTCATTAAGGAAATAACGTTGTTTGTCATTTTTATTTTTAATAATGTTTTTTCGGATCATATATATTATGCTCCTTTCTCTTTGCGATTGATTGTAATTCGAAGTCTACGCAAAAAACATTTCGATAGGCAACATGTGGGTGGAAGAGTTTCAATCATCCACCCACATGCCACCAATTCACAGTGGACTATATTGTCCAATACCGAGTTTTAGTAATTACTTGCATTGATGGAAGAAATAACGCTTTCCTTCTGCGACACACCACTACTTCTGTTAATCTTCACCGTCTCCGTAAAGTCCATACAGATATTGTCCCTGTACTGATAAGGCCTGTCACTTGATAAGGTCGCAAGCACCTCGATTCTGACATCGATATCTCCCGACAGTTCTTTTTCCAAAGGGAATGTAAATATCGCCTTTTCCCCAATCTTCCATTCGCCAGAAAGGCTCTGCGATTGCTGCTTTTCATTTCCATTGAAGAGATAATGAATAGTCACTTTGAATGTTTCAAATTTCGTATTGTTTCTATCGATAACATAGCCTAAAGGCTCATAAAAGCCCAAATCAACAGCAAGACTTGCATTTTCCTCGATAAGCACTGGCCTAATCTTGTGTGAAATCAAAGAAAGTCGCGTTCCTTTTTCAGCAGTGCAATTAACACATGCTACATGGAGCGATTCATATGGGAGTTTGCCAACGCCGCCGTGTTGTCCACCCCAATTGGGGTTCCAAGGATCTACGATATCAAATTCCTCTTTGTCGTCATTATACCCAACAATAAGGACACAATGAGACTCCATATCCAGGCGATGAGAGAGTTCTTCATTTTCGATTGGGTAGTCGGCGGCTGAATGAACACGAATCAATGTGGGAACTCCGTTTACAATCGAGCTTTTTATGCTTTCAAGAGCTCTTAATGACCAAGGCTCATAGCCAATCACAGGAACTAAAGCATTTGCCGTTTCGGGTATTTGCTGATTAGTAATCAACTTAAATATGCTATTCATGCTTGTGCCTCCTTTCAACAGTGAATGGGTGATATTTCCATCTTGTGTTATCTAAAAACACTACGCTTTCGATTCACCACACAGCAAAAAGCGCATAAGCCGACTTAACAACAGTCTGGCTTATGCGCCCACATGATAGATTTTGAGTTGCCCCGTCCATAGATGGGGGCTAGGCCAAAATCCAAAATGAGATAACCCAGACTGCTTTTGCATAAAACGGAACATGACACTACCTCCAATCTTATAAATGTCGGACGGATTAAACCATCCGCAACGTAATTTTACCATATCAATAGCATAAACGCAACTGTTTCCCATTAAAAACACTTGTAACATTTGTGTGAACGCAAGCAGAGCTGAGCACCTGTTGCCAACGGAAAATAAACGGTCTGCCATCTGCTGTATGACATATGCACCCACCACTGATTCATGGGCAAACAAGGAGAGTAACAGACTACATTGCTGTCGTTTCCCGTCTAGTATGGAAACACAACGAGAATATCGCCAAGGTATGAGTCTCAAAGCTTTTATTTGGGCAGAATGCAATGATCGGAAACAGATTGATTCGATGATTGCCTAAGATAAAAGCGGGAGTGCATCGTAAAAATACACTCCCGCCGGTTTGTTAGCGTTCCCAATCATCCTGCTTTTTTCTTTCTTGTTTGGCCTTATTCTGCCGCCGCTGCTGGTATTCCCGTTCCCGCTGGATTTGCCGGATTTCCTGGCTCTCGGCATACTCGTCCAAATGCCGGGAAACATCCCGCTTGCTGTCATCCATTGTCCTGTGACTGTACTTATCGCCATACTTTTCCTTCACACGCTGGACTGCCGTCTGCTCCATTTCAGGGCGCAGTTCCTGTCGGGTGTCGTGCAGCTCCACCGGGTCGAATTGTTCACCCTGTGTTTTCAGCTCGGCATATTCGGCAAGGGCGGTTTCCAATTCGGCGGAGTATTTCTGTTCCTGCTCGTCCAGTTCTTTCAAGTTGGCTTCCATCAGTGCAACCTTCTTCCTGACCTTAGAAACATCCTTGCCGTCCGTACAGTCCATATTGTCCAGAAGAATCGCCTTTTCGGATTGCAGTTCTTCCAGCAATTCCGTCAGTTCTGCTATTCTGGCGGTCAACTCGTTCTTCCTGGGGATATTCCAGAACGGCAATTCTTTCTTTTCGGCAAGGAGGTCTGTGCGCTCCCTTTTGGTTTCCTTGATTTGGTCTACCACCTCGGAATATCGGTTCAGGTTGATATTCCAGGCATCCACGGATTTTCCAATGACAGATTTGCCTGTGCGGATGTGGTTAAGCTGATAGCAGAAAATCAACAGCTTTTGCCGCAGGAATTCCATGGACTTAGCGAGTTCCGGTAGAGAATGGAGGACCTCTTGCGCCAGCTTCTTGACGGCGGCTTTCAGTTCCCGCAGCAGAGCGTTGTCCGCTTTAATCTGCCGATTCAGTTCACAGCGGTCGGAGATAATGCCCTTTTTCTCCATAGCCCTTGCCACCACACCTTCGTGGATGGTGGGCTGCTCGACCAGACCTCGCTCGGCATGACTGCGGTGGTCGATACGGGCATCGTGTCCGTATCGTTCCAGATAGCGGTTGGTTACGTCTGCCCATGCCTTGCGCCATACGACAAGCTGTTCCTCGCTGTTCCAACGTTCGGAGATGGGATTCTGTCTGCCGAACTTGGTGCTTTTGGGGTGCTTGCTGGCTCGCTCCAAGCCTTGCTTCTCTGCTTCGGAGGGAGGCATATACACTTTCTTGCGCCCAACCTTATACGGATACTGCTTCTCCCATCCGTCCGCTTGCGCTGCCTTAAACTCAGCGGCAGTAAAGCCCCGTTCCTCGCCGTCTTTAACACAGAGATATTCTTTTTCGGTCTTGTACTGCCACTCGCCTCGTTCATCCAGCGGACGCACCGTCAGCAGAATGTGGGCGTGGGGATTGTGACCGGGAGGGTATGGGTCGTGAATTGCTACATCGGCGCACATCCCGTCTGCAACAAAACTTTCCTTAATAAAATCAGATAGAAGCTCCTGCCATTGGGTCGGGGTCAGTTCAACAGGCAGAGCCGGGACAAACTCACGGGCAAGGCGGCTGTCCTTTGTCTTTTCGTTTTCTTCTACAGCGTTCCAGAGTACGCCCCGGTCTTTCCATTCTGGTGGAGCATACTCTGGCAGAAACACCTCACGCCAGATCAGTCCTTTCTTACGGGTATAATCGTGCCGCACTCCATCGTAGTCATTGAGGATGTTGGTACAGCTCAGATATGCAGAAGCTGCAACGGCAGACCGCCCCGTTCCCCGGCTGACCACCTTGGCTTCTAAGTGGTAAATCGCCATTCATTCTCACCGTCCTTTCGCCCTTGTTTTTGTTTCTTTTTCGCAAAAAGAAAATGGGTATTGCGGCAAGCGATACCCATAACCGCAAATAAAGCTGCCGGTGGCAGCTTTATGCGGGCAGGCGGCGGGTTGTTTCCAAAACGGAAACAACAGTTTTGATGATGAAGCAAAACATATAGCCGACTGCGTGGCCAATGGCAGCAGCACAGATGTGATGTGGCATTGGACATAAGGCTCCCGCAGGAGCCGCATCCGCCTCGCAGAGCGCACGGTTGCCGCAGGCAATACCACCGCCCCTTCTGGGTGGTGAGTAAGTGCGCCCTTACGGGAGAAAAAAGAAGGAGGCCCCCGGCTTCCCGGAGACCTCCTATCTGAAATTTAGATTTGTTTTCCCAGTTTCCGTGAAAGATACCCCTCCAGCTCAGACAGCTCAATAGCTTGAACCTCTGGCAGCACCTTTTCCAGAATCGCACCCTTCTGAATGAGCCTGCGCGTTCTCGCTTTGCGCTCCTTGACCCGATCCCGTGCCTGCGCTTCCTCCAATCGGTGCTGCGCCTGTAACAGCTTCTTTTCCGCATCTGTCATGTGAAAAATCCTCCTCACTTCCGCCTCTGCCAGACGATCTCGTACCCCAGCGCGTCGGCAAGCTGAACAGCCTCGACATAGCGCAGGGACTCCCGCTGTAACTTGTTGGACAGGTTGGACACGCTGTCAGACCAGCCGTGTTCGTCCCGCAGCAGATCGACTACCTCCTGCATGGTCATGCCCTGACGGACGATGTACGACTTGATCTCATTTCTCAGATTGGATTTCATCAACTTTTTACCTCCATATTTTCGTGATATTGGTTTTTGAGTAAGTGAGCTGTGTACGCTTTGCGGTGAAAAATCTGCTGTGCCGCAAATCCGCTCAGATTTCCGTCCGTGATGCCCTGTTCATAACAGCACCCTACCGGCTTCATCGTTCTGTGTGAGAACATACGAAGCGGCAGAATATGCCGCAGTCCGGTGCAGCGGCTTCACGCTTCGGTAAATCACCGTATGGTGCAGCACGTTCGACCTGCGGCGAAAATCTTCACGGATTTCACAAGCATTGATTTTAGAACTGCAAAATTGAGCCGCTGGTGTACGGTTCGGTACGGCAATCCCACCTTCTGTACGCTTCTGTACGCCGGTTTTGCATACCAGCCGCCGATTTGACGGCAGCTTTTACACGCTGCCGTGAAATACTCCACGATGCGCACAAGCAAAAGCAGTTTTTAAGAATGGAATCAAAAACAGCCGTACAGAGTGTACGGCGTGTACGGCAATTTTGAAGTCCATTCCTCATTTTTAGTACGGCGGCGGATTGACCACCTCAATGCCCACAAAGCCCCGCACCCGCTTACCGCCGACATGGACATTGTTGGTGGCCTCTACGTTGTAAAGCCGCTCATTTTGTGCAAGCTCAGAGCTGACACGGTTGGCAGACATAGGCTTCTGCGCGTTATCATCGCACCATCTCGTATAGGCTTCATAGATCGCCTTGGAGCTGGCCTCGCTGTCTGCCCGAAAGCGGATATAGCCCTCGGATTGCAGAAACTCGATCACATTGTTGCTGCTGCGCTTGACCGTCTCCATGTTCTCTCTTGCCTTGCCGGAAATGCTGAACTGATAGTTGTTCCCGATCAGCCGGTGCAGCCCTTCCAGACACCATAGAAAAATACCATCCTTCTCCCGCAGCAGCTTGTCCACCAGGAACGGATCGTCTGCTCTGCCTGCGGGCCGGTCTTTGGTGGTCAGCACGATCTGGCGGCGAAAGAAACCATCGGACTTATCGTGTAAGGCGGTCAGCGCACCGTTTCCGAAGCAGAGGAAGCGGACATAGAGCTGGCTTTGGTAACTCTGGATGCCCTTGCGCTCCATATCCATCTTGCACTCGGATGTCACGATGGATTTGATATAGTTGGTCTTGGGCAGGGCGCTCATATCCATATCATCGTCCACCATCAGGAGCTTGTTTTCCAAATCCGCGCGGCTGAACCGGTTGCTCTCCACCTTCTGGATGCTGGTGGTATTCATGCTGTCGCCCAGCAGCGAGTGCATGACAAGTCCGATACGGCTTTTGCCCTCGCCGCCTTTGCCGATGAGCATGAGCATTTTCTGCCCCTTGGTGGTTGGCAGCAGACAGTAGCCGAGAAACTCCTGCAAGGTGGGAATGTCCTCTGGTTGCAGCAGCTCCGATAGGAATTGCAGCCAGCGGTTTGGTGCAGGTGCATCAGGATTGTAAGAGACGGTCAATCGGTTGTTGCAGTAGCTCTTGTTGGGGGTAAAGCTGCCGTCCATGAAATACGTTCCGTTGGCAACGTGGATGCGATCTGTCTCAATGGGCAGCGGCGGCGAATACGCTTGCAGCTTGATGCTGGCAAGCAGATTCGTCACGACTTTGGACAGGCCGGAGGTCAGCACACCGGAGATTTCCTCCAGAATAAGATTGCCGATTTGTCCCTCGTCCTCAATGAGACCGTCCACCGTGAACAGCCGCCCGCGCACACATTTCATGGGATGCTTGTTCAAAAACTGCTGGCAGAACAGCACTTCATTGATGTGTCTGCCGTCGTACCACTCAGGCCACGCCTGCGGTGTCGTTGTCATTTTCGTCCTCCTTATGAATTTCCTCTAATCTTTTTCTCAGCCTGTCCAGTTTGCCGTCTGCCATCTGCTGCACCACTTCGGCACGTTCGTGAGCATCCCCGGCGCACAGAATATCCAAGTAATATTCCGTCTGGTCGAGGTTGTGGCAGGCTTCTGTAAATCGATCGTGAAGCGGCTCGTCCTGTGTGAGTGGTGCATATCGCGTCATCCAGTCCCGCAGCACACGGGCATAATCGGACAGAACAGAAAAGCACAGCCGCTCGTTCTCCATGAGCTGCTGTGCTTCTGTTCGGATGCGCTTTGCGTGGAGCGCCGCTGCGCTGGGCAGTTTGTCCGGTGTGAGGTGAAAGTCTGCGGTCAACCGCTGCGCCGCTTCATAAATCGGCAAGCCGAACAGCTTTGCAGCAAAGTCAATCACATCTCCATGTTCTCCGCAGGCAAAACAATAATAATGATCGTCTGCCACGTATAGGCTGGGGTGCCGGTCGTTGTGAAAGGGGCAGAGGGCTTTGCCCTGCCGGTTGACAGATACTCCGTACCGTTCCACAGCTTCCCGACAGCTCACGCCATATTTGACGTTTTGAAAAAGGTTCATGCTGTATCCTCCGTAAAATAGATTCAAGAGGCAGTTTCTTCACCTCTCTGTCTGTTTTATGTTCAGATTCTTTGCGGACAGGCGGATGGCATGACAAGTTCATTTCAAAAAACATGACAGGTCTTTCCACGTTCATATTCTCGTGGTATAATGAAAATAGAAAAACGTGACAGGAGGACGCAGCATGGCACAGGAGCTTATCAGCCACAAGGTTTTATCTCTGGATTTCTGGCAGGATACCGTAACCTATGCGGACAGCGTCATGCCGACCGGCACGATTGGCTGCGCGGTATTGAACATCCCCGACGAAACGATCATGCGACTGAACGCGCCGTGCATGATCCTGAATCAACTGCTGACCGGCATTGGCTTAAAGAATGTAGATATGCAGCTTCTTCCGAAGGCGCAGGAGGCAGGGCGAGTTATCATTCACGCGCTGCATGATGTCCCGCCGTTCTCCCAGTTGGACAGAAAGCAGTTTGAAGATTACCTCATGCAGGCGTTTTCCGAGAAAGCATTTGCCGAGCTGAACAAATATTTGCAGCTCCCGATGGAGCAGCAGGCAGTCAGTAATATTACAGGGGCGCATCCCTTGGCGGCACTGCTGATCCGCGTCATTCCGGTGCTGGGGCATCTGAGCTATTCCCTGCGGCAGTACAAAATGACTTTGACTGCATTTGCGGAGTTTTTGCAAGAGAACGCCGAAATACGAACGCCCACCGGGTATGCTGCCGCGTTCGGGCAGTTTTTCAGGGAGAACGCCACCTTGGAGGAAAGCAATCCCTCGTGGATGGCGCTGACCAATGCGACGGTGCAGTATGTTCCCGCGATCCGTCCTGGCAATGCGGAGGCGCAGCTTGTCAAGCGGCTACACTTCGTATCCTTTGTCGGGATGTTCCGGGCCGATCTTTTTGAAGGGTTATGCGTTGGACACGCGCCGAGAAAATGCGCCGTCTGCGGGAAATGGTTCCTGACCACCGACGCGCGGCACACGAAATATTGCAGCGGCTACGCGCCGAATGACAAGCGCGGGCGCACCTGCCGTCAGGTCGGAAATCTCCGCGGGCGGGAGCAGCGGGAGCATGCCGCCGACCATCCCATCCGAAAAATCTACGCAAAGCGGTTCAATACGATCACGCAGTATCTTGGGCGCGGCACGCTGGACGAGCAGACCGCCGCTGTGATGAAAGCACTTGCAAAAAGCAAGCTGGAAAAGGCGCTGCAAGACAATAACTATGCACAGGGCAGCTATGCCGCCGAGATGGAGCAGGCGACGCTGCTGGCAGAAGCGAGAGCGAATAGGAAGCAGTAATCAAAATCCACAGCGGAAGGAGGTGCGGATATGAAGGATAATCGTGACAAGCAGATAGCGCAGCTCACGGGATGGACATGGGATTTGAGCGGCTATGCGGCAAAAGTGCTGTTCTATAACGCCGAAGATCTGACCATGCGCGAAGTCCGGAACGTCTTTCAGCTTGACCCGGAACCGCCGCAAATGGAGCTGAACGACTACATACGCGAAGCTGTCCAGAAAAGAGATTTATCCCACTTTTCCTTCTTCCTGCACCACTTTGAAAAGCGGCTGAACGGGGTGATCTATCGTTTCCTTACCCGCAACGGATATGACCGCTATGACCCGGCGCGGTTTCTGGACTACAAGCTGGAAGTTTTGCAAATGCTGCTGTACTGTCTGCCGAAGTTCGACCCGGAGCAGAAAACGGAGTTTTTGAAATATGCGAAGCACTATATCCGGGACGGACTGCTGTTCTGCCGTATGATGGGCGAAGCCGGTTCCTTTGCCAGCCTTGCGGAGTACCGGCGTGTGCGGCAGATTGGTGCAATCTATAACAATTCAGGAAAGAGCCGCGCAGAGGTCGTTTCCGAGTTCGCCGTCCAAAGCGGATACAAGGATGAAAGCGTATCCGCGGATGAGCTGCTGACCATTGCCCGGCGCAACCGCAGCATCGTTTCCCTCTACCGCACGGAGCAGGACGAGGACGGCGAGGAAACCGGCGAGGATGTGACGCGCGACGATAGCTGGAACTATGCCGACATCCTATGGAACGGGATTCAGGCAAAGGCAGTCGCGGCGGCGTTTGACCAGCTATCCTATAAAGAGCAATGGTATCTGGAAAAGCGGAACGCCATCTGCATGACCTGCGGGCGTGTCAGCCCTTTGTTCACGCAGTCCACCTTTGAGGACTTGGCGGTAGATTTTGAGGGAACAACCGCCAGCGGTGCGGAGCGGTTCTACCGACGGACGCTTGACAAGCTGCGCCTGAAGCTGCTGGAAAGCGGACTTGTCCATACCGTGACGCTGAGGCAGACCGAGTGGCGCAAAAAGAACAAAAAAATAGCCGCCGCTGTCTACCTGTATCAGGCGGACAACGACGGCGAGTGGGGCGAGCTGCGGTTTGATTTTGAAAGCGGCGCAGCGGAGATCGTCAGGCTGGCAGATTGGGATACGGTAAAGTCCAACGTTTTTGCAAAAGCGGCGATACAGTTCGTTCAGGGCTTACCGGAAGCGAGACTGCTGAAATCCGTGGTTGTGCCGTTTGAGATGGGCGTTCCGGGAAAACCGGTTCTTCCGACGAAAGCGGCAGAAACATTGAGGGGCAATCCCGCACACACGATTTCTCTGCGGCAGACGGAATGTCGGAAAACGGGTGAAACGATCACTGCCGCTGTCTACGAATATCTGGTGGACAACGACGGCGAATGGGGTGAGCTGCGGTTTGATTTTGAGAACGGCACAGCGGAGATCGTAAAGCTGGCAGATTGGGACACGGTAAAGTCCAACGTCTTTGCAAAAGCTGCGATACGGTTTATTCAGGAATTGCCGAAAAAAGAGGCTGCGTCGAAGATAACGATTTTAGTCAATGCAACATTATAACGGTTACTTGCCAAACAGCCGTTTTCCTGCAATCATAATGCCTGCCAGAATTTCCGCGACAGACAAGCCCATTAGAACGCCCGAAATGAAGTCCTGTACATCCGTTCCACCGGTGGTCTTAGATATGGCACCACAGGCAATGCCAAGAACGATAAGGACAAGACCATAGAGGATGCCTTTCTGACGTTCCAGTTCCTGTGTGCGGCGCAGCAGGTCGAGGATTTGTGCGTCGTCGTAGACGCGCACGCTGTCCTCTGCCGCGTCCTCGCCGTCCATCAACTCCGGTAGTGTCACATGGAGCGCATCGCAGAGCCTTTGAATGATGCTGTAATCGGGCATACACTTGCCGTTTTCCCATTTTGATATGGTTTTGTTGGACACGCCGAGCTGCTGTGCCAGCTGCTCCTGTGTCAGATTTTGTTCCTTGCGTTTTCGCGCGATGTAGCTTCCGATAGCTGTTTGATTCATTTGAAATGCCTCCTGTGTTGAAGATGCTCTAAGCATAGCGCAGCGCCGGGGAAGAAGCCATCCCCCGGCGGTAGAATTCGCGTGGAATGCAGGCTAATGCAGCGCTCTTGTGGGGCAGACCTTCGTGCATTCATAGCAGAGGATGCACTCCGTTCCGTTTTTCCGTTTGCGGGATTCTTTGTTGACCTCCACATTCATGGGGCAGACCCGCAGGCATTTGCCGCAATGGACGCATTTGCTCTCGTCGCAGTGGACACGCAGTAGGGAGAAATAGCTCATGGGCTTGAGGAACACCGTGATGGGGCAGAGATATTTGCAGAACGCGCGGTTATCCTTGAAGACAAAGGCAAGCGCAATGCCCGCGATATAATAGAGCGCATTTCCGGCGAGGAACAACCAGAACATGATCTGCTCCAGATGCGCGACCTTCATCAGAAACAAACTGAACACCAGTGCCAAGGACAAGGCGAACATTACATAGCGCAGAACGCCCAGCGTTTCCTTTCGTGACTTCTGCGGCTGCTTATAGGGCAGGAAATCCAGCACCATGGCCGTCCAGCAGGCATAGCCGCACCAGCCGCGTCCGAACAGCAAGGGACCAAAAATCTTTGCAACTGCATAGTGGATGGTCGCCGCTTCAAAGGAGCCAAGGAACAGATAGTACCAGAAGCCTTCAATCTGCATATTCTCGCGGGAGATCAAGCCGAGATACAGTAGCATATAGCACCCGACCGCCAACTGCACGAAATGCCGGGCATATCGTTTTCCGGCAGTGAACAGTGTCGTCCCCAATGCGAGGCAGCAGCCTATGTAGCTGAAGTTCAGCAAATAAAACAGATTGTCCTTGGCAAGCCACAGCGCGACTGCTACTGCTTCAAACAACAGAAACAGCAAAAATGAAGGGACATATTTTGAAAATCCTCTGCTATTTTTCGTTGTTTTTCTTTTCTTCATCGCTTTTCTCTTGCCCCTTTTTCTTTTTACTTTTCAGTGCACTGGCAACCGAACCGCCGCAAAGACCTACAGCGACACCGATCATCATGCCTAGACTGATATTGTCCGTCACGATCCCAAAGAGGACGCCAAGACTCAGGCCGATGGCAAGTCCAAGGGAAATGCCAGTGGTCATACTCGCATCTTTCCGATTCTTTTGATCTTTCTGAGGTTTCATAATCATGTTCCTTTCTTGCCTTTGGAGTCACCAAATTCCGCCCCGCAGTAGGGGCAGAATTCATTTTTGCCTGCAAAAAAGAAAAATACCGAGGAATTTCCCGCAAAACGGGCAACGCTGTGTGAAAAAACCAATGGCAATTCCCGGGAATAGAAGCAGAAGTCCCAGCTCCAGCAGCGGATGCAGCCAGTAGCCGCGGCTTTCCCATCCGCTCTGCACCAGCATGATAATGCCGATGTTCAAAAGCAATGTGCTGACCCAATATCCGATCTTCTGTTTCTTGAGATTCATTCTGGGTTCTCCTGTTTTTCCAATACCGCCGCAAGCTCCGCCATCATGGGCAGAGATGCGCGGTCGCCCCAATAGCCGACGCGCCAGACAAGGCCGTCGATGAGTATCTCGCCCGTGCCGCCGCAGGTGAAGTTCACGCGTTCATCGCCATGATCCAGATAAACGTGGAGCCAGAAACCTGCGTGATTGCCTTCCATATTGTTCGCTTTCGTCAGTGTTCGGAAGGAACGATGATAGGTGTAGCGGGAGAGAATGTCCATGATCTGCGCAAACTCCGGAGAATCCGCCGAATAGATTTCCCTTGTTTGTGTGAGCGAGTAGTCCTCGGCGGTATCGGTGCGAATAAGTGTGATTGAATCGCATTCTGGCTGCAAATCGGCGAAGCTATGCGGCCAGAGCATAGAACAGACGCCAGCCAGCAATGCAAGCAGCACCAGCAAAAATGACAGACGGCGGAATACTTGTTTCATGCGCGGGACACGCCTTTCATCAGTTCTCTCAGGCGCTGGAATAACCTTGGCGATTTCTTGAGCGGCTGCGCAGGCTCGTGCGGCGACTGCTGCATGAAATAATCCTGCGAGTCAAACGGCACAGCGCTGTGCTTGCGGCAGTAAGCGCCATCGGGCAGCAGGAGGCTGGCCTTTGCCGTATCGCGGAGCTGAGAATCCAGAATCCATTTGAGCTGTTCGCGCAAAAGCATATCGTGAACCGGGCAGGCGATCTCCACGCGGCGGTTGAGATTGCGCGTCATGAGATCGGCGGAAGAAATATAATACTCCGCATTTTCACCGCGTCCAAACTGATAAATGCGGCCATGCTCCAGAAAGCGCCCGACGACGCTGGTGACATGGATATTCTCCGTTTCACGGGCCACACCCGGCAGGATGCAGCAGATGCCGCGGATAATGAGCTGTACTTCCACGCCCGCGCGGGACGCCTCCGCCAGTTTGTCAATGACCTCGCGCTCGGTGACGGAGTTCGCCTTGATGCAGACGTAGCCGTTTTCGCCAAGTGCGATCTGCCGGTCGATGTTTTCAAGCAGCATGGACTTGATGCCGAAAGGCGAGACGCAGAGCTGCTTATATTCCCCGTCCAGCTTGTTAACGAGCATATTCCGGAAAAACGCCGCCGCGTCCTCACCGATTGCAGGGTCAGCGGTCATGAGGCAGAGATCTGTATACATGGCGTTGGTCTTTTCGTTATAGTTGCCGGTGCCGATCTGCGTGAGATAAGTGGTTTTGTTCCGATTGCGAAGCGTGATGAGGCATATCTTGCTGTGGCATTTGAAGCCTTCCGTGCCGTAGATCACCTGACAGCCGGATTCCTCCAGCGTTTTTGACCATGCGAGGTTGTTTTCCTCGTCAAAACGGGCGCGAAGCTCCATGAGAACCAGCACTTCCTTGCCGTTTTCCGCCGCACGGCAGAGCGTCTGCGCGATTTTGGAGGACGAAGCCAGCCGGTAAATCGTAATTTTAATGGACAGCACCTGCGGATTCTCCGCCGCCTCGTTCAGAAGGCGCAGAAACGGCTCGACGGAATCGTAGGGGTAAAACAGCAGCCGGTCTTTTTGCTGCACCTGTGCGAGGATGGACTGATTTTGCCGCAGGTCTTCCGCCCAGCGCGGATGATAGGAGGAATACAGGAGGCGGGAGGAAGCTTCCTTCGGTAACTCCCCAATCAGACGGAACACATAGCGCATATTGAGTGGCGTGGAGTCCACAAAGATTTGATGATTCTCCACCCGAACAAGAGAGGAAAGAATTCTTTGAAACTCCGCGGAAACCGGCGCGCTCAATTCCAGCCGCACGACGGATAGATGGTCGCGCTGCTTGAGGAGCTTTTTCATCTGACGGCGGAAATCTTCCTCGTTGTCTTCGAATTTCTCGTCATCAAAGCTGATGTCCGCATTGCGCGTCACGGTAAGAATACAGCTTTCCTTGACTGTGTAAGCATCGAACAGCGTCGGCAGCCAGCGCAGGAGGATGTTTTCCGTGCGCACGAAGCGCGTTCCGTCGAAAAGCAATAAATGCGGCGGCACACTATCTGGAACCGGGACGATACCGATCGCCTTATGTCCCTTTTTACTTTCCAGCAACGCTGCGGCATAGAGGTTCTTGTTGACCAGATGCGGCACAGGATGGTTCGGTGCGATCACGATAGGTGACAGAACCGGCAGCAGCTCCGTTTTGAAAAACCGGTTGACCTGCTTCAACTCGCCCGCATCCAGCGTTTCAGGAGATACATCCTGTATGCCGCTTTGGGCAAGCGTTTCCATAACAGCGGCATAAATCTGCTTTTTCATGGCAAGAAGCCCCGGAATGGCGCGGTAAACGTGGTGCAGCTGCTGCGCCGGTGTCCAGCCGGTTTTGCTGTCCGTATCGTCCGGCGTCATGTGGGCAAGATCAAAGAGACTGCCCACACGCACCATGAAAAACTCGTCGAGATTGCTCGAAAAGATCGAGACAAATTTCAGCCGCTCCAACGCGGGAACGCCCGGATCTGCCGCTTCTTCCAGCACACGCCGGTTAAAGCGCAGCCAGCTCAGTTCGCGGTTCTGGGTGTATCGGTATTGTTTTTGAGTATTCTTTGGCATAAATAACCTTCCCGCACGCCGTATTTACTGACGACAAATTGTTCTGCAAGGAACAGATGAAACACGTGCTGCAAAATGAGAAGCCCCGGCACAAGCGTGTGGATACGCTCGGCTTCCAGCCGCAGAATCAGGTCGCTGGCCTCTTTTTTGCCGCTGCAAAGGAATTTGCACAGTCCGTCCAGCTGCTCGGCCGTCATGCTGCGGCAGTCGTCTGAGATCCCGTAATAATGCCGCGCCAATTTGAGCACGGCGCGTGCCGTCCCGCCGACGCCGACGAGAAGCGGACGCGGAGCGAGTGCGCCTTCGCTGACGTCGATGGTTTTGGATATCTCCTGCCGCAGCCGCTTGAGAGAACCGTCTCCCGGCAGGATTTTCTTGACGCAGTGACGGTATAAGCTCAGGGAGCCGATGGGAAAGCTCGCAAAATCCACGGGCTTGCCGTCCTCAAACGTGACGATCTCTGTACTCGCGCCGCCGATGTCCAGAAACGCACCACCTGTCAGGTGCAGTTCCTGCATTGCGCCCGCATAGCCGAAAAGGGCTTCGTCCTCGCCGGAAACGACCTCTACCGAATAGCCTGTCGCCGCACGGATGACGGACAGAGCCTGCTCCGTGTTGGAGATATTACGGAGAGATGCGGTGGCAAACACGTTGATGCGGTCAATTGCCAGCGTCTGTAAAATACCGCGAAAGGTCAGAAGTCCCTCGCAGGCGCACTCAACGCCCTCGGCGCTGAGCTTCCCGTCCTCCACATACCCCGCAAGTCCCGCCATGATCTTCTCCCGAAAGAGAATTTTGAAGCCCTGACCTTCCGTTTCGTAGAGCGTCAGCCGAATGGAGTTGGAGCCGATGTCGATGATTGCCTGCTTCATTCAGCCTCACCGACTGCCTCGGCAGTTTCCTCCTGTGCGGTGTTTTCCGCATGGCCTTGTTCCTCCACTGCGGGTTCGCCCTCAGCCGGTGCATCATTCTCCGGCGCACGGAATACCAGAATCGCTTTGGCAGAGTTCGTCACAGAAAACGTTACCAACTCCCAGCCGTCCTGTGCTTTTTCGTTCGCGGTTTTCTCGATTGCCGCAGCCATTTTCTTGGCCTTGGGTGCGTAGTCGATCACGATGGTTTTGTAAGTCATAGTAATAACCTCATTTCTGTTTGTTAGAATAGGATTTCCCGCTTTGCGGCGAATTCCTTTGAATGATAGAGGATCGCCTGCCGAAAATTATTTTTGCCTTTCAGCTGTTCAAACTGTGCGTGGTTTAGATGTACCGGATAACGCAGCATCGCCATTTTGCCCTGCTGGAACAGATTCTCACTGTAAGAGCCTTTTTCCAGCGTACCAGTCATGACCGCCGCACCGCCCAGCAACAGTATCTGCTCTGCAATCTTCTGTGCCGCGTCGCTGCGCAGCTGTGGGTCACTGACAAATACGATGCCCCGCATTTGTCCATTGTACAGGCAGACCGGGGCGTTGATTTTTACCGGACGATACCAGAAGCCGCCTGAGTCCTGCTCTGCGAGGTTTTGCAAAAAGTGTACGTCGGCATAATAAGAAACGCTGGACAATCGGTCGGAAAAGAGCTTTAGGATTTCCAGTCCGCGCCCATATTTCGGTACGGGGAAAAGCAGCAGCTTGTGCATGGACAGCAGTTCTTCCGTTTTTTGAACGAGCCGGTCACAGGCCGTGCCATAAGGTGTCTCATCCCGCCCGTAGGCGCAGTCCAGCACGGCGAGATCAGCGCATTGACTCCGGATGGGATCGCAGGCATAGACCTGCGTGTCCTCTGTATAATCCCCGGAAAAGAACAGGGACTTGCCGCTTTCGGCAAAGCGATACCACACGCCGCCGACGCAATGGCCGCTGCGGCCCCACTGGATGGACAGATTTTGAAGCTGTCCCGTCCCATCGGGACAGCGATCCTCCAGCGTGCGGCTTTCCAGCACCGCAAAGGGTAGCTGCCGCAGCGTTTCCGCCGTAGCGATCACCGTTCCCTGAAAGCCGTTTTCGTACAGCCACGGCAGCGCACCGGTGTGATCGGCGTGGGAATGGGTCAGAAACACGGCGTCCAGCTTGCATATCTGCTCCCGCGTCAGGCGGGGATACGGGTCCTCCAGCGTATCGGCCATTTTCCCGCAGTCCACCAGAAAGCGGATGGCTTCCCCCTGCACATAAAAGCAGTTGCGGCCATGCTCTCCCACGCCGCCGGCGATGATCAGCTCCATGTTATGCCTCCTTCCGCCTGCCTACACAGCGGTTGAACACCAACAACGCCGTGGTGGTAATGAGCACGCACAGAACCGCCATTGCCATGCCGAGAGATACGCTGCCCTGCTCAAACTCGCGGTTGATATACGTGGAGACCACCAGCGTATTGGGCGGCGCAATGAGGCTGGCCGTCACGAGCTCGCGGAAAGCGATGATGAAGATCATCATCCACCCGGCGAAAATGCCGCGCGAGATCATGGGCAGCGTGACGCGGCGGAACACATACGAGGGCGTGCCGCCAAACACACGCCCCGCCTGCAAAAGGCTGTCGTTGATCTGGGTAAAGGCGGAGGTCACATACTGCACTGTGTAGGGCAGATACAGCACCACATAGGCCAATACCATGATACCGATGGTGTTATAGAGGGGCAGCACCTTGTAGATCGCGTTCCAGAACAGCATGATGCCGATGACCAGCACGATGCTGGGCAGCATTTCCGGCAGCAGGCTAACGCCCTCCAGCGCTTTCTTGAAAAAGCCTTTGGATTTGCGAACAGCCACCACGACCGCCGTGCCGATCACGGAACAGATCGTCGCGGAGGATACCGCAAGGAGCAGGCTTTTCCAGATGGAAGAGAGCGCCTTCGGCGTGGTCAGCAGTTCCTTGTAGTGCTCAAGGGTAAAGTTGCCTGCGGCCAGACCATAGCCCCGCAGCTTGATGAGCGAGGTGGAGATGATGGAGAAATACGGCACACCGATGGCCACCAGCACCACAAGTAGCACCCACAGCCATGTACCGACTTGTCCGACGGTAGACAGTTTTGTCTGCGCCGGACGACTGCCCTTGCCGCTGACCAGCCGATAGCTGTTTTTGTTGGTGATATAGTTCTGCATCAGCCACATGGCCATACAGATGCAGACGAGAATGGAGGATAAACTCGCCGAACGCCCGAAGTCGATGGGCGCAGTAGTAGAGTAGCGGTGAATGTCAGTGGTGAACACATAAAAGCCGATGCGCCGCCCCAGCGTGTAAGGCGTTCCGTATTCGGACAGCGTTTTGACAAACACCAGCAGCGCACCGATAGCATAGTTGCCGGTCAGCAGCGGGGCGAAAATTTTCCTCAGCCGCAGGCCAAAACATGCGCCGAACACTGCGCCGCTTTCCTCCAGACTGGCAGGAATATTCAGCATGGCGTTTTTCAGCATGGTCATGAGGAACGGGAACACGTGCAGGCTCATCACCAGCACCAGACCGCCAAAGCAGAAGAAGCCTTCCGACCACGAGCCGGTGGCCGGGAAAAGCTGCTGAAAAAGTCCCTTTTTCTGCATGAACAGTATCCAGCCCATGGACGCAATATACGGCGGCGTCATGAACGGGATCATGAAGATGATGTCCAGCCAGTCGTGCTTTTTGAGCTGTGTCCGTGCCAGAAGATAAGCCGTCGGCACGGCGATGATCGTAGAACACAGCACCACGCAGACACCCAGCAGCAACGAGTTGCAGACGGTCTGCACATTTTCGGAACTTGCGATAGTCTGCCACGCCTGATACAGGTCAAGGCGGCCATCCACGATGACCGCCTTGGCGAATACTGTAATCAGAGGGCAGAGAATCAAGCCGGTCAGAAGCACCAGCAGCAGTGCCAGCGGTAGATTCTTTTTCCAATCGATTTGTCTCATAAGCCCTCCGCTTTGTCACTTGCAGAGGCTGTTGAGCTTGGCTGCGGTGTCGGACGCGACCTCCATCATCTTGTCCCAGTCGGTCGTGATCTGGGGAATGTCGGGGAGGTTGGTGCGGCTGTCGCACTGCACATCGCTGCGACCGGGCAGCAGGTAAGCGTCAGCAACCAACTTCTGTGCCTCGTCACTGAACAGGAAGTCCACAAACGCCTTGGCGTTGTCCATGTTGGGGGCAGTCTTGAGGATCATGGCAGGGCGGGGATTGACCACCGTGCCGGAAGCGGGATAGTAGATGTTCAGGGGCTCGCCCTTTGCCATGGAGGAATAGGCGTTGTAGTCCACGCCTGCGATCAGAATGCCCTTTTCGCCGGTGGTGACAGCTTCCAGCGCCGCCTTGTTGGCACCGGGGACGGTCAGACCGTTGTCTGCCCAGCTCTGCATAATGGCTTCACCGTTATCGGTGCCGGTCACAAGACCTGCCAGAAAGTCCTTGCAGGCGCCGGACTTTTCGGGGTCAGGGATGGCAATCATATCCTTATACTGGGCGTCTGCCAGCTCGGACCAGTCGGCATTCAGTTCGGGGACAACGGTGGTGTTGTAGATGACGCCCACAGCGGAGGCACTGGAGCCAAAGAGCATATTGTCCGCGTCAATCCAGCCTGCGTTAATCTTATCGGCATTGGCGGGGGTGTAGCTTTCCAGCTGGCCGTCGGCCTTCATGCTCAGACCATCAGACCAAGAGGCGAGGATGACCACGTCAGCCACGGGATTGGCCTGCTCGGCTTCGAGACGGGCCAGAATCTCGCCGGTGGTGCCCTGGAACTGCTCCACTTCAACACCGGTCTTTTCTGTGAACGCGGCAGCCAACTTGTCGGCAAGACCGGCGGGGCTGGGCATATAGACCGTTACTTTGCCGGAGAGCTGCGGCTCGGTATTGTCCGAAGTGGACTGCTCATTTCCGGCGGGATTGGAATCATCCTGAGACGGCTGACTGCCGCAGGCTGCCAAGCTGCCGTTCTGGATGGTCAGCGTCGTGGGATGGATAACCTGCCTCTTATCAAAGCTCTTTGCAATCTGTTCCAGTCGAATTTCCATAGCAGTCCTCTTTTCTACGTTCATAATTTAGTATAAAGACGGAATGTAAATTGTGCGACCCGAACTGCGTAAAATAAAAGTAAAATTAGAGCAGATAAAAATTCCGGTGCATCTACACAGAGATGTACCGGAATTTTCTAAATTATTGCTATTTTGAAAAAAGCAATAGAGTCCACCTGCTTAAAAAACAGGTGGACTCTATCTATGTTGTGATAACGCTGCACACCCGAATCCATCGGCTAACAGTAGTAAGTTGAATTAGTTCCTTATCACTGTTAAGCCAAGGAATACAGGACTTTTTCTTTTTTCGGGCACACTGTTCTGACGCTGTGTGTCCACGCAAGGCACAGCAAGCGCAGCGCATACGTTCGCCCGGCACTTCTGCGTGCCGGGCGAACGCTCGTTATGGGCTCAGCCGAGTTGACGCGTCTTTTCAAACGCCGCCTCCACGGCGGCGATGCAGCTGCCGCGAAAGGCGCGCTGCTCGAGCGCGTCCACACCGGCGATCGTGCTGCCGCCGGGGCTGCAGACCTCGTCCTTGAGCAGCTCGGGGTGCTTGCCGGAGTGCAGTACCATCTCCGCGCTGCCGGCGAGCATCTGCGCCGCATAGCGGATGGCCTTGGCGCGCGGCAGACCGCACTTGACGCCGCCGTCGGCGAGCGCCTCGATGAACATGTACGCAAACGCAGGACCGCAGCCCGTGATGGCGCAGCCGGCGTCGATGAGCTGCTCCGGCACGGGATCGACGATGCCCGCGTCCGCCATGAGCGCGCAAAACGCCGCGAGGTCATCGTCCGTGACGCGCGCATTCGCGCAGTAGAGCACGACGCCCTGCCCCACCGCGCAGGGGGTGTTCGGCAGGATGCGGATGATCTTCTTATCCGCGCCGAGCGTCCGCTCGAGCCGCTCGAGCTGCACGCCCGCAAGCATCGACAC
>OJMH01001345.1_pt1 | contig 25037 bp, 23 predicted proteins | sample 1597111 | NCBI WGS metagenome assembly OJMH01 (sample SAMEA2452115, study PRJEB22498) | human gut metagenome | reverse complement strand
TAACACCAAAATAAATGCCATAAAGGAAGGTAATAGTACATTCAAAAGTATGGTGAATTGGTAAAAATGAAAGTAAAGTGTCATCTGTAGACATATGTACATAACTTGCGATTGCTTGAATATTAGCACATATATTATGTTGTGAAAGCATAACTCCTTTAGAAAGGCTAGTAGTTCCTGAAGTATAGACGATAAAGGCCAGAGCCTCGGCGGGGCACTCTATCTTCCACTCGCAATCGCGCCTGGAATTAAAGGGCTTTTCAACGTCGTCTAGTACGCAAACGCCTATATTCTTGCCCGTGAGAGCTATCGCCTGCATTGCAAGCTCGGCATTTTTGCGACTTGTAAATACGAAAGATGAGTCGCTATCATTTAGTATGAAAGCCGCCTCTTTTGCGCTCAAATTTGCGTCCATGGGAACTACGGTTCCGCCCCTAAGCCAAGTGGCGTAAATTGCGCAGGCCCACTCGGGGCTATTTTCCGCAAATATTGCAACGTGCATTCCGTCTTCAGGAATCCTCTCGGATATAGAGCGAATTATCGAGTAGGCGTATTCGTATGAAATTTCAAAATCGTCGCCCAAAAAGGCCGCCGCGTCTCTATTTTGCAGGAATGTGTATTTCATGTCTGTCTTATGCTTCGCTTATAAAGCAGGTTTCGCCCAAGCGCTCTAGTATGTCGCGCTTGAGAGCACTTAAGGTTTCATCGTCTAAAGAATTTACAATGGCAAAACAGGCGCTGCCCGAGCCGCTCATAAGCGCGGGAACTTTGTATTTTTCCTTAACAAAGCTTATTATCGCCTCTATTGCCGGGAACTTTTCGAAAGCGGGAACTTGCATATTATTTACAAGCGGCAGATTTTCGAGAATCGGATTTTTTATAAAATTTTTAAGAATTTCCTCCGCTTGACCTTCTGGAATGTACGCCGAGGAAATCTCGCGCATGCGCTTGTAGGCCCAGCCGGTATTTATTGAAAATTCGGGCTTAAATATAAGAAGTTTAAACGACGAAATAAGCTTTGCCGCAGCACTCGGCAAGTCTTCTACAAGCTCGCCCCTGCCCCGCATAACCACGGCTTTATTCTGCAAAAATAGCGGGCAATCAGAACCCATCTTTGCACAAATTTCAAGCAGCTTATCCGCCCCCAGAGGAGAGCCGCAAATCTCGTTTATCGCCTTTAAAGCCAAAGCTCCGTTTGAGCTTCCTCCGCCCAAGCCCGCCCCGTGTGGCACGCGCTTAATTAAATTAAACTCAAAGTGCCTGTCAAGCCCGCTTGCCTCCCTAAACAAAGCCGCCGCCTTCATAACCAAGTTAGATTCATCGCAGGGAACGCCCTCTAGATTGCAAGTTAGCAAGTCGCGCTCGGCCTCCGAGATTTCTATTGTATCTCCAAAGCGCGTGGGCGCTACTATGCTTAGCAAATTATGGAAGCCGTCCGGGCGCACTCCGTTTATTGCCAGCATATAGTTTACCTTGCAAGGCGAGAAAATTTTTGCGATAGTTTTCATTTAATTTGAAAAATTTATTACTTTGTGGCAGAAATTGAATGATATGTCAAAACAATGCAAATTGATTCTCGCGCTCGACTTGCCCGATAGGGAGTCGGCCTTGGAAATGTTGGGTAAGCTCAAGGGCGAACTTGAGTGGGTGAAGATAGGCCTGCAGATGTACTTAAAGTACGGAAATTCATTCGTGAGGGAAGTCTGCGACATGAATTTTAAGGTCTTTTTGGATTTGAAGCTCTACGACATTCCAAACACTGTGGCATCGGCGATTAAAAGCCTTAAAGGCCTAAATGTTGGAATGCTCACAATACACACAAGCGGAGGCGAGGAAATGATGCGCTACGCTTCCGACGCCGCGCGAGAGACAAACCCCGATATGCTTCTTTTGGGAGTTACGGTGCTTACGTCTTTTGACGCGGAAGGTCTTGCAAAAACGGGTGTAAGAGCCAAGCCCAAAGAGCAGGTGCTCTTGCTCGGAAAACTCGCGCAAGACAGCGGCTTAAACGGTCTAGTTTGCTCGCCGCTTGAAATCGAGCCGCTCAGAGCTAAGCTTGGAGGCGACATCGCCTTGGTCTGCCCCGGCATAAGGCCATTGGGCTCAGACGCAAACGAGCAAAAGCGCATTATGACGCCATCTCTTGCGGCGAAGGCCGGCGCAAGCTACATAGTTGTGGGCCGCCCGATTCTAAAGGCACCAGACCCCGCGAAGGCCGCGCGCGACATTCTAACTGAACTTGCTAAAGCATGAAAAATTCTGCAATACTTCTGTGCGCAGGCTCCGGCACGCGAATGAAAGGCTCTGTGAAAGACAAGGTCTTGGCGCCGCTTTTGGGCAAGCCAGTATTGGCGCACAGTGTCGAGGCCTTTCTAGAAAGCGGGGCTGTGAGCGAGCTTGTCTTTGTATGCCGAAGCGATGAGCAAATTGCGGAAATTAAGGCTGACTTAGCTGGGCTTTTAAAAAACGCCTGCGCAAAATTTACTTATGGCGGAGCCGAGCGCCAAGACAGCGTTTTAAACGGAATTAAGGCAAGCGATAAAGATTCTCAAATAGTTTTCATACACGACTGCGCGCGCCCCCTAGTTGGCGCTGAAAACATAAAGAGGCTCTTGAAAGCCGCTGAAGCTGACGGCGCGGCTGTACTTGCCGCAAAGGTAGTTGACACCATAAAAAAGATAGACTCCAATCCCCAAGATTTGCGCCTGCGCGAATTAAAAGATTTGGAGCGCCCGCTGCTTTGGGCTATGCAAACGCCACAAGTTTTTAGGCGCGATATAATTTTGTCTAGCTACGAAAGCGTCGCAAAAAACAAAATTAAAATTACAGACGACGTTGCAGCCGCAACTTCTCAGGGACACAAGGTTACGATTGTGGAAAACCCCAACCCAAACCCGAAAATTACAGTTCCACAGGATTTGGCAATAGTTGAATTTTTATATCAAAAAGGAGTTTTATGAGCAAATTTAGAATAGGTTACGGCTACGATGTCCACCAGCTTGTCGAAGGCAGGCGCTGCATATTGGGGGGCGTCGAAATCCCAAATAAAGTCGGCCCGCTTGGCCACTCCGACGCCGACGTGCTAAGCCACGCTATAGCCGACGCCATACTGGGCGCCGCCGCCCTGCCCGATATAGGCCACTACTTTCCGAACACTTCAAAAGAGTGCGCCGGTATGGACTCGCAAGACATCTTAAGGCGCGCCGTCGAAGAGATTAACAAGCTAGGCTACAAGCTTGTCAATATCGACTCCTCGCTAATAGCCGAAACTCCGAAAGTTTCGCCGCACTTAAAAGCGATGAAAGAAAAGCTCGCCTCCACTCTCGGCCTCCAACCCGAAGACGTCGGAATAAAAGCTACGACGAATGAAAAAATGGGCTGGATAGGCAGGCGCGAGGGGCTTGCCGCGCACGCGGTCTGCCTAATAGAAAAAGAATAGGCACTTTTTTAAAGGCTTTAAAATTTCTAAAAATCGAGCGCGTAAAAAAAGATGATAGTGGACCAAAATAAAATAGCAAAGAAAGTGAGAAAGCTCTCGCTTTCGAGGCCGTCTATGAGCATAAGCATAATGAGAAAGCGCGAATTTAGCGCGGCAGAAAAGCGGCTTGCAAGACTCAGGACTCTTTTTGGCTTTGTCATACTTTTATCGCTTGCGATAGGAGGGGCGTACTTAATTTATACGCTCGTAAGCGAGTACGCAAACTATGTGGAAAAGCGCGCCGAAAACCCTGAGGTAAAGTCGCCCAAAGAGGTATTTTACCCCGTAATCTACAAACCAGCCTCAAACAAGTAATGCCTAAGAGAGCCGACGAACTGCTAGCCGACTTGGGGCTTGTCGAGAGCCGCTCAAAGGCTCGCGCGCTAATTGAGGAGGGCAAGGTGCTAGCCGACTCAAAAACCGTTGACAAACCCTCGCGCAAACTCTCGGAAGACGCTAAAATTGAAATCTTGGCAGACTCCAAGGCGCTTAAATTCGTATCGCGCGCGGGGCTTAAAATAGAAAAAATTTTAGACGAGCTTGACTTGAACGTAAGCGGTTTTGAGATAATCGACATAGGAGCTTCCACGGGCGGATTTACCGATTGCCTCTTGTCGCGCGGCGCAAAATTTGCCTGTTGCGTAGATGTCGGCAGCGGACAGCTCCACGAGAAGCTCCGCATAGACCCGCGCGTGCGCAACCTTGAAAAGACCGACGCGCGCTCGCTAAATAGTGAAATTTTGGAGGGCAAAAGCTTCGATTTGCTCTGCGCCGACCTATCATTTATCTCGCTTGAAAAGGTGATAGCCCCCCTAGTTAAATTCGTAAAGCCGGGCGGCTACTTCATACTGCTTGTAAAGCCGCAATTCGAGACCCCTCCCGAACTTTTGAGGCGCACTAAGGGAATTATTCGAGACGAAAATCTGCAGCTTGCTGCCCTAGAAAAAATTAAAAAATTTGCCGCCGAAAATCTGAGTGAGCTCGAATATATCTGCGATATTCCATCTCCTATAAAGGGCGGAGACGGCAACAGGGAATTTTTGCTAGCTCTGAGAAAAAATAGGCCTAAAGCCCGCCGCGCAATGAATCTTTGAGCGCACTCTCCCGCCGCTTAACGTAAAAGATTTGCAAAGTGCATATTTCAGAGTATTTGCAATAGCTTATCAAGCGACTTTGCAAGGGCTTTTGCTCAAATACGCTAAATAAATACAAGCTAAAAAAATCTCAAAAACTTTGAGGTTTAGCCTGCAAACTTGAAATGAAAGCCGCTTGCGAAAGTTAAAACAAAACTCGCCGTTTTTTGTTTGGACAATTTTAATTAAAAGCTAAAAAGAGTAAAAAAAAGGCAAGGCACGAGGCCTTGCCTAAAAATTTTTCGCTTAAAAGCTCAAGAATTAAACGCGAAACTAAGCCCTGTTTGCGGAGCCCAGAACGTTTATAATCTTGTGCATGTAAAGCTTCTTCAACTCGTCGCGAGCGGGGCCGAGGTACTTGCGCGGGTCAAATTCCGCGGGCTTTGTGGCCAATACTTCGCGAACGGCAGCCGTCATAGCCAAGCGACCGTCGGAGTCGATATTAATCTTGCAAACTGCCGACTTTGCAGCTTCGCGGAGCTGCTCTTCAGGAATGCCAACTGCAGCTTCGAGCTTGCCGCCGTACTTATTGATGATGTCGACATACTGCTGCGGGACGGAAGAAGAGCCGTGCAATACAATCGGGAAGCCCGGAATGCGCTTTTCAACTTCCTTTAGAATGTCAAAGCGAAGCGGCGGGGGAACGAGTCTGCCCTCTGCGTTGCGCGTGCACTGTTCGGGCTTAAACTTGTAAGCGCCGTGAGAAGTGCCGATAGAAATTGCCAAAGAGTCAACACCTGTCTTCTTAACAAAGTCTTCAACTTCCTCAGGGCGTGTGTAGGAGTGTGTTTCGTGGGAAACTTCGTCTTCAATACCCGCCAATACGCCGAGCTCGCCTTCAACTGTAACGTCGTACTTGTGTGCGTAGTCGACAACCTTGGCTGCGAGTTCCACATTCTGCTCATAGGGCAAAGCGGAACCGTCAATCATAACGGAGGAGAAGCCGTACTCTATGCAAGACTTGCAGAGTTCGAAGCTGTCGCCATGGTCGAGGTGCAAAACAACGGGAATAGCGCAGCCGAGTTCCTTAGCGTACTCGCAAGCGCCCTGAGCCATGTAGCGGAGGAGCGTCTGGTTGGCATACTTGCGCGCGCCGCTTGAAACCTGCAAAATTACCGGAGACTTAGTTTCAACGCTGGCCTGAATGATGGCCTGCATTTGTTCCATATTATTGAAGTTAAACGCGGGGATAGCATATTTGCCGTCGATAGCCTTCTTGAAAAGCTCGCGCGTATTAACCAAACCGAGTTCTTTGTAAGATACCATAACTATATAATTTTTGGATTTAAAGACTTGCATACTACAACATTGCCGCGCCTTTACAACAAAAATTTTTAGGCTAAAAAATCGCCGAATTTGCCTTAAATTTAAAAAATTTACCAACTATTGCGCATAAAATTAAATTATACAAAAAGGCTTATAAAGAAGGCGGCAAGCATAAGGCGACACAAGGCCCCCGGCGATAAAACCTACTACACTGCAATGTATTACAAAATTTACCTCAAGAGTGGGCAAATCTTTAAAAAAAGTCCGACATCTTACATGGGAAAAAAGAGAGCGGAAAAAACTTGGCAAAAGCTCTCACAAGCAAAAAGCCTGCCGCATATATAGGACTACCGCGCCTTTTCTACCGTATCGCGAAGCTTCTTTAACTCTTTCTGCGGGACGACCTCTAGAGGCAAAACCACGCACTTATTTTTGTCATAGTAATTGACAAATGAAGAAAGGCACTGCCTAACAATTTCTGAAACAGAGCAGCCAGTCTCGTCCTGTATCTTATTTAGCCGACTCTTCAACTCGTCGTCCACTCTCATAATCAGGTTTGAGTTAAGTTTTGCCTTCATTTTTTTAATTTGTTTTAGGTTCTGTTTGTTAGGCTCAATTCGAGCGAAAACTAAAAATTTGCCTCTTATAACGCGCTTTACACCCGAAAGAACTAATTTCTAAAGACCACTTATAGAAGCAAAAGTACTAACCTGTTTAGAAAACTTGCTAACATGTTAACAAGCCGCCCTATCTAGTTAAGAACAACTTCTAACCATACAGGCACCTATGTGTGTGTACCTAGAAGCTCTCAACGCTTAACCGCAAGCTCATCACTTAACCTTTCGCAATCGTAACCTTACAAGCAAGCCTTTTGTTATGTTATGCTTATACATTACCATACTACTAAATAAAAAGAATTTGCTTGCATTTCTTAGCATTGCATCGTATTACAAAGTAATAATGAAAAAAAGGAATCTAGCGACAATTTTACTTATTGCAAATTCCCTAATTCTTTCGGCCTGCTCAAGCCTAGCGGATAACCCAATACTAGCAGCCTCCGCAGCCTCGCCAAACAACTGGATAGCACGCGCAATTTACCTGGCCAGCGTGCAAGCAAAAACTCGCGAGGAAAGCGAAGCGATAAAAAGCGCAAACAGCAATAATGTCTTCTTCAAAAAAAGTATAGACGAGCTAAGCATGTCGGAATCCGTGGAACTTGCAAAGCTTGCCGAAAGTAAAAGATTAAAGGACATAGCTGCAATTTACTGGTTTATATCGGGCTGTAAGGGATATCCGGACGGCTATCTAAAAACTGCAATATACGCAGAAAAAAGCGGTCGCAGCGAAGTTGCGTACGAATGTTACCTCTTGGCCCACATGTGCGGTGTAAAGGGTGCAAATGAATGCGCCCAAAAGCTTGAATACAAATTTTCAGAGCGCACTTTGAGCGAACTTAAAAAAGACGCCGGCGAAATTTATCAAGAGCAAAACAAAGCACAAATTGAAAAAAGACAGCACAATGAAAACTACCAGACGAAAAATTGACAACCATATCCCCAAGTTCTCAAAAGTTTACAAAATCTCTGTGGGATTAAGCGCACTTGCACTTCTATCAGGCTGCGCAACTGTATTTTGCGGTTCCACTAAGGAAGTTGAATTTAAAACATACCCTTCAGGAGCCGAAATTTATGCGTCAACACCCGACAATCAATCAGGCATATATTTGGGAATAAGCCCATTGACAGCCGATGTACCAAGAGAAACGCGGACTCTTATAATAAAAAAGAGTGGGTATAAAGTCGCACGCATACATTCCGGAAGGCGATTCTCATTTTTCCCTTTAATTCTCGATATAATATATTGGCCGACAATCTTTGTCGATGCATATACAGGTTCATGCTATACTTTAAAGGATAGCCACGATATAATCCTGCAAAAAGAAGATGTAAAATAAGCTTAAAGTATGAAATATAAACTAAAATTTGTTCGTACAATTCGAATATTCTTACGATAGAATTGTTATTTATCTAAAATATCGAAAAGCTAAGAAATAACAAAATCTCTTAAATACGCTTGGAACCCGCAACAATTAAGAAGGCGGACGCAAGAATTAAAACTATCGCAAGCGCAAACTGCAAAGTGAAGGGCTCTCCCAAAAATAAAACGCCTATCGATACCGCCGTAATTGGCTCAAATGCGCCCAAAATCGCTGCAATTGTAGCTCCGGAGTACTTTATTGAATAGGCGATAGACGCTATCGCAAGGGCAGTCGGCACAAAGGCCAAAGCGAGGGTATTGTAAAGCTCAAAGGCGTTTGAAGGCAGTTGAAAAGTTCCGCAAGCTAGCGACTTTAAAAGAGTAAAAATTCCCGCAAACGTAAGTGCGTAAAAGGTCAAGACCAAGCCGTCCATATTGCAAACAGAGGTCTTTTTTACGCATATTATGTAAAGAGAGTATGTGAGCGCCGACAAAACGACAATCGCAATTCCCAATAGAGATACTCCGGCATTTCCCTCGTCCTTAAATAGCAAAATTACTCCCGTAAGCGATAAAACCAAGGCCAAAAACAGAAACTTATTCAGCCTCTCCCCAAAGAAAGCCCACATTATAGACGCCGTAAAAATCGGGTATAGAAAGAGCAAAGTTGAAGCCACAGACGCGCTCATAAGCTTAAAGCTCTGGAATAGAGCCTCCGCAGAAAATGCAAATAGAAAGCCCAATGTCGCCAGAGCCGCGCACTGGCGGACACCGACTTTGAAATTTGATTTCCTAAAACAGGCGATTAGAAATACGACAAAACCGCCCAATAGAAACCTAAATAGCAACATCGAATCAACCTGAAAGCCCACCCGTATTAAGGGCACGCCAAAGAGCGGATTTGTCCCGTATGCCACGGCCGAGACAAGCCCAAGCAAAATTCCCAAATTTGTCCTATCTTTTCCGAGCTTCATAAAACGCGCGCTGCGCAAAACAAAAAGCCCTCCGCAAACTAAAATATGCGAAAGGGCTTTGCAAAGTTAAGCGAGCTTTTAAAGCAACTCCGCAATCTGAATTGCGTTTAGCGCCGCGCCCTTCCAGAGCTGGTCGCCGACAACCCAGAAGGAAAGGCCGTTTTCAAAAGCCAAATCTTTGCGGATTCTGCCAACCCCGCACTTTTCCTTGCGCTGGTAGTACAGCGGCATCGGGTATTTCAAATTCGCGACATCGTCGCAAAGCTCTGCGCCGGGGAATTCGGAAATCACCTTGCGAGCTCTCTCGACATCGACTGGCTTTTCAAACTCTGCATTTATCGCAACGCTATGCGCCCTCATTACGGGAACGCGCACGCAAGTTGTCGAGCAAAGAAGAGTGTCGTGACCCAAAATTTTGCGGCTTTCATTTAGCATCTTCATCTCTTCCTTCGTATAGCCGTTGTCTTGGAATACGTCGATGTGCGGAAGGGTGTTGAAAGCAATCTGGTAGGGATATACGCTATGGGTAATTTCCTCGCCATTGGCGTACTGCTTAACCTGATTTTCAAGCTCCTTGAGAGCCGCAGCACCGGTTCCTGAAACAGCCTGATAGGTGGAGGCAAAGAAGCGCTTTAGCCCGAACTCTCTATGCAATGGGCAGAGAGCCATAAGCGATATCGCCGTCGTGCAATTCGGGTTTGCGATTATATTTTTGTGATTCTTGAGAGCATCTTTGTTGACTTCAGGAACAACCAAAGGCACAGTTGGGTCCATTCTGAAAGCGGAGGAATTGTCGATTGCAATGCAACCGCGCTTTGCAGCCTCAGGGACGAGTGCCTTGGACACGCTGCCGCCGGCCGAAAAAATCGCGATGTCGAGATTTTCAAAGCTTTCGGGTTTGGCCTCTTTTATTGTAAACTTCATACCCTTGTGCTCCACAGTTTTGCCTGCCGAGCGCGAGGAAGCGAGTAAGGTAAGCTCGCTTAGCGGGAAGTTTCTTTGAAAAAGAAGCTCCAGTATTTCCTGACCGACGGCGCCGGTAGCGCCGACAATTCCGACTCTGTATTTTTTTGACATGGATATTTTTTGTAAGAAAATTTTAAAAAAGTGCGAATCTTTAAATATCGAAACAACAAAGCATTGTATTTTTGTGAGCATTGCCAAGCAAAAACTTTACCTTTTTAAAGATAATTTGCTCTTTTTGGAGGCAAAGGTATCTACATCCCGCAATCCGCCAAGCTGCGTGGAAGGCTCACTGGGAACTCCGCTTGGGCTTCACAAAATAGACGGAAAAATCGGAGACGGCGAAACTATGGATACTGTATTCCGCGGCAGAGTACCCTGCGGCAAGCTATCCGAACAATCGGAAGAGGAAAAAGTTAAAAATTTAATTCTGGGCAGAATCCTGCGCCTAAGAGGTCTTGAAGAGGGCAAAAATTCCGGCGGCAATGTCGACACATACAAGCGCTATGTGTACATTCACGGCACAAACCAAGAAGATAAGCTGGGCACTCCCAACAGCCACGGCTGCGTGCTTGTGGGCGCCAATGACTTAAAGAGACTCTTCGACGAAACTCCGGACGGCAGCATCGTTTTTATTGAAATTTAAAAAAAATCGCTTAGCTTCGATAAGTAAAAGATGTATTCAATACTCATAGTTGACGATGAAAAGCACACGCGCGACGGGCTCGTGCTCGCGCTATCCGACAAGTACGACACCGCAAGCGCAGCAAATGCCGACGAGGCTCTGCGCCTTCTGGAAGTTCAAGATTTTGACGCGGTAATCACGGATTTGCGCATGTCGGGAAAGTCCGGCTTGGAGCTTATAAAAGAAATTCTTGCAAGCGGCAAAAACCCCGTGTGCATAATGATGACAGCCTATGGAAACATAGACGCGGCAGTCGAAGCTATGAAGCACGGTGCAAGCGATTTTCTCACAAAGCCCGTCGATATAGACAGGCTCGAACTTGTCCTTGCCCGCGCCCTGCAAAAGCGCGACAGGGAAAGGCAGGCGGCGCAATCTACCCCTGAAAAGCCTCAAACAGCCCAAGCAAAAGTTAAGGCAAAGAAAATTTACTCAAGCGACGAAAGCAACATCATCGCCCAAAGCCCCGAAATGGCAAAAATTTTGGAGATTGCCCTGAAGGTTGCCCCTACAAAGGCAAGCGTCATGATTACGGGCGAAACGGGAACGGGCAAAGAGCTTGTGGCCGAATTTATCCACAAAAATTCCGGGAGGCAAAACCACCCATTCGTGCCCGTCCACTGCGCGGCAATTCCCGCAAACCTGATTGAAAGCGAACTATTCGGCTACGAAAAGGGCGCGTTTACGGGGGCCATGAGCCGCAAAATCGGGCGCTTTGAAGCCGCCGACAAGGGTACGCTATTCTTGGACGAAATAGGCGAAATAGATATGCCTACCCAAGTAAAGCTCCTCAGATTTTTAGAGACGCACAAGATAGAGCGAGTGGGCTCCGTAGAGCAGACTTTAATCGACATAAGGCTCATTTGCGCGACAAACAAAAACCTCCTTGAGCTTGCCAAAGCGGGAACTTTTAGGGAAGACCTGTTTTACAGGCTAAATGTAGTTGAAATCCACCTGCCGCCACTTCGCGACAGAAAAAGCGACATTCCCGCGCTTTTGAATTTTTACTTAAATAAGTACGCCAAGGAAAACAATACGCCGATTTTAAAGATTTCCGACGCCGCCTTAAAAATTCTCTGCTCTTACCCCTGGCCCGGCAACATAAGAGAGCTTCGCAACTTCTGCGAAAATGCTGCCGTTTTATGCCCCTCAGACACCATAACCGAAGCATTCCTAGACGGCAGATTTTCAACTCCGCTTGCCCTGCCCGCCTCGGAGCACAAGATAAATGAATTTCAGATTGCGACAACTTCGCTAAGCACCCGCGAAAACGAACTTGCCCTCATAAAAAAGGCGCTCGAAAAATGCGGCGGCAACAAGACAAAGGCGGCGGAGCTTTTGGGAATAAGCAGAAGAACCCTGCACCGCCACTTAAAAAATAACAATCTAGGTTAGGGTGAAATTTGCCTGCGCCCTTGAAACAAAAATTCTTTTTGAGCATTTAAAGCAAAGTGTGGCGCAAAGCAAAAATCTGAGTCTAAAATTTGAAAATTTAGGAGGCAAATCCGCCCCCTTGTTTCGGCGAATTTCGCGGAGCTTTACGCTAAAAGTTCGGTTTAAAAAAGCCGAAAAGAAAGAGGGATTTTGCAAATTTTAAGCTCTCGCAAAATTTTCTCTTTAACTTAAATTTTTACTTAAAAATCCCCGCCCCAAAACCCTCGCAAAAACATTAAATTCCAATATAGTAAGACAAACGCGATGGAGGAGAGATTTTCTCGGCAAAGCCGCGCTCTGCTTTTAGTTTAATAAAATTTCTCGCTTAATCAAAAAAGGCAAAAAGAAAAAGGCGGAAGCCAAAGCCTCCGCCAATTTATTTAAAATGCGTCCGAACTATTAGAGCTTAAGTTCGTCCCAAATTGCGTTATACTTTGCGTTGTCGTCGCCTAAATCCATTATGACTTCGCTCTTTTCCATAACGTCGGCGGGTATATTCATAGTGGGCATATTGCGCATTTCTTCCGGCATAATCTCGCGGGCCTTCCAGTTTACGGCATCGTACTGCGAGTAGTCCATATTCTGAACCGCAACTTCGGGAGTTGCCATAAAGTTTATGAAAGCGTGCGCCAAGTCGGGATTCTTTGCGCCTACCGGAATCACCCAGTCGTCGCAAGAAATCGACATGCCCTCCTTGGGGAACATGAGCTTCAAATTGGGCTTTTCGCGCACGACTTGAGCCAAGTCGCCACTGTAACCGTGAACTACCGAAAATTCGCCGGTTGCAATACCCAATTTGTAGGCCTCGCTATCGAACTTCGCGACATTCTCGCGCCACTTTAAAAGCGTTTCTTTCGCCTTTTGAAGCTCGGCGTCGTTAGTGGAATTGAAGCTAAAGCCGTTTACCTTAAGCGCTATCCCTATTAGCTCGCGTATGTCGTTTAAAAGCGTAAGCCTTCCCTTGAACTTGGGATCGTCAAAGACTTTCCAAGTTTCGGGCAAGGGGCCGCCTGTCTTTTCCGGGTCGTAGGCCACGCATGCGTAGCAAATCATATAGGGCATAGAATAGCGCATTTCCTTATCCAGCGCATTTTCCTTTAAATACTTTTTGTCTATATACTGCATGTTCGGTATCTTCGACTTGTCGAGCTCCACAATCATCTTCTGCTCGAACATGAGCTTTGCCATGTAGCTTGAAGGCATCAGCAAATCGTAGCCGACACCGCCGGCCTTCATTTTGGCATAGAGCATCTCGTTTGAATCGAACGTATCGATAATCACGCGGCAGTTAAACTGCTTTTCAAACTGCGCGATGGAGTCCGGACTTATGTAGTCCGACCACATGTAAACGTGCAAGACGGGCTTGGAGGGCCCGCATGCAGAAAGCAAAACCGCGCCGACTAAAGTCAGCATAAGCGTTAGTATTTTTCTCATTTCGATTTCCTCAGACTTATTAGTTGAAAGATTATTGCAACCGCAAATGTAAGCGCCATAAAAATTACCGAAAGCGCGTTTATAACCGCGGGGCTGCCGTGCTTCATCATACTGTAAACCTTCACGGGCAAAGTCGTACTGCCGGGGCCACCCACAAAGAAAGTTATCACAAAGTCGTCCATAGACAGCGTAAAGGCCATCATAGCACCCGCCGCAATTCCGGGACCCAAAAGAGGCAGTAGTATCTTTACTATAATGCGCCCCCAGCCCGCACCCAAATCTTGCGCTGCGTGTATTAAATTAAAGTCGAAATCCTGAAGCCTTGCAAGGACGGTAAATGCCACAAAGCTGACACAAAAAGTTATGTGCGCTATTATAACAGTAACAAGCCCCAAATTTACATTTAGGCTTACAAATAAAAGAAGCAAACTTATGCCCATCAATATGTCGGGCATAACTAAGGGCGCGTAAACCAAGCCGTAGTTTGCCCTCTGAAGCTTCGTCTTATACCTATTTAAAACCCAGGCTGCAAGCGTGCCCAAGATTGTGGAAAAGAATGTCGCGCTAGCTGCGATTATAAGCGTATTTATCGTAGCGTCTATTATGGCGGAATCTCGCGCCAAAGCCTCGTACCACCTGAGCGAAAAGCCCTCCCATTTTCCGCCGAAGCGCGAATTGTTGAAAGACTGAAATACGAGCGTTACAATCGGCACGTACAGAAAAGCCAGTACGAAAATCGTTGCAATTAGCGATGTAAAGCGCGATTTCACTTGCTTTGAGTTCCTCCCATTCTCGCGTTTAAGAGAGCCTTCAAGCCCTTTCTGTTAAACAATAGGGCAAACAATAGCGGAGCTAAAATTATGACCGCCAAAATCGCCGCATATGCCGCAGCTTCAGGAAGATTTCTATTGCCCATGGCCCTCAAGGCAATCTTATTTCCTATGAGCTCGCTCGAAACCCCTCCCACCAAATCAGGTATTGCGTAAGAGCCCAAGGCCGGTATAAACACAATTAAAACCGCCGCAATTATTCCCCGCTTTATGCCGGGTATAAAGACCGAGTAAAAGGCCTTAAAGCGCGTTGCGCCCAAGTCGCGCGCGGCCTCCAGCAAAGAGAAGTTAAACTTTTCCGCCGCCGCATATATGGGCAGTATCGCAAATGGTAAGAATGTGTAAACCGTAACCGCTATCACAGCCCCCGTGTTGTTTAATAGGTATATGTCGGGCGACATTCCAAGCCAAATGAGCGCAGTTCTCACAAAGCCGTCGGGGTGCAAGACCAAGCGCCATGCAAAAATCCTAATTAAAAAATTCGTCCAAAGCGGCAGGATTAAGAGAAGCAAAATCCAGTGCCTGTATTTGCGCTTAATGCTCGCCACATAATAGGCAACGGGTATTGCCAGGAGTATGCAAAGAAGTGTGACAGCCGCGCTCACCCATATCGTGCGCCACAAAATTTTAATGTAGCTTGACTCCAAAACCTTTTGCATAGTCTCGAGAGTCCAAGCCGCCCCTATACCGCCCGCGCTATCGGCAGAGCGAAAGGCTATGGCAAAGATTAAAATTGAAGGTATTATGAAAAATAAGACTAACCACAGAGCCGTCGGCAAACTTAGCAAGCATTCTGCAAGCTTGCCCTTAAACGAAAAACTCCTGTTTAGCTGCGGATTTTTCATTTCAACTTCAATCTAAGATTAAAACGCTAACTTTCTCCGGAATTTTCGGGATTTGAGAGCATGTTGACATCGTCTTTATGGCAGGCAATCCAGACCTCGTCATTCCAAGTCGGCTGGCGCAAGTCCAAGAAACAGCGGTTGTGCTGCTGCCTAACGCAAATGCGCTGGCCGTTTGCCTCAACCCAATAATTCGTCTGGGGCCCCTGATAAACTATGTCAAGAACCTTTGCCGAGAATAAATTTAGCCCCTGAGCCGAAGCGTCGGCGGGCTTTTCCATAAAGATCCTAAACTTCTCCGGGCGCATGCTTATAGTTACCTTTGCGCCCTCCGAAAGCTTGCTTTCGTTAAAAAATACAAATTCGCCGAGTCCAAACAAATCAATCAGGCAGTACTCGCTATCGAGCTTGCGCAACACCTTGCCCTCAAAGAAGTTCGTATCGCCTATGAATTGCGCCACAAATTTTGTGCGCGGGCTTTCGTAAATTTCGGCAGGAGTGCCAATCTGCTCTATGCGCCCTTGGTTCATAACGGCGATTCTGTCGCTTAGGCTCATAGCCTCCACTTGGTCGTGGGTTACATATATAAAGGTAATTCCAACTTCGTCGTGAATTCTATCTAGCTCCAAGAGCATATATTGGCGAAGCTTCAAATCCAAGGCAGCCAAAGGCTCGTCCAAGAGAAGTAGAGAGGGGCGGTTTATGAGGGCGCGCGCTATCGCAACACGCTGCTTTTGACCGCCGCTAATTTCGTCGGGCCGCTTGTCGGCATGCTCGTTTAGGCGTATCAAATCCAACATTCGCTTTACGCGCGAAGCAATTTCAGATTCCGCCAACTTTGCAGTGCGGGGCCCGAAGGCTATGTTATCGCGCACACTTAGATGCGGGAAGAGGGCGTAATTTTGAAATACCGTATTTATCTTTCGCTTATTAGGGGCAAGTTTTGTAATATTCTTACCCTCCAAAAAGATACTGCCAGCGTCCGGCTCTTCAAAGCCCGCGGCCATTCTGAGCATCGTGGTCTTGCCGCAGCCGCTAGGCCCCAAGAGCGAAAAAACCTCGCCCCTATTCACAGTCAAGCTCACATCATTTACCGCACGATGCGCCCCAAAAGACTTGCTTACGCCTCTTAGCTCAAAAAAATCTTCCATCTCAAACAAAAGAGCTAAAAAGTTAAAAGTAAGGACACAAAATTTTAAAGCTTTTTTTTAAACTTTTTTATCAGCTTAGCTCTCTTACGCCTAAGAATTTAAACGCAAAGCGAAAGGCGAGCTTTGAAAGCAAAAATACGAGGCCTGGCGAAAGAATTACAATTGATACTATCCCCACAAATTTTTCAGAAAAGTCCACAACAAAAATCGCGCCCAAAGTGGCGGATAGAGCGGCTAATAATACGGCAAGAGAGTATTGAAGCGCCATAAAATTTGAAATTTCGCCAGTCCTCCAACCGCAAGCATTTAAGAAGTTTAACTCGCGGCTCGAACTCTTTGCATCGCCAAGCGCAAGCAACGCACAGGCAAAAAAACCTAGCGACATACCCAAAATGCCTAGCTGCAAAAATATTTTTAGGTAGGAGTTTTGGAGGGCGTTAAATAAGTCCAATCGCTCCCTGCAAGTGGATATGGCCGGATAGTATGCAGAGAAAAGCCCCTCCAAACTGCGAAGCGGCATATCGGAAGCCAAAAAGACCTTGCTGCCGCCAACTTCAGCGAAAGCCTTAGAAAACTCTTTGGAAGAAATAATTAAAGAGCCTTGGAACACTGAAGGCGCAAGAGTTGCTATTATCTTAAAGCGCAAGACCTTGCCGCCGTGTGAATACTCCAAGACATCGCCCAACTTGCCCTTCAAACTCCAAAGCAATGAGGCGCTATCTATGAAAGCCGGAATTTCGCCGCCGTCTAGCCCAGAGTCCAAGAGTTTCCAAGAAGCGCTCTCAAATTCAGGCAGACAAGAATCGAAAGTAAAGGCCTTGCGCGCTTCTAAAACGCCGGCATCAAGCCCCAAAATTCGCGGATTTTTAACCCTATTTAGGTTTAGGCAATTTGCCTGAGCGCTCTCAAAAACCTTGGCTTCAAGTATTGCATTTGAGTATGCGCTTGGAAGTGTGAGGTTTGATAAGGGAATCGAAGTTTCTATAAAATATTTGTAGCCGCCGCTTCCCGAAGAGTTTAAATCTAAATTCTTTGCCGAGAAATTATTTAAGCCTACAATCATAAGGAGGTAAAGTCCCAAAGCCGACATTGCAAAAACGGAAAACAAGGCCTTTGACCTGCGCCTAAAACTTAGAAAAGCCGCCCCCGTGATAGAGCTAAAGTGCGATTTTAAAAGCAAGAATCCATTCCAAAGCGCAAAGCCCGCAAGCAGGAATGAAAAAAGCGAAAGTGTAGCGCGGACGGAAAGTGGCAGAGCTTTGCAGGCATTTAAGCAAATCAAAAAGGCTAGTGCGCATGTCGAAAAAATTTCAAAAGCAAGGCGCAAATTAGATTTTAAACCCAAAGAAAATTTCAAATTAGCTCCGGGCTTTGAGAGTCGGCGGACAGATAAATATATGGAAGCTAGCGCAGCGGTAAGAGAAATTAAAAAGGCAAAAATTAAGTCCGAAAAAGCAAAGTTAAATTCCACGTCGGCTCCCGCCGATATGCCCGCCCAAACGCCGTTTAAGGCTTTGGCGATAAGCGCCCCGTAAGCTAAGCCCCCGAATGCGCCTATTAGAGAACCCACTAGAGCTAGCCCAGCAAATTCAAAAAAATAAATGCAAATTATATCCCGCTTTCTAAAGCCTATCCTTGCAAGCTCAGCCACCTCGCCCGCCCGCGAGTTTAGCGAAAGCGACACCGCCAGACTTATGAGCATAAGAGCCGAAACTATGATAAAAAACGAAAGCCCGAAAAATATCCCAGAGAAATCCACGCCGCTAACTGCGTTTTGCAAATACATGCCCTTTGCCTTCTCAAGGCTTATCCCCAAATCAGAGGGCGACAATTTCTTTAAAGAATTGAAAAAGTCGGCGCTATCTTTAACAAGTGCTGAGCTAGAAGCGGGTTTTGAATCTAAAAATATTCTTCTTGCGTCGCTTAGCGAGAGCAAGACTTTTGGAGAGTAGGAATATTTGCTCCAGTAGACCTTGTCGCTATCCTTAACCAAATCAAAGTCTATGGGAAGCTTAGACTTCCATTCCACGCAAGAATCCGCGTCGCTAAGCCCTTCAAAATGCGCCATAAGTGGCCTTAATGAAAGAGCCTTCTGCATCCGGTAAATTTCGGAAACTTCAAAGCTTTCCCTCTTAAATTTAAAGCTTCCAAATTCGTCCGTAACATAGAAGCCAAGCTCGATTTTATCTCCAAGCTCCGCCCCAAGTTCCTTAGCCAACTCCGAATTTATTTTTACTTTCCCGCGCTCAACAGATTCGTCTGCAAGCGCAAATCCGAAGTGCGCGGAATTTTCTTTAAGCTTAAAGTCCGACACAAACCAAGATAGGGTGCGCGACAGGCTTTTATCAAATACTTCCCCTTCCAAAAATTCCGGCAAAAACCAAGACTTGGATTTTAATACGCCTTCATTCAAACTCAAATTGAAGTCGTCTAGAGAAAGCGCGCTCAGAGATATTTCTCCGCTTTTAAAAAGAGCAAAGTTTGCACCGCTTTCGCCGCTTAATTTGCAAAAGTCACCCAAATTAAAAAATACGTTTTCGGGCGCAGCCTGAGTCGGCGAAAAGCTCAAATTTCCAAATTCACCCGCACTTAAAATTCTTGCAACTTTGAATTGCCTCAGCCTTGGCCTTGCGTCTGCCTCTCCAAAGGCAAAATCAAGCGAAGCTGAACTTAATGAAAAAAATGCGAGCCTAAGCGAACTTCCAAGTTTTAAATCTAGCGATTTTGCAAGCGCCCGATTTATCGCAACTTCCCCGCTTTTTAGATTCAAGGGCTCCGACTTTTCCGGAGCATATTCCGCAAAGTTTTCCCCGACTGCGCAAATTTTAACGCCTCGCGATTTTCCCCCTGAAATTGCGACAGCGCTTTTTTGCAAAATTAAAAGCGGAGAATTAAAGAAGTCCGCCTTCAAATTTGCCCTCGGCGATAGCGCCAGAAATTCGCCCCCTCCGAAGGCCTCGCAAACTCTCTTTGAAAGCGAATATTCAAGCGATGTCTGCGATACAAACGCCCCCGCAATAACCGCGCAAGACAAGGCGCATGCGGCAAGTAACACCAAGTTTAAGCCCTTGTAATAAAAGAGAGACCTCAGTGCAATTTTAAGAAATAGCCGAAACATCTCAATGCAAACTCCCGCCCGCAAGCCTCTTTATGTTTCCCACCTGCTCCGCCAATCTCTGAGAGTGGGTAGCGAGAATTAAACCCATTTGTGAGCGCGAGAGCTCCAAAATTAAACCGCATAAATTGTCAGCATTTGCCTCGTCTAGCGCGCCTGTAGGCTCGTCTGCAATTAAAAGCTTGGGCGAATTTATAAGGGCCCTTGCAAGCGCGGCCCGCTGGAGCTCCCCGCCCGAAACTTCGCCAGGAAAACGGTCTTTTAATTTTAGAACTCCGACCCTGTCGAGAAGCTGCCTTGCGCGCTCCGTCTTTGCGCCGAACTTTACGGAGGGCAAGAGCACGTTTTCAAGAATCGTAAACTGCGGCAGGAAATAGTGCGCCTGAAACATAAAGCCCACTTGCAAGGCTCTAAAGTCGGCGGCGCTGTCACCGCTTAGAGATTTAAGAGATACTCCACAGACGCTTGCGCTTCCCGAAAAATCGCAATCTAAAGCGCCTAAAATTTTTAAAAGCGTACTCTTGCCCGCGCCTGACTCTCCCATAATCGCAAGAGGCTTGCCAAGAGTCAGCGAAAGTTCCAGATTTTTTAAGACTTCCACTGTCTCTGCGCCGCTTTTGAAGGACTTTGACAAGCCCCGAACTTCTACAATTTGCTCCTTCATCGCCTCAAAATTTGCATAGTGTCGCTCAAATCTACAAAGACAATAGCCCTCTTATTAAAGTCGCAAACACTTATTGGCGCCATTGCGTTAAATTTAAAAATTTCTGAAAAATCCGACTTATTTAAGATGTAGATTAAGCCCGAATCCAAAGCCAGCATAAGTTCGCCATCTTGCAATTTCAAGTGCCCTTTTGAAGACCCGAAGCTTTCTTTTAAAAGCAGCTTTGCACTTAAAGAAGCGATTTTGCAAAGTTCGCCAGCCTGCGATAAGAAGAACAAATTGCCCAGTCCGTCCGAGACAATTTGAACGCTTGGCGAAGCCTTAAAATCCGCATTTTCCCAGACTTTTTTTCCGTCTTTAAATTTGAAAGCCGCAAGCACTCCGGAGTAATCTGCAACTATCGCAAGCCCGGAATCTGCCACGGGCGAGAGCGGAATGTGAGAGCCAAACTCCACCTTCCAAAGCTCTTTTTTTGAGTTTAAGTCGGCGCAAAAAAGCTCGCCCGCGCAATTTCCAACAAGCGCAAAACTTTTATACAAGGCAGGGTTTGCATTTATTGCGTCCGAAGTTTTAAGTTTAAAAATCTCCGCGCCGTCCTTGCAACTTATAACCCGCAAAAATTGGTCGTAAGAGCCGAACACGAGGCTATCGCCGCTTTTAAAAAAGTTGCCGCAGATTTTTTCTCCAAAAGTTTTTTTCCAGATAATCTTTTTTAAATCTTTTGATAGCGCAAAGACCTCTCCGTCAATGTTTGCGACAATCAACATATCGACAAGCAGGGTTACTTTTGAAGTGAGCATATCGCATTCTAAGTCTATGCTCGCAAGTAATACTCCATCTAGCGAATACTTAAAAATCTTTGAATCTTCAAGCGCTACAAACACGCAATCTTCCGACAAAACCGCATCTAAAACAGGCGAATTAAAGCTTACGCTTGAAATCTCAATCTTGCGCTCGCGCACGTCGCCCTTGGGCGAATCAAAAAGCACGAACAAAGCCGCCGCAAGGAATATCCCGCTTAGAAAAAACAAAAGTATTTTAATCTTAGCCATCGCCCTCGCTCCAAGTTAAATCCTCCGCAAGCGCGCCCGTCGGGCAGACCTTGATGTGGGCCTTTAAAAGAGACTCTTTCCAAGATAGGCCGTTTGGCTTGTCGGGGCTTGCCGACATTGCTCTTCCGCGCATAGCAAGCCCGCCGAGCTCCACGCAAGAGGAACACAAAACACATTTTCCGCTTTCAAAGACAACCCCGTTTGCACGCGCTCTGTCAAATTTGCGAGAGACAACTTGCTTGGGTTGCGAAAGGCCCATTTCCGTCGCAAGCTCGCGCAATATGCAGGAATCCGCCTTTTTACAGTGGCATTGTAGGCAGCCGTTTGCGTCGTTTGTAGTCTTGCTTAAAAGTTCCAACTCCTCCTTTGTCGGGCGCCCGAAATTGTGAGTGTAGCGAGGCGCTTTTTTAACTTTTTCTAGAATCTTTGCCCCAGGCTTTTTATATTTTAAAATTTGCTCCTTTATTTTTACGGGAGAGCCCAAGAGATTTTTCCTGCAAACTTTCTCGCAAAGGGCTTTGCAAGTTTCGCAGGGCGGGGCTAAGCTTAGCATCTCGTCTATAGCCGCAAAATTCTTGGCCGTTACAAGCTCCAAAAATTTTGGAATGTCAAAGCCGTAGGGGCAGGCCTTAGCGCAGGGTGCAAGGCAGTCGCCCTTGTGTTCGGTAAGTAAAAGCTCCAAAGCCCGCTTTCTAAAATCTAAAACTCGCTGTGTAGAACATTCGTACGAAGCTCCCTCCCTGACCTGAGTCGCGCACGATGGAACAAAAGATTTTAGCCCCGCATCGTAAACCGCACAAACCATGCAACCGGCTCTGTGCCCCACGCCCTTTTGGTTGCATAGGCGCGGAATTTTTATCCCCGCACGCGCCGCAGCATCGGCTATGCTAAGGCCTTCGCCAACTTCAAAAGCATTGGAATCAAACTCTACTTTCATTTTAAAACCTCTATCGCATTCACAGGACATGCGTCGCGGCAAGCTCCGCACCTCACGCACTTTTCGTTATCTATCGAATGTTTTTTTAGCGGCTCAAATTTTATTGCGCCACTTGCGCAAACCTGAAAACACTTTGTGCAGCCTATGCATTCGTCGGTGATATGGTAGCTTGTAAGCGCCCTGCACTTGCCCGCCGCGCACTTGCCGTTTATATGCTCTATAAACTCTTCCCTAAAGTGCCTTAGAGCCGACAATGCGGGATTTGGAGCAGTCTTGCCAAGGCCGCATAGGCTTGCGCTTTTTATGTAGTTACCCAAACTTTCAAGCTTGTCTAAGTCCGACATCTCGCCCTTGCCGCTTCTTATTTTTTCTATGATTGCAAGCATCTTTGCGCACCCCACCCTGCAAGCAGAACACTTTCCGCAAGACTCCGCCGTCGTAAACTTCAAAAAGTACGCCGCAATATCCACCATGCAATCTCTATCGTCGAGAGCAACCAATCCGCCCGAACCCATGATGGCACCTGCATTTTGAAGGTCTTGGTAATCCACCTTCAAATCGAACATGCTCTCGGGAATGCAGCCGCCTGAGGGCCCGCCTATCTGAACGGCCTTGAGCTTTCTACCCTCTACAGCACCTCCGCCAATGCCCTCCAGTATCTCGCGTATAGTCGTCCCAAGCGGAACTTCTATAAGCCCGCCGCGCCTTATCTTGCCTGCGAGAGCAAAAGTCTTTGCGCCCTTGCTATCCTCAGTTCCATACTTTGAAAAGCTACTTGCCCCATTTAAAATTATGTAGGGAACGTTCGCGAGAGTCTCTACATTGTTTATTAGCGTGGGCCGCGACAAATAGCCCCTTTGCGCCGGGTATGGCGGGCGCAAGCGAGGTTCGCCCCTGAATCCCTCAAGCGAGGCAATTAGGGCCGTTTCCTCACCGCAAACAAAGGCGCCCGCACCGGTAAATATGTCTATATTAAATCCGTTTCTTGCGGGAAAGACGCCTCGTCTTTCGCAAATTTTTAAAGCCTCCCTCAAGACTGATACCGCCTTTGCATACTCTTGGCGTATGTAGAATTTGCCCTTTAAAGCGCCTGTTGCAAGCGATGCAATCATCATCGCCTCTATAACTCTAAAGGGGAAGGACTCAAGCAGCATTCTGTCCATAAATGCGCCAGGGTCGCCCTCGTCGGCGTTACAAATTATGTATTTTTCGCCCTCAGCCCCCGCTAAGAATTGCCATTTCTTGCCGGTCGGAAAGCCCCCGCCGCCCCTGCCGCGCAAACCCGAATTTAAAACTTCGGATATAATCTCATCGCTTTTCATAGAGAGCGCTTTTTCGTAGGCTTTAAAGCCGCCTACGTTTTTATACGCATCAAAGTCAAGCGGTGAAATCTCGCCCGCGTTTGCGGTTGCAATTCTGAGCTGAAGCCCCAAGTAGTCTTTGCTCTCTTTGGACGACTCCAAAAGAAGCGGCGCCTTTGCGTAAATTTTGTCCACTATCTTTCCAAAGCCCGCGCGAACTTTGCGCAAGGCCCCCTGCGGCGAAAAGTGCGCCGCCAAAATCTCCGGCACTTGGTATTCGCTCACTCCTCCGTAGTCAAAAAGCATTCCGTCGGAAGTTTGAATCTGCAAAAGCGGAGTTCTATAAGACATTCCTGTGCAGCCTACCTGCTTTAAATCTACCTTGTATTTGCCGCGCGCAATTTCTCTTTTCAGACGCTTGTAAACATCGCCCGCCCCCGCTGCTAGGCAACTTGAACAAAGGCAAATTCTAACTTCGTCTCTGTAGTTTTTCTCCTCGCTTTGCGCTTCGTCCTCGCCGCTTTCCGCACTTTTAAGAAAATTCTCAAGAAGGCTTGCAACGTCCTTAGAATCGACCCAACCGTAAACTTTATTGCCTATCATTACGGCAGGTGCAATCATGCAACAACCGAGGCACGCGACGCGCGTAAGCGTAAACATTCCGCTTTTATCGGTATCGTTTCCCTCCGAAAGCTCAAGATGCCTGTACAGAGCCTCGTAAACTCCGTCCGCTCCCTTTACATGGCAGGCGGAACCGACGCAAACTCTTATCTCGTACTTGCCCGCCGGCTTAAATCTAAACGCCGCGTAAAAAGACGCTACGCTTACAATGTCGGCAAGAGTAAGCTTCAGTTCCTCCGCTAACCTCTTTAATTCGACTTCGGGCAAGTATCCAAACTTTGCCTGAACCTCTTCTAAACGCCCTATTAGCTGCATTCTAAGAAGGGGATTTGGCAAATTAAAATCGGCGTCTTTAGTCATTACTTTACAAGGTTTAAGCGGTAGAGTTTCTTGCCAGCCCTCACAAATAGCGAGTCGGCGGCGATAGCGGGAGTGGCGTACAGAGTGTCGGCAAAGTCAAAGGCGGGCGACTCAAAATCCATATCGCTTTTTACGTCCAAAAGGAAGAGCTTGCCCTCGTTGTCGCAAGCTACGATTTTGCCGCCGGCAATTATTGGCGAAGAGTAAAAGCCAGCCATAGATTCATATTCCTTTATCAGCTTGCCCGTCTTTGCCTCGACCCTCGATACCGTCCCTCCGCTTGTGAAAACGTAGAGTTCCCCGTCCGAATAAACCGGAGAGGCCACTCCGGGAAGTATTATTGAGTCGTTTGACCACAGAACTTTTCCCGTTTTAAAATCTATTGCAGAAGCCGCGGAATTGTCGTTTGCCACGAACAAAATACCGTCGCCAAAAGCGATTGATGTAGCCATTTCTCCCGACAGACACTCTGTGGAAAATTTCACTTTTCCGTCCTTTAAATTCACAGCCTCAACGCTTTTGCAATTTGCCGTAACCACATACTTTTCGCCCTCAAATTCGACTAAGCTTGGCGACGACCACGATACGTCTTTGCCGTTTTCGCACTTCCAAAGAATCGCGCCGCTTGCGGCTTCAAGCGCGTAGAGAGTGCGCGTTTTTTCCAAGTCCATTTGGACTATCAAAGAATTTCCGCAAATTAAGAGCGAGCTTGAGTAGGAATACAAAATTTCCGGAGTTCCAAAATTTTTTACGTAGAGCACCTTGCCGCTCATATCGGAACATATAAGCTCTCCCGTCGGGAAAATCGCGTAGGCCCTAAAGC
>OJMH01001344.1_pt1 | contig 25056 bp, 40 predicted proteins | sample 1597111 | NCBI WGS metagenome assembly OJMH01 (sample SAMEA2452115, study PRJEB22498) | human gut metagenome | reverse complement strand
CAACATCAAGTACTTCTCTTACAGGTGTAGCGGGTGCGGCTACGACAAGCGCACGGAATGCGTGGCCGGGTTACTGGATCAATGCACGAGGGGATTGATGTGGAGAAGTAAATCCACGATAGGATTCCGAAGGCAAAAGGACGTGTTTGTATCGTGGGAGAGATCGGGACTTGAACGAATATTCGACCAGTTCAAGAAGTGGGGGTACAAGGTTGAACACTCCGACCTGGAAAGGTACGATTTGATTTACATTTACAAGAACAGGAAAAAGAGATGAAACGAAGGTATTACATCACCCCCTCCCGCCTCGATAACATGACCGTGAGAAAGAACGGGAAGGTAACAAGAACGTTGAAGGGAGGGGAGCTGTACACCGGGATAGAGGCTATAAAATACAACATCCTTCACCTCCTATCACCCGTTGACATTGAGATCGAGGACACTTTTACAATGAATGGAAGAAGGTACAAGAAACTAATTTAAAAACATAACATCATGAGACACAAGAAATTATCACAACAAGACATCAAGAATATCCGGGAAAGATTACTGGGACCACTTCACGATAAAATAGAAGACATCAAGAAACAGATCGGTGAAAGGATGGTTAAAATCATTGATAGCGAAACACCGAAAGAATTGTTACCGTTCGTGAAAGAGAATAGTAGTTTCGTGAAAACGAGAAGGTATATCTGCATCTGGGATCTTGATCACAGCGACAAGTACATCACCCTTGACGAGTTCGTGTCCGATAACGAAACGGTGATAGACCAGGCGGCCATGAAATGCGAGGACATGGTGAACCAAATAAAGAGCGTGGGACAAGACATCAAACAGATGACGAACAAGATAAATTGCACCCTGAACACGATAGGAACAACAAGAAAACTACAACAAGAATGGCCGGAGGCTTACAACTTGTACCTTGAATCCATTAACATGGAGCCAGAAGAAAAGGAAAACGGGTGTGATCAAGTGGAAAGCCTGCGAGCCGAGCTATCACAACTTAAACCAACCGGGAATGATTGATTACGTCATGTTATTATCGAGATTGATCTCGTGGGGAGGACTCCTGTTCAGTGCCGGGTTCTGGATCGCCTGCGAGAACGAGGGGGAAATGATCCTGGGTTTCATGGGAACCGTGGTGTTTCTCACCCTCACCATTAGACTACACCCCCAACCCTTTTATCGTTTTCTAAGATGGATAGGATTAAGAGACGACAAGTTCGACAAGTGACCCCCGTCATGGAGGCTGACATCATGGCGTTGCTATCCGTTGGCATGGACAAGAAGATAGTCGCCAGCGTGTTCAACGTGTCACTTAGAACGGTTTATAACATACAACAAAAAGATGATGGAAATTAACGTTGACAACCTCATGAAGGAACTACGGCTCGTGGAGGGGAGCCAGAAGATGATAGCCGTGGCCTTGAAAATGGAAGAAGTCCCCCTCCCCGTGATCGAGAAGGTAACAGGATTCGACAAGAAGGCCGTTTACAGGCTCTACAATCAATTATCTTCCCGCTTGACGAGTAAACTATTGATCGAGGTGAAAAGAGCCGTTCTATACGCCTCTATCAAGTTCAATGTTTACAAGTGTCTAGGGGTGGTGGTTGTCACGATGGAGGATGACATCCCCCCTACCAAGTTTCGTATGTTCCCTCCCACCCGCAAGCCGGAAGACATCCGTTCATTCATGGACAGGGGGATGTACGAGAGGGTGAGGCTAGAGGACACGGTATACGGGAACAAGACTTTCAGTCAACTATTAAGCGAATGAATATGCAAGTAGAATTAACACCGCCTATCCTGTTCTCGAACGAGGAGTACAGCGAGACGGCAAAAAGATACTCCCTCGTTCAAGATGAAAGGCACGACAAACCTTGTTACTTGAGTATCAACTTCTTGAAAGATACAATGGAATGGGAGGTGAGGTACGACGCCACCCTCGGGGTAACGGGATTCACGTTGAATCAAGCCGTTTACAAGATGAATAGTTTATTAAGAGATAACTGGATATTATGATCTACACTGTAAGAGGTAACATAACGCAACTCATGGAGCTGCAATCATTACTGGACGCTCACGGGTACAAGAACACGTCAACCATTAAGAAAAAGTTAACGGTTGGGTGCAAGGCGAGATGTATTCACGTGAGCATGGACTTGAAAAAATACAAGACGACAACGGAGCTAGTGCAGCCCAGCCTCACTTTCGGCGTGTTCATGGAAACGCACGGGAGGAAGTTAAGGAATGACGAGGCCCTCTGTAACGAGATCATGAAAGAGGTTTTCGATTTCGGTTGCCTCATGAAAGGTGACAAGGAGAGGGTCACGAGGTGCATGATAGAATTTCACAAGCGTAAACTGCAAGTTTATGGAGACACAGAAGTTCATAGTAACGAGTAAAAGGAACGATTACCTGTACGCCTATCACACCGAGTACGAGGTGGGGGATGATAACGACCGGGATATAGCGATGAAGGCTATCGAGGGATGCAAACCCCCTCTCCTTGACCTGAGAATAGAGGAGGTCCCGAACCGTCCCAGGCGATCCATGCTCGTGTACACGATAGAGTTGAAGTACGCCGAACTCGTGGACTTGTGTTACACGCACAAGATAAAAATGTATTTTGATGTTGATTTTGAATACCCTATAATTGAAATATTATGAAAACAGTTACAATTCCATTCGATTTAGAAATGGCGAAGAAAATCCAGAACGGTGAAGTGGAGGGGATAATAATAGATAGTTATAAAAACGAGTACGAGATAGTCAAGTGGGACGCCAAGGGTGATTATCCACTGGTAGGCGTTTTTTTTGATGAACAATTGAATACCTCGCACGCTCGTTCATTTACCACGACGGGTTTATATGACATGAAAAAGGAAACTGGATTGAATTTATGCCTTGAATTGCCCTGGTACTTGACCTACGAGGAAGGGCAATACGTGACTATCGAAACAAAAGAGTACACGTACGTTCTTATTTACAAGTCCTACATGAAAGGAACAACGAATCCAGTCCATTATCACGTGTTTTTTAACACGACTGACAAAGATTTACGTTTCAATTCATATTGTGATGATGTAGCTGGAATAGAAGTAATTAGACCCTCCACCCTCTCCGAGATAGAGTTGATTCACGAGTTGTTGAAAGAAAACGGGTATACATGGAACCCGGAAACGAAACGAGTTGAAGACGTGAAGAAAGAGCCGGAACACGAGTTTAAACCTCTGGATTTATGCCTCGCTAAATTTAGAGATACGGAACGTTGGACCCTCGTTCAATTCGGGTATGAACTCGATGGTTCGATGACAAGTGTAGGTGGACTGGCATGGAATAAATGGATTCCCTACGAGGGTAACGAGCATCTACTTGGAACAACTAACAACCCGGGAGAACATGAGGACTAGGATCAAGAACAAACGAATGAAAAGGCAGTTGTACAAGTGGCACGTTGCCATGCTACGACTTTACGGGGAGGGAGACAAGATCAAGTCCTACCGGAAATGGTTGAGAGAAGTGAACAACACCAAAATACCAGGGATATGAGAGATTTCTTCGAGTTAATTAACGAGTACCCGATCACCTCCTTAATAGTAGCGTTCTTTGTTATATCAATAATCCAGATACTAAAGAACGGAAGTGATTATTACGATAACACGTATTAAATTTACCACTATCTGCAATGGAAGAAAACTATTTAACACTGGATGTTAACGAGCTTATTAACGATAACATCAAGACGCTCGTTAGCGAGAAAGACAAGCGAATCGCTAACCTTGAATTAAGGCTAGAGAACGCCAACTCTAAAATCAAGAAATTACGAGATAAACGAGATCACGATGATAACGCTAATTTCATCTTGGAATTAATAAAAAAGAGGTGGGAGAGAGACAAGGACGTTAATGATGTAGAACACTGTTACAACCTGATTAGTAACATCATGAACACGCTAGGATGCACCCCCACCCGCTCCGTGAGTATCACTTCATACGGTAGTTTCATTAAAGCGTTAATCATAAACTATTACGATAACGGTGATATTCTTGGAAGGGTGTTCAAGGAGCTTGGATTGAATCAAGCTATCGAGTTATTGAAAGACTACATTTTACCCGTACACATGAGTAAGGGCTGTTTAATTGATTTCGTTCGCAAGCCAACGTATCTTGTTAACGGTGAGAATTACGAGTGGGGATATAGCAATTACACACGTCTTGACGGGTATCCCCTTTGCGAGTGGTGCAAAAGTCCTTACATTAACGACCCGGACGTGGGAGAAGAGATTCTTAAAACGATAAGAGAGAAGAGGGGGGAGTGGGTAATACTTGTTAGGATTGACCAGTACGTGAAGATAGACGACAACCTGTTGAACAACATCGCCAAACTACTTGTCAACAGGATGGATCAAAGTAGTAACGTTGGAGATTTCTTCACGAGAAACTTGACTAAATTATCTGATGAAGTTCAAGAATCGTTATTCTCTCTTGTCACCACTGATGACAATACTTACAAGACATTTAATTTCAGGAAACTCTCCCCCACCTCGAAGGTTAAATATCTTGACACGTTACCGATACACGAGGCTTTCGAAGTGGCTAGAAAACACATGAACCCGGAAGAGGCGGTAGAATACATAATCAAAAGACATGAACAAGAGAAAAGCTAAAGCGATAAGACACTATAATAACTTACAAGAAATAAATACCACTATCATGGCCGTGATCGAATTAAACAAGATAGCCGAGTACGCTTGGAGTAACGACTACCTGTTACTCAAGAAGTTACTTGACGATGGATGGGTAGGGATCATCGCCAGGACCCATTTCAGCGTTGATTCATCGTACAAGTCATCGTTACGTGGATGGTACGAGTACAGGGTGGGGGGTATGCCGATAACGGCGAGTAACCTAGAACTGGCAAACCCCTCCCTCACGATAGAGGAGAACTTCGTCAAGATATGCGAGAAAAATAAAGTTGAATTTTTAATACCGGATAACTATATAAAAAAAGACGAATCATGTTAGACATCAAAATTTTCAGGAACGTACCATCCGAACTGTACGTTGGTATATACGGCAACGGGATGGTAAGCATATACAAGGAGACGATGGATTACTTCTCCAAGTATGACGGTATCACCATAGGCATGGGGAATGACGAAAGGTTATATTTCAAGTTCACGAAAAACGATAACGAATCGTTCAAGATAAAACGGAGCAAGTCAGGATCGGCTTACGTGAATACTTCCAAGATGTTCACTATGAACGATATAGACAAGAAAGAGCGGGTGGGGAGATACCGGCTAGAACCCGTGAAAGGTATCGAGTACTACAAGGGATTCTACGCCCTTGAATGGGTATCCGACCCCACCCTCAAGAAGAAAGAGATCAAGGAATTCGAGGAAAAAGTTGAAAAAGAGGTGGGGGAGGACGAAAAAGACTTGCAACGAAAGTTGGAATTTAAAGATTAAGTCGTATATTTGCATCGTTACTATGCAAGCCCACGAGAGAGTAACAATGGTATAAGAAACTTTTTCCTACTAACCATATAGTAGAAAACCCCGGTACTTGATCATGGGCTTGCTCAAGGCCGGGTTTTTTAATGCCCGGCAAGGAGGGAAGTAACGAGGGTTATTTTGGAACCACCCCTCCCCCGGGCAATCACTCTTGATCACTCAAGCCGGCCCAAAAGTTCCAACTGACGGTGATGATCCTAGGGAAATCCAGGCAATGCCGGACGACGACAACCTGGTCACTGCATGGTCGAGAGACTATTATACTAACCTCCCTTTCACGGTAGGGTCGGGATCAAGCCACGATGATCTTTAGTGATAAGATTCATCATAACCATGCTGGTACTCGTTCTTCCCTTCCTGCATCTCCTCCTACCATCTATACTATTATAGTTATGGTAGTACTAAACTATATATATAGTATATACAGTATAACTATTATAGTATATATAGTTAGAGGTCATGTTAAGGTTCTAGGGGTTGGTGGGGGTATATGCACGGTAAAGAATCGCTATGTTCTTTGAATTGGTAAGAAAAAAAAACATTAACTTTGAGTGAAAGTTAAACTCATATTTCATTTTTGTATCATAGTTTTTAAGTCGTTTCCGGCGTTGTCGTGAGACACCTGGAGGATGAGCCGAAGGCAGGGGACATTATATTTGCATCTGTGTCATAAATTTATGTTTGTTTATAACTCTTTAGTTCAATGTCCCTCCCCCGTTCGATCGGGGGTCATCCACGCTTTGTGTCAGAAGCATGGTATCAAATTTAGGTGTTGTGGGGAGGGGTGACATCCTCCCCTTTTCACGGACGGGTGGCGGAAATGGTAGACGCTAGGTGTTAAAGAGGTTCACGATAAAGCGGGAGGTACGATTAACATTCCTCCCGGCCTTAACCTCAACTTGCGAAAGTCGGGAGATAAATAGGAATCAAGGTGAAAATCCATTCTTCCATATCGAGCAAAATTGTGAGGGTTCGAATCCCTCCCCGTCCACGTTCATTCTTGCAAAATAAGTTGATTCCCCGCCCCTGTAACATATCTTTTTGAAGTTCATGTTGTAAGCAACAGGGGTGGGGATATTTAAACGATTAATTATCAGTCGTTCGGAATATTTGCTGAACGGGTTGGTTTGAATTTTTAACTGCGCCGTGTCGGCAAGTAGAAATACCCCGGGGCTTTGCGTTTAGGCTTGAACAGCACGTAGCGCAGTTTTAAATATACTCGGTTGTCTACACGTAGGTTTTACTATTCTCGTAGTATGTACTGTTAGCAGCGTGTATGACAACCGATTTTAACTGATAAAGTTTGATAAAACGATAAAATGGTTTATATTTGCACCGCTTGCGGATGTTCTTTGAAATCCTGAAAAATATATATATTTACATATACCTCCCCATCTTGGTAAGATTATTTCTATCAAAGACATCTTGCAAGCAACCAAGGTGGGGTAGGTTTATTTTTAAAATTATGCAAGATGAGTGAACAAGTTAAAATTTTTGACAATCCAGAGTTTGGACAGGTCAGAACTATCGAACAAGAAAACAAAGTATGGTTTGGAGTAACCGATGTTGCAACTGCGCTTGGATATTCTAATCCTCGTGATGCCATCGTAAGACATTGTAAATCAGCCGGCGTCGTGAATCACGACGTAGGGGTACAAACCGGACTAAAATCAGATGGAAGTCCTTCAATTCAAAACATTACAATGAAATTCATCAACGAGGGAAACGTGTACCGGTTAATCGCAAATAGTCAACTTCCCCAGGCCGAGAAGTTCGAGAGCTGGATATTTGACGATCTAGTTCCCAAGGTCATGAAGGAGGGAGGGTACATCATGGAAAACAAGGAAGACACACCAGAGGAAATAATGGCTAGAGCCGTCATGATCGCCCAAGAGACTATCAAGAGAAGGGAACAACGAATCGAGATGCTAGAGCAAGAGAAAACGTTACTCACGGAGACGATAAAAGAGGCCGCCCCCAAGGTCGAGTATTTCGACAAGGCGATGTCATCGAAGAGTTCATACACCACCACCCAGGTGGCGCAGGAGTTCGGTCTATCGGCCAAGACGTTAAACGCTAGACTGGCGAAGATGGGCGTTCAATACAGGCAGGGTGGGGCGTGGATACTGTACGCCAAGCACCAGGGTAACGGGTACACCCACACGATCTCCGTCCCGTACATGATGGCTAACGGGGAGCAGGGGACACAAATACAGACCCGGTGGACGGAGAAAGGTCGCAAGTTCCTGCACGACCTCATGGACGGGAAGTGAAAATTTCGTACATTTACATCAAGTTTAAACTTCTAAAATAGTGATCATGAGAAAATTAATGTTCCGGGTGTGGGACTTGTCAACGAGTACCCTCCTACCCACCTCCGACGGGATAATGTTCTGGAACGTGAGCAAGAAGAAATTCGGCGTGACCAACTTCTTGATGGACCAGAGATACCTCGTCACGGTACTGTGTCTTAGAAACGGCAACACGGACATCTACGGGCTTGACGTGGTTAAAGTGTGGCCCAAGGATTACATCTCCCTCAAGGAGGCGAAAGAGAGCAACGCCCCGATTCAAACCGTTCTGTGTGACCTTGACGGGTTCGTGACGGTGGAGGGAGAGAAGATACACGTTACCGAGTTACACCATTATTACAACTTCTCCGGGGACGGGTTCGCCGCTTACTCCGACACGTACAAGGAGATGTTCTGGGATCAACTATCAGGGTATGGCATTCATTAAGGTCCCCCTGATCGAGGAGAAACTAGACATTAACGTGAGGGTTTACAATCTAACCCTCACTTCTTTTCTAGCCGAGATCATGGAAAACTACATCGTGGAACTGGAAGATCACGTCAAGAAAAGCGGCCTTCCCGTGAAGAAAAACAAGTTCCACTGCAACGAGCTGAAAAGAAACATCAGGATGTGGATAAACCACAGGTACATGGAGGTGGGGAGGGAGTACAGGGATTTCCTGACCACCCAGCTAGATGACCTGTACGATGACATGAGACACGATTACACGGTGTTCTTCTACTCCGTCAAGAGGTTCTTCGACAAGAGAATAGACGACTCGAACGAGACAACCACCCTCGCCCTCCTCGTGCTGATCATAAGCATGGCCTCCTACTTCCAGATCAAGGAAGAGGATTTCAGCAAGTACGTTAGCGAGCAATTCCAGTGTCACTACGTCATGAAAAGTAACTACATATCCAACATAGCGAGACACGCTACCATGTTCCTGAACTCGTTCAAGCATGACGACATAGAACTGGTAGTGGAGAACGAGCCTGATATACAGGCGTCTTGGGATATTCTCGATTACAAGCTATCCCACATAAAGATCAATCTTGTAGATGACGTTAAATAGTTCATAGTATTTATCTATATCATTCCACGTGTCAAGTAAAGTACGTATATTTGCATTATAATTAAAATAAATGGAAAACATGATTACAATATTCATCACTCTAGCCGTTGCCTTGCTGGTGTTTCTGTTCTTCGTGCTAAGGAGCGCTTACAGGAGTTCTCACGTCCCGGTGGGGAGCGTGTTGAAACGCAAGGGCATACTCTTCAAGGTGAAGAGGTACAACAAGTCAGATCACATCGACAAGTGCTTGAGGTGTGACATGAGATTCTTCCCCTCCATCTCGGGTTACAACGATCATTGTTGCGTGAAGGTACCGTTCTGTAACGCGTCAGAGAGACGTGACAAGGCTGACGTTTATTACGAGCTGGTAGGAAAGAACGGTGGTTTCTTTAGCAAGGAGGAAGATTGACATGGAACAGTTGATAATGACACCAAGACTCTTCAAGGAGTTCGGGATACACGTGTGTGACGACCAGATCATAAGCACTCACAGGGCCTGCCCTAAAAAGATAAGAGGCTTGCTCGACAAGACGCTGGTATTACAGGACGAGAGGGAGGTGTGGGCGATGAAGGACTACTTCGAGTCGGTGATCACCGGGGACGGTAGCCCGTGCAGGATGAAACGCCTCGCCAACGGGGACAAGTCAACGAACGAGCTACGGATACTGGAGAGGGCGAGATTCTGGAAATCAGTGCTGTTCAGGGGTGGGACAATCGTGAATGACGTGAACGCAAGTATGCCACTGGTATCTTACGTGAACGATTACAACGGCATAAAGGTGTGGTTCGAGGACACGCTGGACGTGTTCCCGTGCAATTACAAGGGCGTGCTGGCATCGTTGATACTTTACCTCACCAGTAACATCGATAGCACGTACTTCTCCCCCTCATTTCCCGACAAGTGTTCGGAATCTTGCTGGGGAGACCCCAGGTTCATCAACAAGACGAGGGCGCTGGTGCAACACCACCTGATCCGAAACTTCAAGTTGAGCCATCAAGTCAAGAAGTATCACGACTGGCGACATCAAGAGCTGTTCTACAACGGGTGGAACGCCGCCATGAAGGACCCGCAAGTGTTCTACATCGTGGCTGACTTGAGGCCGGAAAAGGACGGCATCGTCAACACTAGGGATTACAGGTTCGAGTGTACCGCCGAGAGACTTGGATTGTGCGAGGACCTCGCTAGAGAGGCTGCGATCGTGTACAACACGCTACTCTTGCAGGGGTGGGACCAAATTTCTCCCAACGAGACGTCTTGCACCAACTGCCCGTTAAAATGCAAGATTGCCAATGAGACAAAAAGAATATAAGAGGCCGGGAATAAGGAAACCGGAAACGCCACGATCGATGTCAACTTACAGCAAGTACCACCACACCATAGACCGGGAGATAGATGACGAGAACATCTGGTACATCGAGATCAACGGGAAGAAGGAACGAAGGATACCAGTCACGTTGTCATCGTGGGAGGAGATGAAGTTCAAGGCGAAAGAAGACCTTCACGCCGTGGTTCTCTTGAAGTTCGTTGGCAAGTCCGGCAGGCACGTTGAACGTTTTAAAGATTAAGCAAATGCAAACAGGAGGTTTAAGAAAAGGTTTAAAACTCAAGGTTGACAAGAAGACCGTGAGGAAAAGGTACAAGTGCATGGGCTTCCTAAGAAAACAAGGTTACAACGCCAGGGGGAGGAAAGTATTGTTGAAAGACGGAACCCCCACCCCGGAAGAACACAAGTGTCTCGCTTTCTTGATGGAACAGGGATACCGCATCATGTACGGGGAGATAAGCTAATGGAAGAGTTCGTTAGCGTTGAAGACGTCAAGAGGGTGTTCAAGGCGTTTTGTAGCAAGGAAATAAGCGGGTGCGGTTCAGAAGAGCAAGAGTGCGAGGACTGCATCTTCTACAAGAAATACGTCGAACTTTTAAACGAGAAGTCATGACGGAAGATTTACAAGAGTTAATTGACAAGCTAACATTCGGGTATTAACATGGAACAGAAGAAATCAAAAGTGACCAGCGTCGTTCAAGGACAAGACTGGGTAGGGAAACAAGGTGTATTCCACACGTGGACCGTCCGATTCGAGAACGGTGACGTGGGTGGTAACATGACGAAACAAGGGAACAACTGCGCTTTCAAGGTCGGGGAGACGGTTGACTACACGATAGAACCGGGAAACAGGCCGGACAGCTTCAAGGTGAAGATCGTCCCGGCGGCTCCTTCATCCTTCGGTGGAGGTGGAGGGGGCGGGAAAGGAAAGGTCAACGAGGCCGGTATCAACGCCAACGTTGCCTTGAACAACGCCACCCTGTTATTCTGCAAGCTGTGCGACACGCTGGGACAGGAATGGTTAAAAGCGGCGAAAGATCAACCGGAAAGGATAGTTATGATGTACGCTAGAGAGTTTTCAAACTTGTTGAACGAGTTAAGCGGGTTGAAATGATAAAGGAACTGGACGACAGGATAGAATTGCTGTACAAGGACGTGATGAAGCACCCGAAGGGTAACTTCAAGATACTGTTCGATGACTTCAAGCAAGACGTGGGAGACATCATGTACGGCGAGAACGAGAAACAACCATCCATGCACGACAGGATGATGGACTTGCTCAACGCTTGTTGCCGTGCTTTCGGTGCCACCACGATGGATGCTATGGCGGGGGGAAGGGCGGAACTCCCCACCCTCCGTGCTATAACGGCCTTCATCAAGCTATCGGGCGACACTTACGACAACCGTCACCTAGCCTGCAAGATACTGGGCAAGACGAGGCAGTACTATTACCACGCCATCGACAAGTTCGAGTCCTTGATGTTATCGGACAAGACTTTCAGTGAAACCTATAAACGATTGAGCCATGATTTCGGAAGAGACGAGGAAACTGATTGAGGAAAACGAGGAGCTGGTGGAGAAGAACCTCAGGCGGTGGATCGCCGGGTGCAAGAAGAGGATGGCAGCGTTCACTATCCCGACTGACGAGGAGATAACCATGTACTTCAACGAGAGGGGGAAAGTATGTACCTCCCAGACCGTGAAGAAGATAAGGAACACCTACGAGGGAAAGGTGGAGGGGAAGTGGATAGATTCCAACGGGAAAGAGGTGAAGAACTGGAAGGGCAAGCTCGACAAGGTGTGGATACCTCACTACCCGTCGTTGAACAACACTTACGAGAGGTTTTGATCATGGACAGGGAATTAATCGCTAGAGGCTATTCTTACAACCGTGGAGCCATTTTCAAGAAGAGGATATACATTTCTATACCCGAGAGCGAGAAGTGGCTTAAAAACGCTTACTCGCACTTCATAGGGGATTCTTTCAAGTGGATACCCGAGTACGACGAGATAGCGAGCTGGTTATCCGATAACAAGGGGAGGGGACTGTTCCTCTACGGGACTTACGGGAGGGGCAAGACGGTGTTCATACGTGACATATTCCCCCTCCTCGCCGAGAGACACGGGAAGGTTGCATCCTACTACACGATGACCTCGATAGGAGACAACCTCGATGACGTGTTGAAGAAGAAGATCGTCTGCCTCGATGACGTGGGAATGGAATCCAGGATCATGACTTACGGCAACGAGAGGCACGCCTTCCCCGAGCTGATGGACAGGGCGGAGCAGAACGGTAACCTCGTTCTCGTGTCCACCAACCTTAGCGCCAGGGGGATAGTTGACAGGTACGGCGAGAGGACGCTAGAGAGAATCAAGTCGTGCTGCAAGAGGGTAATGTTCACCGGGCAATCTTTCAGGTCATGAGGGAGGACGAGCTTATAGATAAAATCGACAGGTTACAAGAATCGATAGATTTGAACAATAACCTGATGATAGAGTTTAACGACAGGCTTGCCTCCATACAAGAATCCGTCTCCAACAAGAGGGGGAGGATGGACGCCAAGGAAATAATAAACAACATAATAGGGGACCTCATGGTCCTGTTAATCACGAAACAACAGTAAAAATGAAAAAAGAAGAAAAAATCGCTAAGAAAATCAAGGAGTTACAGGAATCTGTTCAAGAACTGAAAGAGATGGGGGTGGGGTATTTACTCGTTACATCATACGAGAAGAACGTTGATGACGATGGATTCCAGGAGTTAAGGTCGTCCGTGTTCTCGGATTTCAAGCTGGGAGACATGGCTCCCGCCATAGCATCTTATTTCTCGGAGAATACCGCCGTGCTGCTAATTATCGTTCAAATACTGGCAAAAGGGTTCTCTCAAGAAACGCTGGTGGAAAAGGCTAAAAAAGAGGAGGAGGAGGAACTGGCAAGAAAAAAGAAGGAGTGGAATTAACCACTCCTTTCTCTCGCTTAACTGACCCATTCACAAACCATATCTCTAAGTCTTATAACCACCGCTTGACAGGTGTAAAAATTGCACTCGTCATCAAGTAGCTCTATTAAATACATGATCTTGTCCATAGGTCTTGTTTTTTTAAATCATCTCTTCCCAGTCGATATACGTGCCGGTTCTCTTCAAGTCGGCAAGATACCGTGAGAAAGCTATTCCCTCGTAACCGTCCGGGTCGTCGATGTACTTCTTCACGTACATCGCTATATCGAACTCGTTACGCAACGGCTCCGGGAAAAAGTCGGCGTAAGCCATGTTAGCCACGAAGCAACAATCGTACTCGCTCGCCTTCTTCACCGTAACCCCGTTCCTTTTCAGAAGTTCCTTGACTTCCTCTTTCGAGTACCTGTGTTTCGATCCATCGGCGTTCTCCATGTTGCCAACCGCGTACTCGCACAGTTTCTTGGAGAAGTGAGGCCCATGCTCGTCAAGGTAGCTCTCGAACGGTCTACTACTGAAATAATAACGATCCCGTCCCATCACATTCTCCGTCTTCTCCTACCACGACGCATAACGGGTTCGTCATCATCATCGTAACGATCACGTCTCCGGTTCTCGGGGCGGGTAAAATCCATCTCTTCATCGTCATCATCTCTATGATGTCTACGAGGTCTATCCTCGTCGTCATAATCATCGTAGTCTTCTTCACGACGACGTCTGCGACGCTCGTACTCTTCATCATCGTCGTCATCGTAATCGTCGTAATCGTCACGGTCACGACGTCTGTGGCGTCTCTCACGCTCTTCTTCTTCCATCATCTGGCGTTTACGGTCCTCTCTCTGGCGTCTCCGGTACTCTTCTTCCTGGATGTCCTTGTTGTAACCGTCTCTATTGAAACCAATTATTCTTACCATGTCTATTCTTTTTTGCTCAATCCAATGTTGTTGTTCATTAACGCCGGTAAAATGGCGGTAAGATCGGCACGCCCACCGGTAGAGGGTTCACCGAACATGAAAATCTTTTCACTTCCCATAAAAATGAGTTTTTTTGGTTAAACGAATATTTTATCTCGATAAAGTTACGGGAAGGTAGATCGGGGTTCAATTACTTTGCATAATAAACAAAAGCACCTGACTATCAAGTAATCAGGTGCGACAAATTAACAACTTATAATATCTATCCCTATTTCTCGTTTATGAATTCTTCTATCTTGTTGAAGTATTGATCAATGTATTTCCTCTTGTCTAGGTTTCCCTCGAACAAATCTCTAGGAATGGAACCTTCAAGGAATGACAGGTATTCCATGCAGGTGTACATCACGTCAATCGTGGCGGTGGGGGAGATGTTGTAGAATCGTTTGAGTATTCTTTTCATCTTCCTGTCATTCAACTTGTTCTTTTCCTTGATTCTTATGAACATGGAATTATACATGTTGTACGTCGTCTCTTCCTCCCCCTCCTTCTTCGGTTGTACCAGTGAACTCTTGGCTCTCCTGTACATCATTAACCTTGAAAACAGGGTGGTGAAGTCATACACTTTAATCACCCTGTTAAGGAACTCCGGGGTTCTTACCCGTTGTTTCATATTCTTAACTATCTCTTCTTGAAATTTTTCCATTCAAATCTTCTTTATTTAAATACGGTTTTTTCTCTCTCTTGAACCACAGGGTGGGAGGTAAGTCAAGTTTTGATGGCTCGACAGCCACTAGCTCCCACCCCACTTCTCCTATCATCGCTAGTTCTCTATCACCAACCTCACGATGCATCCTCTTGTATTCAAACTTCTTCATTTGTACCATTCCCCTCCACAGAACCTGCACTCGAAACGATCGGCGAGCCTGATAACGTGTTCATCCTCGTTCCTGTTAATACTACAATTACAAACCGGGCGTGTCTCGCCGTCTATCCTGTCGATCAAATCGTAATCCCATAACGACAACTTACCGGGGCAGGGGATGGGTTTAACGAACTGCACCGGGTTAGCAAGTACCCAGTTGTACACGGTACGCTTCCTGGGAAGGGGGAAGGTGGGGGATAAGGAGTTAAATATCTCGTCATCATGTTCTGCCCACACCGACTCGTGGTCTACCACGCAATCAACGAGATCAACCCTCCCTATAATCGCTCCCACGTGAGTCAATTGCTCTCTCGCCACTTCATCATACCCTTCTCCTACCGCATCCAACTGTTCTTTATTAAGAAACCCTTTCAGGTTACCCCCGTATATCGTCTTGGAGGCGTGGATCAATAACGGACCACGATAATCCGTTTTCCACGTCCGGTTCTCTATGTCTTTAATCCCGTGAACTATCAACGATGCCCACGGCTGTTTAATCGTCAACGCTTTCATTTGTACTACCTATTAAATGAGCTATTATTATTACCTTGATAAAACCATCATCGTGCATGATAAATGTCGTTCCATCTATCATGTACAGTTTATCCTTGTATGACACGATGTGGCGGGGGAGGGGGATGTGAGGACAATTCCATTCAACTTCTCCTGGTCCTTCTACATAATCTATAAATACTTTGTACGTTTCCATGTTATTTGTTATTTAGAAATTCGTTTACTAATCTGTGTATGAACCCAATCCAAAATTGGATTCGGATATTCGCTATTCTGACACGTTTCTAGTATCGCATATACTATTTTATTTTAGGTGTTGCGAAAAAAGTTCCATACTTGGCATCATATATTTTAAGCATCTCTTTTCTCAATTCAGAGAATGATTTAATATATCCCATGTCAATAGCAAATGATAGTTTTTTTTGCAAATCCTCAAGCTCTTTGAGTTGTTCCTTTGTGGCATTATTTCGAAGCAATGTCTCGTGTTTATCGAAAACTATATGATTCAATGCCTTGGCTATTGTCACATAATCTACGTCTTGAAATTTACTTGCAGCACGAGATATAATATTATAAGTATTCCCTACTTCTATTCTATTAATAATTAACGAATCCGTCAACCAATCTATCACGAGAGCGTACAACTTAGGATTCATCTCCATTGCAACAAGTACCCATATATAAGGATCACAAGTCACTTTTCTATTATCTCTAGCTCCGGTAGCTTTGTAAGCACCACAATACTTTAATGTCTTAACTAAAGTTTTCTCTTCTACCATAGTCATGAACTCGTGGTATCCCATCCCCTTTGTCATGTTCCTTTTTTCTAGGATGTAATACATTCTTTCGGCATTGTCCCTAGAAGATAACACTTCATTGACCTTTTTATCCTTCCATCCATTATTTACTCTCCCGACAGTATATGCCTCTTGGAGATCGGTGAGAGATAAGAAACTATTCTTCGTGTCTTGCTTTATCACGACACCGAATAATTCCCTGTCTTTCGATTTCATTGTAACATTTGTCTTCATATTATATGTATTTGTTTAATGATGCAAATATATAAAATGTTTTTGACATACAATTAATTTGTATAATAAAAAAATAACCATGATGTTACTATTTGAATAATAGCGTTTTATAAAACCGGGAATTCCCGTTTCCATCGTAACTTATTGATAATCAGTAAAAGCTAAAATTAGTTAAAATAGCATGGCAAATTCTTCAAAAATAAATAGTCTTTGTTTTTAAGGGATATTTCCAATTTGAAATAAACCCATGCTTTTATATGGGACCCTCCCCTTACCAATAGTAAGGTCAGGTACCTCGTGTTTCGCGAGGCACATCCCCTCAGTAATCCTTAGGTCAGGTAAGGGACTAACGTTTAATGAGACCCCTGCATCGGGAATCACGAGGGAGGGGTGTCATAAATCACGACATCCTTTCGAGAAATAAAGATACCCACCCTTGGAGGGGGTGGGCATACTTGATAATTACCAATATGAAACTAACTAACCATTCAAACTTTCTTGTATTTGATTTTAACCATGTCAATGTAGCGATAAAGCCTTTCTTTCGTTGGCTTGAGTCCACATCTTGATATTTTACTGTTAAACGCACTGTCAGTCTTACCAGTGATCTTCTTCGCTTGCTCATAATTTACTTTAACGTTGAGGTATGGTTTAAGTACCTCGGTCATTGCATCTATATCATCCTCCGTGATGTTGTCACAATAACCATTATCAATCATGTCGGCGAAGTGCCTGAACAATCTACTTAGATTCGTCAATTTTACAGCACCCATACTTGAAGTATAAAATGGTTGAAGTTATGGCTGAAACTATCCAAAGACCGCCGATCACACTGAATAATGTTAGAGCATCAACATACACGTCAAAAAGGATCATTACATATTGTATGATGGATACTAGTAACAGGTTAATGATTAATATTCTATGCCATGAACAAAACTTGAATCTCTTTGATAAATTCATCATGTACAGATCAAGTATTGCTGAATGTCCGAATAATACATCACTACCTAAAGTGTCTACCGAAAATATACCCATGAGAATTACCAACATCAGGTACAAGTTCAGTAATATCGGCATTAATTTCGTGAACAATACTGTCGTCTCCATAGTCATTTCTTTATACCTTGTTTCCTACGATTCGTGTCACTAGGGGTGGGAGATGATGCCGGAGTATCAAACCAACTTCTTCTAGGCTTTTTATCCCATGTAATCTTCCTCGTGGCAGTAGCTGACCTCATTATTGGACGCCGAACATTAATATGCGTCGGGAAAGAAGCTGGTACAGATACAGGACTTTTAATCGGTTTCTTATTCATAACTACTTACTTTGCTTTTTACCTAATCTTTTCGCCATGTTCGGTTTCGTTGGAAACGATGCGGGAACAGAGAAATACTTGATTTTCTTTCCTAGTGCCTTGCTTGATGTTTCTCTTTTAAAAAGCTAAACCGCTACTTTTAAACGCCTTTCTAGTGTTACTCTCACGTTCCTTGTTAGCCTCCTGCCGGCGCTTGTAATTGGCACCATCCTTGAGTATTGTTCTAAGGTTGGCAGTGAACACGTTCGGGACGATAAAAGTCATCAGCTCGAAGAACGCCCCACACGCCCGGAGGAACTCTTCTTCCGAGTCAGTTAGAGGCTCGTTATGTCCCGCACGATCGTATATCTTCCATGCCATGTCGATGTTGTCACCTATGGAGTTCATGAATATACCGATAGCCGGTAACACTTCCTCGAACAACTCTCCCAGCTTGATGTTGTACGGGTTCTGCGGTCTGGCGTAAGTAGCCCACCCCGCCGTGTTGATTATGCCCTCGTACGTCTCGTTGTCTATGGCCCCTATTTGCTCGGCGAACTTGACACCGCCCAGTATGAACGATGCCGTCATGTCGGCCACGGTACCGTACCTGCCGAGGAATATCCCGGCGAGACCGATGGCGCCATTCTTCAACGTTCTCTCCTGCATGACGTCCCATACCGAATCGTCGTCGTCCCCACCGAAAGCGAGGGAGGCGAGGTAAGCACCTATCAACGGCTTGGTAAGGTTGTACGCTATACTACGTGTGAAACGGCTGGTAAGCATCCCCAGTCCATCGAGGAACATCTTCGAGTTGTCCTGGTTGGCTCCCTCTACCATTCGTCCCCACCCCACTTTCATCATCTCGACTTCCTTGATGGAGTAGGACATCATGAATCCAACCCACCTACCGAGTACCTTGTCACGGGATATGTTCTTTGACCACGGGAGTAACCGGGTCTTGGACGCTTGAGACACGGGAGCCACGGTGTTGAACGATTCCTGCGTTCTCTTCATGGCGTCACGGTGGGCGATCCTGAAATCCTTCGTTATATCCCTGCGGTACTTGTCGTCCTTCTGCCACCTGTCAATATCAAGCTCGGAGCCGTTAAGTTCCTTGAACCTGTTATTGAATATCTTGATGTACATGTTGGAAGACGTGATAAGGTCGGGGAACCTGATCCAGGCGTCTATCATCTTGGCGTTCTTGCCCGTTTTCTTCCCGTAGGCGTCACGTGTAAGCTCGCTGTACTTGGACATCATCTCGGCGTCCGGCACGGAGTAGAACTCGTACATGTCCCTCATGGCTTGCTGTTGCTGGATGTTCTTTACCATCGTCACGGGGTTCACGCTGATACCGTCGCTTATGATCGCTCCCCCCACGTTGGTCACTATCTCGGTTGCCATCTTGGCGGGGTTCACGAGCAAGGCCGTACGGGCGGCGCTACTTATGTACTTGTTAAACTTGTTCCAGTTGTTGTTCGTCCGGTTGTGGAAGTTATCAAGGTGATAGGTGGATATTATACGATCCTTTATCGTGTTGACGTATGCGTTTAATATCATCTTCTCGTCCTTGTTCGTTCCCGGCCTGTTCATCCTGTCCTTGAAAGCCTTGACCACGGCGTTGTACGGGTGTACCACGTTGAATTCCATCGTGGCTTCCTCTATCGAGCGGGTGACCATCGAGGCGATGTCGAAATTCACCTTGTGGATACCTCCCCTCCTCGAATGGATGGCGTGTGCCGCCGGTAGTTGACCACCCCAGTTCTCGTTTGCCATCTCCTGTATGGTCTCTATGGCCTGTATGTCAGTGCTACCACCGGTGGATTGACGGGGGGCGTAATCAACTTGATCGAACCCGGTGTCGTACCCACGGAAGGCGGCGCTAGCGATGTTCATGTCCCTTAACTCGCCGTCGAATATCTGGCGTGCTGCGTTGATAAGCGTTCTCACGGCCTTTGCGTCACGGGCGGGGAGGGAGTCAATCGTCTTGTCGATGTTAACCGAACCGTCCTCGTTAAGCATGAACAGCTCGGTGGCGTTGTTGACCCTTCTCGTCTCCACGGCGTCCCTGTTGGCGATGTCGTTCTTGACGGTGAGGAACCACGAGTGATTCAGCTTGGATACCCCCTCCTTCCCGACCAGGTCGTTCTTCTGGTAGTTATTCTCTATCATTAGCATCCCGGCGAGGTCCATCATGGTCCGTCCCCTCGTGTTTAACACGCCAACGGGGAGAACGTAATACTTGCTGAACTCTTCCAGCGCTGACGCCCACGGTTTCAACATCTTCGCTTGAGCCACGTGAGCCTGTATGGTTGCCGGTTCTATGTACTTGGACACTATGTTGTCGTAGATGGGGGTGGAATAGTTATCCCACAACATGTACTCCGCCGTGTTCAGGTCACGAATATCGAGGGCTTTCTGTAACTTGTAAGCCCTGTCCCTCCACTTTTCCATCTTGTCGCTGTTAACCAGGGCGTCCAGTTGAGGGTCTATCTCGTTCTTGAACGACTCGAACATGTCGTGGCGGGCGAGGTCCTCCTGCGCCTGTACCAGTTCACGGGTGATGTAACCGTTGTTCAGGTTGTACAGGGCGTTGTATAACCTGTTAAGCTGGAAGTTGGTTAGCGTGGGTATGTACTCGGCGTTAGAAAGTATGCTGGACACCGTGACGGATAGGGGAGTAGTTCCCATCGGGTACATCTGGTAAGCGTCTTCCAGCTCCATACCCACCATATCTTCCAAGTTTTCACGCACCTTCTGGTTCATCTTCTCGAATCCCTTCTCCCCGGTCATGAAATTGTCGATCTTCTCGGAGATGGACTGCAAGTCATTCTCGGATATTTGATCGTTCTCGTACAGCCTGAACGCCTTGTTACGGATGTTGTTTATGGACCGTAGGTAACTGTTCATGTCCTTGAACGACGCCTCGTCCAGCTCGTTGGACATCTTCGTTATCCTCTTGTCGACGTTTTGCAGGAACCTGTCAACCGACTCCGGCGTCAGCTTGTTCTTTCCCTCCCCGTCTTCAACCTTGTAGATGTCCACGAGGTATTCCGTTAACTCGGAGAATCTCCCATCCTGGATGTCGGCAACCACGTTGTTGAACATGTCGAGGTCTCCCGGCGTCATCTTGCCCGTGGGGGTGTCAAGGAAATCTAGCAATTGCTGTTTCTTCGCCTTGGTCATGTTGGAACGTCTCACCGCCTGTTTCGCCTTCTTCACGTCGTTACCACGCTCTTCAAGGGTCGCTTTCTGTTGTTGCTCGTTGATCATCCTCTCCACCTCGTTAACGAGATTCTGGTACTTGGCCTGCGTCTTTATACCTCCCGCCAGCTTGGACATTATCTTACGGTACTGGGCGGGGGTTAACAGGTCCTGCCCCTCCCTTATCACGCCACGAATCTTCTTGAGACGGCTGGTGAGATCACCCGCCCCCTTCCTGTAAGCGCCGATACCGAGCTGTCTTACCTTGTTCCTCAATCGTGCGGTGGCCTCCTTGGTGGTTACAGGTTTCTTGTTGATCTTGTAAGGGGTCTCACGTATGTACGGCGTCTTCTCGTCACCGAATATCTCCTCATGGTTATCGTTAAACTCTTCCTCCGCCAGTTTCTTTTCCTCTCTCGTTAACGACTTCCACTCGTCAGTCTTCTTCACCTCTTCCCACGCTAGCTCTTTAGGGGCTATACCCTCGTCCTTGTACTTCTCGTAGTAATCCCTCGCTATCTGCATGGGTAACTTGTCGAGGGTGGGGGTCTGGCTTACTTTCTCTTCTTGTTGCTGGAGTGTACTTTCAGTCCCGTTGACTTCTGACACACCGCCCACGGGTTCACTTTCTTTCCTGACTTGCTGTTCTGTGCCTTCACTTTCCGAACGCACCTCTCTAGTTTCGCTGGCATCTTGCTTAATTTTACCTTGTTCAACTTCTTTTTCTTCACTCTTTACCTCTTCCCGCACGGGGGTGAGGTCATTATAATCAACGATAACACGGTTACCCTCGGCGTCCTCCACCTCTACCTTCCCCTCCTCCTGTACCGTGGTCTCGGTGGCTTGAACCTCCTTACCTTGATACGTGAATCTCTCCCCCTCCGCCTGGAAGTTCTCGTCGTTCATGGCATCCTGCAACCCGGTCAGGTGATCACGGAGATCAAGCTCCACGGCGTTCTTGAAGTAGTTCAAGGCGTTCGTGGCTAAATCCTTCTGCTCCTTCACCTTCTCGCCGCCAGCCGTGAACTCGTCGTACAGGCCGTTTATGGCACCGTTTATCTCGTTCGTGGCATCCTCTATTTTAGTATCGGTAGTGAGTTCGCCGTCAGCTATCAAGACGTCTATACGCTCCCTAAGCTCGGACGGGATCATCTTGCCGTACTTGTTGGCACGGAATCGTATCTCCTCGGTGCGGGGTGGGGCTTTCCTTGCCTTGTTGGCGATCCATCCCGATCCTGACAGGCCGGTGGACATCAAAGCTATCGAGTACACCATTTCAAGATCATCCGGTTTTATGAACTCTCTCGTGAGGTAATTGGATTCTCCCCTGTCTATGGCCGTCCACGATCCTCTCACCACGTCCCCGAACTTCTCTTCTAGCATTTCCTCCGCCATACCTTTTATCCACCCGGTGAATCCCCTCTGCCCGTACCCGGCGAAACCTCCACGGTACATGATCTGGTCAAGACCACGACGAAGGGCGCTCTTGGTCATGGACTCTTTCACGGTATTCAACGGTTTTGCTGGCATGAATAATCCCTCGGAGAAGTTCTCCACGAACAGGTCCCCGAAGTTGTTAAATACTGCTGTCTTCACGTCCCCCCCGTTAGTTATATCGTTGGCAACGTTAGCCATGAAAGTCGGGCTTACCAGCGTTCGAGACGCTGCCTCGGTAGAGTTCTTCGCCGCCCAAGCGCTGAACTTCCCGGCGGATTTACCCACCCTCGTCCCGGCGACTTTCTCGACGGCTTTAGTGGCCACGTTAGCCGCTTTCGAGGACACGATCTTGCCACTAAAATCTATCGCCCTGTCAACGATCTTGGTGTTAGAAAGGGACTTTACTAGCGAGCTAGCACCTATCTTTCTACCGGCTATGGTTGCCCCTCCCTTGATCGCCGTCTTGCCCAGTCCAACGAAGCCACCGGTAAGGGCGAACTCGGATATGAAACCTAACGATTGTCCTATGCCGTACCCCACCCTGAACGACGTGTTCGTGGCTCTCGACAACTCTTCTTGAGCCTGTATGTTTAACTGGAAGGCGTTAAGCAAGTTGATGTCATCCTGCGAGAATTGCTCGTCCATCAACCTTCTTACCTCCTCGTTAATGTACCCTTGCTTCACGGCTATCTCTGCGGCGCTGTCGGGGGGTAACATTTCCCCGTCGGAGTACACGGGATGATCCCGGTACCTCCACTCGGGGTGTCGTGACATCACGTCCTCGTAAATTCCTTCAAGTCTCTGGTTAACGTTCCTCACCCTCTCGTTTTGACCGAGACGCTGGTTCAGCAATATCAAGTTGGAGGCATAATCTTTCAACCCCTCCCCGATACCGAGTGCCATGTTCGCCCCTCCTTCTTCCACCTTCTCCACCAGTTCGAGAGTCTTCCGGGTGTTATCGCTTAATATCAATGAAGCGTTCGCCTCCCCGAATTCCCTCATGTTCTCTCCCGATATGGCGAGGGGGTCGTACGTCATGGACTTCCACACGTTCTCCCTGCGGTCTTTCTCCCTGCGATCCCAGTACTTGTCACTTTCGGCCTCGGCTAGCTTGTATATCTCTTCATTCTGTTTCTTCATGTCCGAGATGGTGGGGTTCATCCTATCCACCTCGTTGGGATCAAGGTACGTCTCGTTAAGGAGTAACTGGTACTTGGCCCTTTCCTCCCCCGGTACCACGTAAGTCTTTCGTGCCGGGTCGTACACCATCCCAAGGTTGCTAGCCAGCCTTTTAGCGTAATCGTTTATCTCGTTGTTCGTGCCACCCGCTTCATCAATCCGTCTCTGGACACGACTAGAGAACATCCTTTCCTTCTGGAACGGGGTTAACTCCCCTCGTGACTTGTAATAATCATCAAGGGCGCCTAGAGACGTTTCCAGCCTGAACTCTTGCCTGTCATCTGCGTTCTCGGGAAGGAACAACTTGCGCTCGTCGGGGGAGAAGTAACCGTACGTTGACTTCATGTACCTCGGGTCTATGACATCGTAATTATCATACAACTTCTCCATGTACTTGTCGTTAACGGACCCCTCTGGGAAACCTATTGATTTAGCCAGCGCCTTCATGAGCTTGGTGGGGTCTCCCCCCGTCCCTTCCCATACGCTGTTCACGTAATCATCGGTGACGTTAGACGTGTCAATACCTTGATCGTTGGCGAAGTCTAACAGTATATCCTTGTATAATGTCTTGTCTACCTTTCTACCGTCATTCATGATGCTCTAGTTTTGACCGAAAGAAGGAAGTCCTCTCGATCCGTTATTACTTCTAACCGTGACGTTTCTACTAGTTTGATTCCCACCTCTTCTAGCCCCGATCAAGAACTGGGGATTATTCACTCTTGGGCCGCCAGTTGAAGTGGCCATCGAGGTAATCTTCTCGAGTTCGTTAATTATCTTCCCGGCGAACTTCTCTGGATCATTGTACCGTATAGCGAACACCTCGTTACCTTCCCTGTCTTCAAGCACTAAATCCTGTCCCCTCCAAAAGAACAAGTCATCCGTCCTGACGTTACCTTGAAGCGCACCGCTATTAATCATTTCTTGCAGTGTTTTCCTGATACTTTCCTTGGTTGATGTCCCCTTGTTCTTCCCCTCTATTATGTCGTTAGATATAGAGCGTATCCTCTCTATATAAGGAGATATTACCGGGTCATTCTCTATATCGCCAGACTCGTTAACACGTTTCCCTATCACCCTGGGAGACACGTTAAAATTAAACCCGTTCAATATGTCAGAATCGAGTAACTTCTCGCCAGATTGAGCGCCACCGTTCCAGTAGTCCTTGAGGTATAAAGTGGCTTGCTTGACAGATTCAGGATCATCCATCTTGAAGCTAATGTCAAAACCTTGATCAAATTTAGATGACGCCTGACCTTGTCTTTTTTTACCCTCGCTAACGAAATGTAATGTCGTGACATCACCGGCGGAAGATATGCCTTCGAGTTGAGCTTTCACGTTCTCGCCATCCTTGTTCACGTAAGATATAGATTTTGTACCCACGAACCT
>OJMH01001342.1_pt1 | contig 25150 bp, 16 predicted proteins | sample 1597111 | NCBI WGS metagenome assembly OJMH01 (sample SAMEA2452115, study PRJEB22498) | human gut metagenome | reverse complement strand
GCGGGAAAAATCGAAAAAAATCAGCCCGCCGGCTGGAAATCTCCGTTTTCCGTGCTATTTTAATCAGGTCTGCAGGTCCGGTCCGGGTGAAAACCCGATCATCTGAAGCCCGGGACGGGGGCTGGGAGACACTACGGCAGGCGCCGTTGGAGGATGTGCGAAGTTCTCCGGCAGGCGCGGCAGCGTTGGAAAACCGAAATAAATTGGACGAATCGTAGTTATGAAAACTTATCTGGCAAAAACCGGCGAAATCGAGCGGGAATACATTCTGTTCGACGCGTCGGAGGCTCCGGTCGGCCGTCTCGCCGTCCGCATCGCGAATGCGCTGCGCGGCAAGGACAAACCGACGTATACCCCTCACATCGATACGGGTGCGTTTGTGATCGTCATCAACGCCGGGAAGTCGGTCTTCACCGGCCGCAAGGGCGAAGAGAAGGTTTACGTGGATTATACCGGCTACCGCAGCGGCTACAAGGAACGTACCGCGAAGGAGCTGCGCGGGCACAATCCCGAGCGTTTCATCAAGGACGCGGTCTGGGGAATGATGCCGCACGGTCGTCTGGGGCGCGCCCAGTTCAGCAAGCTGAAGGTCTACGCCGGTGCGGAGCATCCGCACACCGCGCAGCAGCCGAAGAAAATCACCGTGAAGTAATGGAGCAGCGCTATGGCTATTAAGAGTGAAGAAATTCTGGCTACCGGTCGTCGCAAATGCGCGGTCGCGCGCGTTCGGCTCCAGCCGGGCACCGGTAAGATCGAAATCAACGGCAAGGCGATGGCGGAGTATTTCCCGAGCGAAGCGCTTTGCGGTTATGTCAATCAGGTCCTGAAGGTCACCGAGACCGAGGGCAAGGTCGATATCCGCGCCAATCTCGACGGCGGCGGCATGACCGGCCAGGCCGGCGCCCTGCGTCATGGTGTTGCACGCGCGCTCGTCAAGATGAACGAGGATGTCAAGGCGGTGCTGAAAGCCGCCGGCATGCTGACCCGCGACGCCCGCGTCAAGGAACGCAAGAAGCCCGGTCAGCCGGGTGCCCGTCGCCGGTTCCAGTTCTCGAAGCGCTAAACGTTTCCCGAACGAATCGAAGCGATTCGAAAAGCCGTACAGCCGCGCAGGTTGTACGGTTTTTTCGTTATATCCCTTCAGGTCAATCGTTCTCAGGAACGGTCCCAGGTGGCGGCAGGGGGCAAGTTTGTGTTTTGGGGGACGGTGCGAGAGAACGTTCTCCTGAAAAACAGGAAGCATGAGGTTCGGCGAAAGGGCCGTTGACGTGCGAGGAGGCCGGTCAGGCGGTGAAGCCGGTCAGGAGGCCGCTTTGCGGCAGGGGGGCCTGCGCCGCCAGCGCGGGGGCTTCCGGCCGGGGACCGGTATTGGTGCAGCAGCTTCCGGCAGATTGCGCTCTCATCTTCGCGGACAGGCGGCGCGGTGGATACGGTCGACCGGATGTTCTGCCTCTTTCCGCTGTTCCTGACTTCGCAGATGCCGCGATTCGCGCAATAATCTGGAACGAAAACGCGGAAGAATGTGGAGTTCCTCCGGACGATCATTGTTTTCCGCTTTGCCGGATATACCTCAGCGGCAGTCAGGTTGTCATATGAATCAAACTAAATTCCGGCATAGACACTGATAGGCGGGTTCTCGTAAAATCGGGCGTTCCGCCTTCCATTCCACGGGCAGCCAGAGGTAGCGGCCGTCGATTGCGTTTTCCGGATTCCAGCGATCGGCCATGAAGATGATTTCGTCCGGCGCCAGCTGCAGAGCAAAGGTACCTTGAGCTCCATAGGTGATGTCGCCTCCGGCGTCAACCGCCGGATTGCCCAGCTCAGTCCACGGCCCGGCCAGCCGGTCAGCAACGGCGCTGCGGGCGGCATTGGGAGCCCAGCCGGTACAGCCGGAACCGATGAAATAATACTTTCCGTTCCGCTTGAACAACACGGGAGCCTCCATCCAGCGCCATGGAAACAGCCGCCAGTAGCGTCCGGTAAAGCCGGTGTAAGTACGGTCCAGTTCGGCAAGATGGAGCGTGCTGTTTTTTTCCGAGGCATAAACCACATAAGCAGTCCGGTCGTCATCGACGAAGAGCGTCATATCGCGACTCTGCTGGCCTGTTTCGAAATCCATTCCCAGCAGACTGAGCTGCGGCGTCAGCGGATTGGCATCATAAGGAAGCGTCGGCATCTCCCGGCGTGCCGCTTCAATCCGGGCCGATTCTTTCAATTCCGGCGGCGTATTCTGAGGCCAGACACCCGGATTCGGGCGCCCGTGCCAAAGCAGCCGGAAAGGTCCTTCCGGCCGGTCGGCAACGGCGACGGCCTGCCGGGCATCCGAGTAGGTGCAGTCCCGTTCCAGATGGAACCACATCACGAATTTTCCCGCCGGACTGCGCACCACCTTGGGTCGTTCAATCACGCACCCCGGCAGCAGCGATCCGCCATCGCGGATATCGAATGCGATTCCCGCATCGCACCAGTGCACCAGATCGTCCGAGCGATAGACATGTACACCGACCCAGGCCAGATTTCCACGTGTGCCGGCCACTTTGTGCTCGCCGTACCAGTAGAACAGGTTTCCTTCCTTTAATATCCCGCCGCCGTGGGCGTTGATGGGAACTCCATCGGTATCGAGCCAGATTTCGCCCGACATTCCCGGGCATGCAAACAATTCAGTCACATCCACTCTCTTTCATCTCTGTTTTCCGCTTTTCCAAAGCGTCTTTAATCTCAAGCATCCGTTCCCGGCTCAGGGGGTAGAAGAACAGCGCACCTGCCGCCAGCACCAGCCCCGCCGCCGGAATACAGGACATCATCAGCCGCATATTCCAGAAGGTTCCCGGCTGCTGTCCGCCGCCAAGCTCCAATTCAAAGCCGGACCAGACCAGGAAATAGCCGCCGCCGATGCTGCACAGCACGTAGCCGAGTTTGCAGGTCCAGCTGATGATCGCGCCGAAGATCCCCTCGCGCCTGCGATGATTGTACAATTCGTCATAATCGCACGAATCCGACACCATCGCGGAAATCAGCATCCACATCGCCGATATCCCCACCGCCCCCGGAATCGGCTGAACGATCGACAGATAAGGAATCGCCGGAGTGATCAGCACCAGAATCGACAGATTGCCGAGCGCTCCCAGCATCAGGAACAGCATCAGGGCGCGGCTCTTGCCGAGCTTTTTCGATGCGAAATTTACAACCGGAATCGCCACGATGCAGCTTCCGGCGGAAACCAGCCCGGCGATTCCGGCGAGGCGGGAAGCGAACTCCTTGTCGCCGCCGCAGCCGTAATAGATCAGCAAATTCAGGCCGAATGACAGCACGAGGAACAATCCGAATACGCTCAACGCCAGCACGACGACCAGAATCAGAAAGGGTTTGACCCGGAATGCGGTGAAGATATCCACGATGCCGACCCGTTCATACCGTTCCTTTTCGCTCCGCCGCTCCATATCCTCCTTCCGGCTGGACACCGTCGGCGTCAGCAGCAGCGGCCCCAGCGCGAACAGGATGAAAATCACGCCGCTGACCACGCTCAGGCAGCGCATTCCCTGCAGCGGAGTATCGAACCAGCTCCGCTCCGTGAACCAGTACATCCACGGCAGGATGAAAGCGCCGCAGTTCACGAAGAGCGAACGGTAGCCCATCACCCGCGTCCGCTCGTTGTAGTCCGACGAAAGCTCATAGCCCATACTGATGTAGGGAACGCAGAACAAGGTCGTCGACGTGTAGAAAAGAAGGCAGGTCGCGGTCAGATACCAGAAGTACCACATCTGCGACTTCCCTTCCGGGAACATCCAGATCAGCCAGAAGGAGAACGCGCTCATCACCGCGCCGATCAGGATGTACGGTTTGCGTTTGCCGAAACGGGAACGGGTCCGGTCGCTCAGATATCCCATCAGGGGATCGGTGACCGTATCCCAGAGCCGCGCGATCGCAAACACATACCCGAGCAGGATCGGACTCACCCCCATATAGTTGAACATGATCAACGGCAGCATGATGTTCACCACGTTCTGCACGTTGTTCTCGGTCAGCGCCCCGGCGCCGTAGCCGATTTTGTTCCAGAAAGTCAGCGGTTTCATCTTCACTCCCGGATCGGATGAATCTGTTTCGCATCGAATCGGCGCGACCGGGTGGAAAGTTCCACGATTTCGGCGTCGATCACATCGTCGTGCCAGGTCTGGACCGACAGGCTGTTCGGCCCTTCCGGAAGCGCCGCCGCCAGATTCTTCACGACGGCCTTGCCGTCGTAAAGGACATTCAGCACACCGTCGTGCAGATTGATCACCAGCGGCTTATACTCTTTTCCGGCCAACGGGACCTGCTGAAAGACCCAGCCGCGCGAATAGGGATCGGCAAGCCCGCGCACCAGCCATCCCCAGCCGGGGAAGCCGCCGCCGTAGCTGAGTGTGATGTTGCCCATCACGAAGTTGAAACGCTCCGGGAGCCTGACTTTCATTTCCAGATAGAGGTTTTTCCGGAAACAGCGTTTGAAGTCGGCGACAGCCAGTCCTTTTTCCGGTGACGCACGCAGCAGAAGCCGTTTCCCGGCTGCTTTTGCCTCTGCGGCATTGCCGAACTCCCATTCACGGCTCTGGTCCTCGATATCAAACTCTTCCGCCCCGGCAGCATCTTCCGCGACAAAGTTCCTTGCGTGGATGAGCCGGAAAGAGAGCGTGTTGTCGTGCCAGGTGCGGAATGCCAGATGGTTGTTTTCCGGCTTCAAGTCCAGTTTCTTGTCGTAGACCAGAAGTTTGTTGTTCAAATGCACGTTCAGCCGCCCGTTGCGGACGGTCAGAGCCAGCCGGTTCCAGCCGTCGCGGGCGGCGGCGAAACGGTTCACGACTCCGGCCGGATCCTCTCCGTTTTTATTATAAAAGAGCCAGCCGTTGTCACGAATGAAATCAATGCCGCCGAACTCCACTCCGATCCGGCCGTCGGCAATGAATTCAATGCAGACGGAAAGCTCTCTGCCGAACGTGAAATTCCGCAGTTCCGCGCGGGAAGCCGGAGCTCCCGGCACTGCTTTCAACGCAATCACGCCGTCCTGTCCCCGGCTGCCGCCGGAAATCCGCCATTGCGCTTCGCTTCCGGCCTCCTGCTTCGGCAGCCCGGCGGCTGCGGCGGCCTCCGGTTTCGGGCGAACTACCAGCAAGCGGCAACTGAACGGTTCCAGCGCATCCTCCACCACGGCGGAATTCACCGGGATTTTCCGCAGATAGTCGTACACCTCGATCTTCCGGCCGGAGTAGAGCCGCGACAGGTCGAGCCGGTACGAATTTTTCCCGTACCGCAGGTTACTCACCACCGCCAGCGACTCATCGGCTCCATAGTAGAGGGAGGCGTAACAATTCGCGGACTCAAAGCCGATCTTCTCGTGGTTCCGCCAGAACGGATGAAAGGTGTTGCCGGGCTTGGCGAAACGTTCCAGAAGCTCCACATCGATGTTGACCGGATCGATGTCCTCATTGGTGTAATATTCGCTGTTGAACAGCAGCGCATAGGCCAGCGCCGTATCCAGCCCGTCGTAGTTGTGGAGCTGCTTCGGCCAGTAGATGGTCCGCCAGCCCCACGCCAGCCCGGAATACCCGATGGAAAACATCGCTTCGCTCGGATAGTAGCCGCGCCGGTAGCGCATCAGCTGCTCCCCTTCGAAATAGCTGTCGAAAAAGCTCAGCGTGTTCACGTCGATCCCGCCGCCGGTGTGGGCGACCAGGCAGAACTCCTCACCGGTCGCATCGAACAGGCCGCGGATGCGTTTCAGGAACTCCCGCTGTTTTACCACGCGGCTTTGAATCTGGCGGTCCATCGAGAGCTTCGTCATTTCGCCGCAGGATTCGCCGTGCAGCGGATTGCTGTCGCCCCACGGCACCGAAAGGCCGTCGCTCATCAGGCCGCGGATGCCGGTTTCCGCGATGATCTTCCGATAGTTGTGAAGCTGCAGGTCCCCCTCCGGCCCCCGCTTGCAGGTTGCAAAGCAGTTCTTTCCCTGCCAGAAGTAGTAACGCCAGGCCGGCTGCAAAGCGAGGTCCTCCCGGAACTGCCGCATCGGCGGAGCGTCCTCCTGCAACCCCTGACAACAGTAGAGGGTCAGCTTCTTCCCTTTGGCTGCCAGCTCTTTCACCTGCTTTTTTACCTCATCGGTTTTGGAGAGGTCGGGATAACCGTGCCAGCGGCTCCACCCTTCCCACTGCCATGTGACCCAGCCGCGTACCGGCCGGGCCGGATACGGTTTGGTCGGAGTCGGCTGCAGAAAGAAACGGAAAATCTCCTCGTCTCCCCGCAACTGTCCCGCTTCGTCCGCCAGATTGAGTTTCAGGAAATCGCCGTCTTCGTTCTGCACCACCTCGACCTGACGGCGCAAGTCGCCGGAACGGAACGGATTGCGGTCGAAGGAGAATGCCAGTCCCTCCTCCTGGTTGCCGATCCACAGATTGGCGGCCCGGTTGCGGTAACCGGCGCCGGTCAGTTCTCCAGCCCGCTGGACGGAAACGCCCGGCAGCAGGAATTTCACGATTTTCCGATCCAGCGGCAGCAGGACGGTGAGCCGGTCAACCTTCTTCAAGTCACCGCCGGACAGGGAAAACTTGATTTCCATAAAGCCATCGTAATCAAGCAGGTTGTGCACCAGCAGCCTCCACGGACCCGAGGTCCCGGCAGCCTCCGCCGCGACCTGGTTGCCGCGCGGCTTTACCTGAAGTTCTCCGAATGCGAAGGTCTGCTCGCGCCCATTCGCCGCAACCTGAATCTGCGGCGGTGCGGCCAGAATCCGGCTCTCCGAACCGGTGCGCTCCACTGCCGCCGGGAAGGCGTTTTCGCCGAAGCTGATCTTTTTATCCAGCAGCTCGACCGTATTTCCGGCAATCTGCGGCTTCGTCCACGGGCGCGGAATCTTTTCATTGACATACTCCCGGCCCGCATCGGTATTCAGCCACTCCGGCATTTTCGCGGCGGCGCACTGCCGTTCGATTTCTGCGACGACTTTGCCGGAAGCGTCACGGACGGAGAATTTCGCCCGCCGTTCCGGCTGGTCACCCTCCGGCAATTCGCATTTCACGATCGCCTGACGGGTCGCCAGCGGATTGCTGTCACGGTCGAACATGCCGTTGAACTCCAGCTTCTCCCGAATCGCCGGGAAACCGTCAACTTCCAATACTCCGGTCAGTTCTCCAAACTCTCCGTCGATCTCCGCCACGCCGAGAATCACCCCATCCAGCGGCCCGTAGCCGATAAAGGCGCGGCACGCTTTCCGGATGGTCTGTTTTTCCGCAATCGCCGGAGCGGTTTCCTGCGATCCCGCCCCGCCCGGCGGCAGGAAGGTGATTTCTCCGAGCGGCATCGGATTGTAGCCGCCGAATGCGGGCAGGTGCCAGCCGTACATCACCGGAGCGCGGTGGCGGAAGAAATTCGCGAACACTTTCCGGTTCGCCGCCGGCTCAAGCCCGCAGCCGGAAAATGGGATCGCCATCTCCACCACCCAGCGGCCATCGGAAAACGGCGAAACGGCGGAGCGGAAAAGCGGCTTTTCCTGAGGCGCCTCGTTGAACTGCCGCTGCTGCGCATTCACTGCATTCACACTGTATGTGTAATAGAAATCCGCGGCGGTGAATTCGTTATCCATCGCCCCTTCATAACCGCCGACATTCACTTTGCCGCGCACCGCGATTTCCGGATCGGCAACGCCCAGCACCACCTGCACCGTGTCGTCATTGTCGAAAAAGGCGTCGTTCCACGGCCGCGGATACGCCTCCGGCCCCCTGCCGGACGGCTCGGAACAGACCGCCGCAACATAGAGGTGATCCCGGTCGTACTTCAACCGGAATTCCGTCGCAATTCCGTCGCCTTTCCGGCTGCCGAGCGGCATGATCTGCTTCAGAACGCAGCTTGCCTTCCATTCGTTTTCATCGAAGACCCCGTCGATTTCCGGCGGCTTCTCCGTGAACGGCACCGCCGCCTGCGGAATCTCCGCCGCGCCGAGAACGCAGCCCAGCAGCAGGCCGCAGAGCAATCCGTAAAATTTTCCGTCTTTTCTCACACGTTCCCTCATCTTTCCGCTGATTACCATTTCAGATAGGATTTCACTTTCTGCACATGCGTATCTGCGAACAGACAATGGGTGGTGCCGTATTCCCCCTGCACCGGCTGGTGAGGGCCGCCCGTCTCGTCCGGCAGAGTCGCATTGACCCGCTCGCGCAGGATGATCCGGTTCGGGAAGTCGCGCAGCTTGTCGATCGTTCCCGCCCAACTGTTGACGCCGAAGGAACCGTTTTCATATTTGCCGCTCCAGGTGTGTCCCCAGTATTTGTCCTCCAGCTTGCCGGCCTCGTCGTTCTGCGCCCACGCATAGGAACTCAGCACGTTCCCGTTGCCCGCCCCGAACGGTATCATCCGGTCTTTCGGACACCAGACCACCGGCAGCTTATGCCGCCACGCATCATCGGCGGCATCCCCGCTGCTCATGTAGGGCGCCAGAAAGATCACCCAGTTGCTGTCTTCGCTGAACGGTGTACTTCCATTTGTCGGATCGCTCCAGTTGAAAGGCGGCATTGTGTTGTAATCGCCGATATAGAACGTCATATTGCTGCCGACCTGCTTCAGGTTGCTCTGGCATTTCGTCGCATGGGCCGACTCCCGCGCCTTGTTCAGCGCCGGTAGCAGCATTCCCGCCAGAATTGCGATGATGGCTATTACAACGAGCAGCTCAATCAAAGTAAAATGACGGGATGCCGCGGAAACAGGCATGCCCATATTCCTGCGAAAGAGGCACGAAGGAAAATGACACGTTCTCCCAATCTCATTCACAGATAAATTGAATTTCCGATAAACATTCTCCATCTTTTCAACCCTTTCCTTTTCAGTTGTTTCCACGTTCATGGAATATTTCCAGCCTGATAGATTAAACCTTTAAGCTAACGGATAAAATTATTTGCGCGATGTATCGAGATACACAAGTTCCAGCGCGTTGACCGGGATCTGAAAATCCGCAAAAACGCCGTCCCGGCCGACAGCCGAAACCACGCTCTCCGCCTGCCGGTTCCGAACCAGCAGAGCTTTATCCTGCGCCGTGCGCAGCCGGACCGTCAGGTTCTCCGCCGGTTCCAGCGACCAATTGAATATGGCGGCGGTGACGCCGCTTCCTTCTCCGGCACGGGCGTACACCTTGGTCCGGACCCGGCATTCCGGGACCTCCGCATCCAGCGCATCGGCGGCGAGCCAGCGGAAAACCGCATGAATCTGCCGGTACTTGAATTCATGGCCGAGAAGACTCCACGCTCCGTAGCCGGCAACGGCCACCCTTCCGCCCAATGCGTTTGCAAATGTGCCGGAGCAGCAGGGGGCGATCTCATTTCCCGCATAATCGACGAGTCTTGAAAGGATTTCCGCCCCGGCTGACTGCGGGATGAATTCCGTTGCGCGGCCGCCCCGGAAGCTCTGCCGGATGTTCCGACGGAAAGGAGCGGGATTCAGGGGATGGGGGACGGACTCTTCCAGCGCATCCGCATCAAAGGTTTTTCCGATGGAGAAGCCGATCAGCCCGCCGTAACCGCGCTCAATCAGCACCCGGACGGCATCGGCGTCAAGATATCCGCCGGTGGAAAGCACCTGCAAAACGGACTCATCGGAAAGGGCGCGGGCCTCGCGGCCGGATAAAGCGCCGCAAAGCGCATGTTCCGGGGCATACGCATACGGCAGCCCCAGCGCGTGAAAACCGCGGGAAGCGTCGTTGCCGGCGACGGGAAACCCGCCGCCCCGGAGGAAATCCGTTTCGGCGCCCAGAAAATAATCCTTATCCTTTCCAAACCAGATTCCCCGGAGGGGACGGCCGCGGTTCAGGCGGACTATTTTGTCGTTGAACCGGCGCTGTTCCTTCAGTTCAAGCAGGTAAGGCTCATAACACTCAAACGGCGCGGAAGCGGGGTCCCCCAGAAGGTTCAGGGCGGTCCCGGTACAGCCCGCCGCACAGTAAAGCGAGGTCTCCAGAGCGGTAAACGACGTGCCTTTCTGCAGCCGCGAATAAGGGAAGTTCTCCAGCTCGCCCTGAACAACCGTCACCTCCGGGGGCAGCATCGCTGCTTCCGCCGCTATGGTGTCGGCTTTCCGGAGTAACTCTTCCAGATCGGTGTCGCAATAGGCTCCGCCGCCGGGACGCCACCACACGGAGCCGCCGCCCTCTCCGCCCAGCAGAGGCGCCTGCCGCCTCCTGTCGGACTCCCACAGGTCGAGGCAGTCCATCTTGCCGAGGATGATATCCGGATTCACCTCATGAACTGTTTGCCGGATAAAGATAAAAGCCGACGCCAGCACCTGCCGGTTCCACTCCAGCATCTTCAAACGGCGCTCCCGCAGCTCTTCTGCCGAACCGCGGTCGAAAAAAACGGCGAACTCCCGGCGGCTTCCATGAAATCCGAAGTATTCCGACAGCTTCCGGAAACAGCCGTCGCAGAAACAGCCGTAAGAAGCGGCCCCGTGATTGTGCAAGCGCAGGTCATCGTCGATCCAGATGAATTCCGGCCCGGCTTCCGCAAGCATCCGGTAAACCGGTTTCAGGTAAGAATTTTTCCAGATTTCCCCCTGCGGGCAGAAGTTGCCCGGGCTGGAATTTCCGTCGATGTCCATGAACGGTTCTCCGGAGAGCGATTCCGCACTCTTCCGGTCCTCCGCGGCATGTCCGAGGGTACATAAAATATTGATTCCCGCCCGACATCCGGCAGCTTTCAAAGCCGAAACGCGCTTTTTCAAAATACCGGCCCGGACCGTCATTTTCTCCAAAGAAGGAGCGACGTGAATATCACCGGTCAGCAACGCCACTTCATCAAGCGCCTGAAGCCGGTTCAGCCAGGCCAGGAAACCTGCAAACTCCGTCTCCGGCTCCCAGATGGCGGGAGTGACTCTCAGCGACATTTGACTCATAACTTCCACCGTTGCTTTTGCCGCCGGGAATTTCCCCGGCACTTTTCATTAAAAACGATCCCTGTTTTCCGCCACGCTGCCCCGGACCACCAGCTCCGCCTTTTCACAATAGGAGTACCGGCCCGATGAGTTCTTACCGACAATGGCGGTCGTCATGCGGACGATCTCTGCAACGTAATTTTCAAGGTTGAACCGTACTGTCGTCAGCTCCGGCGTGGTCAGCCATGCTCCGGTCTGGTCGTCGAAACCGATCAGTGAGAGCTGTTCCGGCACCCGGAGCCCAAGCCGGTCGGCAACCTTCAGCGCCAGCATCGCGTAGTTGTCGTTGTGGCACAGGAAAGCGGTCGGGCGCTGTTCCGTGCGCAGCACTTTTTCCAGAAACTCTCCGGTCTCCGGCGTCGGCACCGAACCGTTGGCCGGAATCACAACCGCCGGATCAAACGTGATATTCCGGCTTTCCAGAAAGCTGCGGTATGCGGAAAAGCGCGTATACGGAGAAGGATTGTCGAGGTCGAACGCATTCAGCCCCAGATAACCGATCCGGCGGTGTCCCATTTCACACAGGTACTGCATGGCCTGTTGCGTTCCTCCGACCAGGTCGAGCATCAGATGCGAACAGGGCAGCAGATCGACGCTGTCGAAAATGATCAGCTTTTCAGTCGCCAGATACTCCTGCGAAACCACCTGATAGCGGGAACGGTCGCACGGCCCCAGCAACACCACTTCCGCTTTGATCTGATTGAAGAAATTCAATGCCCAGCTTTCGTTCCGGTCGCGGGCATCCCTCCGGAACGGGTCCAGCACGATCGTGATCGCGTAGAGGTTCGCCTCGGAGAGCTGCAGTTGCAGGCGGCAGAGCAATTCCCCATACCACGGCGTTGACGGCGGTACGCAAAGACAGATGCCGACAATGCCGGTACGCCCGCTCAGCAGCGAGCGCGCCATATAATTCGGCCGGTAACCCACCGCCTCGGCATAGGCGCGAATCTCTTTCGCGAGTTTTTCCGCAACCCCCTTGCGGTGATTCAGCGCATTGCTGACCGTCACCGATGAAACATTGAATTTTTTTGCAATTTCACAGATGCTCATAAGAATAGATTAAACCTTTAAGTTGTTAATATTATGATCGATTTTATCCCGGATGTCAAGTCTTCAGAAGAAAAAAACGTGATTTTTCTGCAACTTTTCTTGCAAATTATTTTTTACCGTGGCTCTGAGTGCTCGGCATTTGAACGTGCAGAGTCCAAAGGACAGGAGGCATCATGGCAAGAGCCGAAGTATGGGAAGCAATGATCCGGGAACGGATCATCCTGTTTCCGGCGCTCATACGCAAGCTCGACAGATAACTGTATTCAGTCTTGGACAGGTATTCTTTGAAATCCGGCCGGCAGCTTCCGCCGCTTTCCCGGGAGACAGCAAGCGCAAGTTCTGCTGGTTTATTTCCTGCATCGGATCGCGTCGCTGTTTCTTTCGGCTATATTTTGCCAGGCCGCTTTGCTTTCACCCGGGTGGCATTTCCCTGGCAAGCCGGACCATCATAAAAATGCTTCGACACCGGGTTGTTCAAATCCAGGAGCCGTATAACGACAGGGACACCTGGAACCTTCGGCAAGTTTTCGCAACCGATTTTTGCACTCATGCTTCTTTTTCCAAGATAAAATTGACACCGAGTGCAAATACGCGATGACCGAAATCATTGGGATGGTTGACCCCGTTGCCCGTCAGATCCATAAACGTCTTCCGTTTCAACAACCGTTGCCATAGTGAAAAAAGATCGACAAAAGCGACATGCTTTCCCGCTTCGGCGGCGAGTTGCCGAAGTGCCCGTGAAAATTCATCTGCTTTTTTAAGGGGAGTATTACTCCATTCCGGATTGCCGCTCATTGAAGCAATCAGCAGAAACTCTGTTTCCGGCGAGGCAAGTTGTGCAATCTGAACGGTTTTCTGGATGTTAGCCAGATATTCCTCTGCTCCGTCCGACACAGCAAAATCGTTCATCCCGAATGCAATCACCTGCAAATCAGGACAGTCGTCGCTCCATTTCTTCACGCAGGTAAGCGGATACTCGCTGCGGGCGCCGCTCAAACTGTGGTTGCGCAACTCAACACAGAGGCTGAAACGTTCCCCCAGATGCCGGGCAGCCAATTCAGCAAACGGCGGCTGAAACGGGGAAAATTTGTGATAGCCGGAAGCATTGTAACCCTCGGAAATGCTGTCGCCGAGCCAGCTGATCCGTATTGCACCGCCACGGCGGGATAATTTCGCGCGGAACCGGGGAAGACGTCCGGAAAGCGGCGACAAAATTTTCTCCAGCGGAAAATCAATTTCTTCGGCAATATAATCTACCGCAAACTGATGCTCTGCAAAAAAATTGCGATTGTCAAACAACAGCGGCCGCCCATCCAATCCGCCCTGGATTGCCCGTGCGCCGGGATTTGGATAAAACGGGCCTGCCGGGTGGAGATCTTCATCGGAAAGCCGGGGAATTCGGGAGTTTTCGGGACGAATTATCTGCTGTGTTTCCGGGTTGAAGTTCCAATCCCGTTCCGGCAGATACTCCATGCCGGTGGCAGAACAGAAAATCCGTTGAATTTTGCGTACCGGAAATAAAAGCCGGACTTCATCGCAGTCGGCAAACATGCCGGTTTCGCCGAATATCTCACTGTTTTTTTGATTCCACAGATTCCACATGATCGTCCTCTGTTATTTTTTCAAACCGTCCGGACTCTCCGGAAATCGGGTCCAAAATCGTTCCATCGGCAAAATGGTGGTAGAGAATATGCGCCCCCCAGGCGTGACAATCCGACCGAAGCCAGTTTCCGCCGGGAAAAACCTCCGGGATCGTGCGCATATCAGGTTGATCGGCGGTCTGCAAATATCTCTCCAGACGCGCCAGAAAAAGCTCTTTCTGCTTGAAAGCGCGGCAGGCTTCCAGATAATAGAAGGAAAAGGCGATGCCGCACTGATCGAGGTCGCCTTTGCGAAGCGAGGGCAGCACCGCAGTTTCGCCCAGAGCCAGCAGCGCAAATACTTGTGCGTGTTCCGAAACATAGCTGCGGGCGCTGTCTTCCGCAAAGCAGCCGCGTTCCCGGATAAAATAAGTATTGCGAATCGCCGCGGACAGGTTTCCCGCAAGGCATTCCCGTTCCCGGGCGGCTTCCAGCGAGCCGAAATGTTTTTCCAGATCGGCAAGGTCTTTCAAGGCCAGGAGAAAAACCAGATTCAAAGTGCATCCTTCGCCATTCCGGCACCCCGGCGGCACACCGCCTTCCCAGTTGTCAAGCCAATCAATGAAATTCCAGCCGGGTACATGAAGCAGATGATCTTCTCCGAGGCACGACTGCAGAAAATCCGCAGCACGCCGCATAGTCGGCAAAAGTTCCTGTACCAGTGCACCATCTCCGGTATGCCTGGCGTAATCATGTACCATCTGAATGTAAAACGCCGAAAATGCCGGAATGTGGATTTTATAATATTCTCCCAGTTCAGGCCGGTAGCCGGCATGTTCCTTGGTCGGATAGCGGCAGGGGAGCATGCCGGAAGAGTACTGTCCCTCGGCAAGCTGGCGAAGAACATTGCGTGCCAGCCGGAGGTCGTCAGTCAATTCGTAAAATGACAGAAGATCGAAACGGCTGTCGGAAATATATTGAAGCTGTTCATAATAGGCGCAATCCATCAGGGTTTCAAAGGAACATGCCTGCAACGTTCTCCAGGAACGGCGAAGCAGCCGGGTCATCCGCTCATCACCGGGGACGTCGAGGTCGCGTCGGAGTTCCCATGGATAACCGGTCTGGAAAAAGCGGACGGATTCGATCTTCACATTCCCCCGGATCGTCATTTCCAGCGTCCGCCCTGCGTGCCACCAGTAATCACGCCAGCGGATGCGTTCTCCGGTGAGCTGAAAACGGTCGCCGGGACCGCTGAAGTAGGGATACGGTTCTCCCGGCTTGTGTCCGGTCGGAAAACCGTCAGGCGGCGTCGGAGCATCATATCCCGGCTCCGCCCAGCGGAGCCGGACCTCGCCCGTGCCGGAAAAGATGTAGTCTCCATAGACGCAGACATAATCGTCAAAACAGAAAAACGGTCCGCATTGACGGTAATTGTGAATCTCCTCGCATCGCATCGGCGGCAGCGGTGTGGATTCCAACGGCCGCGGATCATTGACATATTCAGGCTTTTTCCACTCCCCGCCTCCGCCTTCGAACGCTCTCCAGTTGAAAGCCTCATCGGTCAGGATGTGCGCATAACTGCCCCAATCGGTCTTGCTGTTCGCAAAACTGCATCCCATGCAAAGCTGATACTCCCAGTCGGAAGAAAGTACACCACTTTCATCTTGAACGAATATTCCCGGCTTGACCGACATCTGGCCATAAGCAGTCAGGGCAGGGCCGAATGCGAAAAGCCGGGCGGTAAGGACATGTTTCCCCGGCGCAAGCGGAAGTTCCACGGTTGCCGTAAACCAGCGTTCCGGTGTACCGCGCGGCGGTCCGTCGGCAATCACTTCGCCGTCGCAAAAAAGAGTTGCCCGCTCATCCGCACTGAATGAAAAACGCAATACAACAGGCTCCGCAACTTCGAAAATATTTCGAAAAACGGCAAAATAAGGAGGCTCTACGCCCCATCCATAAGGACGCATCCATATCTGAGATGTCATAATAATATCAACCATTGTAGCAGAGCCGAAAGCAAATGAGTTGTTCAACTCAGAGCCAAATACTGCAAGTGTTAAACGTTCGGAACAATAAGAACAGTTACTTCGCACTCAAGACTGCGATAAGTTGCGGAACTCTAATGAATCTTGAAAGTGAAGTCGTACCAGCTGTCATTCCCGATAAAATCGCCTCGCCTCCATGCTGTGGCGCTTCCATCCAGCAGAACGGCATTTCCACTGGTTCCGCCCTTGTGACGCAGACTGAAAAGTTTATTGGTCAGATCCATTCCGCCGACACCTTCTTCAATAACGACCGCTTGATATCCGTCACCTTTCCGGGCAGAATCACCGCAGAGGATCATCTTGGTTTTCCGCGTTTTTTCTTCCTTCAAACAACGTTGCAGACTGCGGCAATGGCTGCCGGAGCCGCTATCGGTGCATGTCCCAACAGCAATCGCTGTTCTTGCGCCGGTCGGCACTCCATAGGAATGGGTATCTGCGTGATTAAAAAGAGCTCCGCCCGGACAATTCCAGATTCCATAGACATCATACTTCGCGTTGGTTGGATATCCGGAAAGATAGTTGAGTGTTGACAATGCTTGAGGCCATACTCCGCCCCATGAACTTTTCGCTGCAATCAGAACATCATTGTAATCCTGCGCATAAGAAAGGTGCATCACCCCCAACTGTTTCAAATTGTTGAGGCAAGAGGTGGAACGGGCGCTCTCCCGCGCCTGATTCAGTGCAGGGAGCAGTATCGCCGCGAGGATGGCGATGATCGCGATCACAACCAGAAGTTCAATAAGCGAGAAGGAATTGCGGCTTCCGGTAGATGATTTTTTGAAACAGGTAAAGCACGTTTTCATAAGAGGAGGCTCCTTTCTGGGATTGTTTGTCGGGAAACTTTATTCTTCAAATACAATAACCGGATATCCAATATCATTTCTGCCGTCGCCACGGATCTCCGTGAGTGAATGATAACCTACACGGCAACGCCCGTCGTTGTCGTTGACCAGCAAGTTGAAACGGAACGGTTTGCCGCGGACGATTCCAAGCCGTTTTGCCGGGAATTCCGTCTCATAAACCGTATCTTTGGCTGTTTCATTGCGGATGATGCTGACCGGAATTTCCTCAAGCAGTGCATCGCCATCGCCTTTGCCCGGCTTCATCCAGCAGAATTTGCGGATCTCACCATCATTATCCTTGGCAATACCGATCTTCCACATGCCGCCGGTAATGGTCTGCGAAAAGAAGATTTGCAGGCCGTCGCCCTGATAAATCTGCACGCCTTTCTGATCCTGAAAATGGATATCGTCGCGCACCACGACCCTGACGGCGATTTTATCGGGGGATTTCCAGCCCAGCCAGAGCCTGACCGAGCAGTCATCCGCGCCCTTGTAAATGCAGTCGGCATACATCGGGTCGTTCGGCGAAGTCTGCATGTAGCTTGACGCATCCTGCAGCGAGAAATCCGCCGGACGGTTGAAATTCGCATTCGCGGGCAACCGGAATTGCGGAGTCAGGAATTTGCGGACGGCGAATTCACCGAGTTCCGTATCGAAGGTCAGGGTGAGCGCCTGCGGTTTCCGCAACTTTTCCGGTTTGACCGGATAACGGAAAGTCCCGTCGCCGCCGACTGCGAGTTCTCGGGCGCTGCCGTCGGCAAATGCGCCGGTAACGGACTTCACGCCGCTTCCGGAGGCAAGTTTGAATTCACCGAAATCTCGGGTTTCCGTGAAAACCTCTCCCTTGATTTCCGGCAATGTGTCCTGTTCCAACGCAAGCGTCATCGGTGCCGAAGAGACGTGCAGCAGGAGTTTTCCCTTTTCCGTCCTGACCGGTGTGCGGTTGCCGAAAACATCTATGAATTCCGCTTTGCCGGTGACGCCTGTGAGCTCGAACAGCCGCTCGGAAGCAGGCGGATAAAGTGTCCAGCCGGGAATCAGAAGGGTGTCGCCTTTTTTGAAGAGAAACATGTAGCAGTCGCCGACGGTGAGATCGCGCACCAATCCGGCGCCGCGGAAAAGCCTCGTGACGTTGTTGTAGGCAAGATAAGCCTCCTTGGGTTCCAGCGCGTGGTCGAGCAGCCCGAAATTGTGTTCCTTATTGAAGTGGTCGCGGCCAAGATCGTACATATTGTGCCAGACGTGGGCGACGGCCCCCTTGACCTGCGAGTAGACCATCTTTTCAAAGAGAATTTCCGCCTGCGCCAGACGAGTGCAGAAGCTCGAGGTCATCGCCGTTTCGTTTGCCGCCCACGGCGCTGTGACGCCCCACTCTTTGCGGGCTTCGAGGAAGGCGCCGATGCCGCCGACGTATTCATGAAAAAATCCGTGATAATGAATCGGATGAAGATCATATTTCCCCCTGGCCGCTTTCAGCGAGCGCGGCATGAAGTCCGGAAAGGTCATGCGCGGGTGCTGCCCCGGCATGCAGGTATAGCCGCAAGCGGAAACCTGAATCTTCGGATTGACCGACTTGATGACATCGTAGGCACGTTTCAGCAGTTCGGCATACTCTTCGGGCGTGAAGTTGGCGAAGCCGGGAAGTTCCGCTTCGTTCCAGATCTCCATGACGCGGATGTTCTCTCTGCCGTAACGTTCCACACAGTTGCGGACATAGGTTGTCCAGAGATCGTAGTCGGGAAGCGGAAAACCGAAACTCTGCATCACCGGTTCATAGGAGGGCTTCCACGTTTTCGAGGTCGCCCAGCGCGGCGGGAACCAGAGGATCGGCGCCCAGCGCAGTTTGGCGTCCTTTAAAATTCTGTAATGCGCATCGGGATAACTCCAGTCCCATTTGCCCTGATGGCGTTCGATATACGCCCAGATGATCGAGGAGCGGTCGAAGTCCGCGCCGCAGTAACGGGCGGCGCGCGCGGTGATTTCCAGACGTTCCAATGCCGGGGTCAGCAGCGCAACGCCATACTGCATGCCGTCGTGTTCTCCGGCGTTGTTCGGCGGCATGAATCCGAGGCGGCGGCGGAAGACGACCGGACGGCCGTCCTTGCCGGGCAGAGTACCGCTGAGATGATACAGGCCGTAGAGTTGCGGTTCAGGCAGCGCAATCTCTTTGCTTTCGCCGGGAGCAAGTTCAATGTGTTCGATGATGCGCTCAAGTTCCTTCCCGGCGTTATCGCTCCAGATCAGTTCGGCTTTGCCGGAGAGCGCTGCCGTGCGGGTGTTGGAAAAACGGACTTTTCCCGGCACGCCCTGCTGCCAGACGTTGAAATCGGAACCTTCACCCAGGTCGAACGCCAGTTCCACATGCGGGATTTCGTAAGTCAGATCAATCATCTGCACAGGTCCGGCCGAATCAATTCTGATTTTTTTCAGCGAAACCGACGTGCCGTCCAGTTCGTAGGGAACTGGATAGATGAGCGTATAAACATTGTCGTCGCCGGCTTTCACCGTTGCCGGTTTCTGCGCTTTTTCCTGCTTGCCGTGCAGCAAAAGCAACTGGGCCTGGGGAGCCGCGCTCGCCTTTACACGCAGACGAAACTGGCCGCCGCGGAGCACCGGGAAAAAGATACCCTCGCTGTATTCGAAGAATCGCTGGTCGTTTTCCGTCCCGGTCCTGAATTTTTCCCCCGGAACCGGTACGGCCTCACGCGCATTGACCGGTTCAGATTCCTCGGGAAATTTCTCATAACGGATTGATGTGACCAGCACTTCACCGGGGCCGGAGTTTGCCGGATAATCGACCGACATGCCGAGGAGGCTGACCGGCATGTCCATCTTTTTATTTGCGGCAGCCTTGGCTGAACTTTTCCAGCAGCCGTTGGGTTTCGGGTCAAGACCGTTTATTTTGTAAACGAGCTGCGTCGTTTCCGGGCCAACTGCTTTTTTGAACTGAAAAATTTCGCCGTCTTTGTCGATCAGCCGCAGTGCGAGCGCATTGAGCGTGCTTTTTTCCGAACGCTTGAGCTCAACCGCTACGGTCAACTCTTCAAAGGTCCCGAGGAGCGGCGCTTGCGGAAAAGTGAATTCCATGAATTTCCGTTCCGCCGGATTCCAGGTCAGTTTCAATGCGTCGAATTCCGGCGTAATAGTGACCGCACCGCCTGCCGCCCAGCATTTGCGCTTCGGATAACGGCTGAAATCGATCTCTCCGGCGAAACCGCAACTGATTGCAGCAATCAGAAAAGTAAAAAAGAACTGCTTATATCTCATTCAGGAACTCCTTTGGTTGATCTGCAAATATTATACTTCAAACTCTTTATCATTACCTTTCTGAAAATGTCATTTTTTATTCATGAAGTGCCAATTCCTATTTCTTATTTCGTTTCATCAAACGGGAAGTCGAAGAACCGGGAAAAAATTTTAATATTTTTAAATGAAATTTGGAAAATTGCCATTGAAAAACAGCAGGAAGATGCTACGCTAAAAAAGCCACTCCTGAAAGCATCTGCCATCAAGCCATCACAGAAACGGAAACACATGAAAGAAATTCCAGAACATTTCCAGGGATCATGGATTACCACGGCCGAATTTTGTAACCTTCGTCCGCAAAACATGTTTCATCGACAGCTCGACACAGGCTCCCTTCCCGTTTCTGAACCGGAACGGCAAAACAGGCATATCCTTTTCCGAAAAAAATTCACAATGAAAGGAGCCGTTTCCACAGTTATCCGGATTTCAGGCGACGATTATTACAAGCTCTATATCAACGGTGTCCGAGTCGGGCAGGGGCCTGCGGCAGGATACCCTTTTCACTATTTTTACAATGAAATCGACATCTCCCGCTTTGTCCATGCCGGAGTCAATACACTGGCGGTACACTCCTATTATCAGGGACTCATCAATCGCGTATGGGTCAGCGGCGACCGCCGGCACGGAGTGATTTTCGATCTTCTGGCGGATGGAGAACTGATTGCGTGCTCGGATGAGAGCGTCCGCTGCCGGGAACACTCCGGCTTTGTCTCGGCCGGAATTACCGGATACCAGACCCAGTTTCTGGAATGCTACGATGCTGCGGCGCCGGAGGTCGGATTCGAACGGCCTGAATTCGATGATTCCGGCTGGGAATGCGCCTGCATCCATCGCCATGCGGATTACCGCCTCTTCCGCCAGCCTTCGGAACAACTGACAATTGAGGAAATCCGTCCGGAAAAAATAGAAAAGTGCGGTGCGTCCTGGCGAATCGACTTCGGGGGGATCTTCGTCGGCTCTCTCCGCTTCCGGGCCTCCGGCGATCGCGGTCTTGAGGTCGTCATGTATTTTGCGCAGGAACTGGAGCCGGACGGTTCGCTCCGCTGGAAGTTGCGGGCCAACTGCGCTTATAAGGAGAGCTTCCTGCTTTCGGGGGCGGAATGGGATGTATTGAACCAGTTTGACTACAAATCATTTCGTTATGCCGAGCTGCAATGTCCTCCCGGTTGCCGGATTGATCCGGAGTCCATCGTGCTGGAGGCGCGGCACTATCCGTTTGTCCTGCGGGCAGCCTGCAACCGAAATGATGAAAAATCGCTGGCGGTCTGGAAGCTTTGCGTCGATTCGCTCCGCTATGGGGTGCAGGAGGTCATTCAAGACTGCATGGAGCGTGAAAAAGGCTACTACCTGGGAGACGGCTGTTACAGCCTGCTGACATTCTGTCTTCTGACCCGGGATTACACGCTGATGGAAAAGTTTTTCGATGATTTTCTGCGTACCGCTTTCGTGAACCGCGGGCTGATGACTTGCGCCGCCTGTTCCTTCATGCAGGAGATCGCCGAATATCCGCTGATCATGTTCGGCTTGCTGCTGGAGTACTGCCATCTCTCCGGGAATCGGGATTTCGTGCGGGAACGCTACGCCGCGTTTGCCGATATCCTTGATTTCTACCGGGAGAATTACGCGGAGGCTGACGGCTTATTGAACCGCCTCGACAAATGGTGCGTCGTCGAGTGGCCGAATAATATGCGCGACAATTACGATGTCGACCTGACCGAGGGCAAGGTGTGCGACACCAAACACAATGCGATCAACGCCTATTACATCGGCGCCGTCAAATGCCTGAATAAGATCGCCCGGTGGCTCGGACTTGAGCCGTATGCCGATGCTGCTGCATTGCAAGCAGCATTTGTGGAAGCGTTTTATGATCGGGAGCGAAAGCTTTTCCGTGACAGTGTGGAGTCCGGGCACATCAGTATGCCGGGAAACATTTATGCTGCGTTTTATGAATTATTCCCGGATCGTGCGGGAGTCAAAAACGTAATCGCGATGATACGTGAAAAACGGTTATCGCAAAGCCTGCTGTTTGTTACCTTTCCGCTTCTGGCGTTCCTGAAGAAAGAGAACGAGGATGAGCTTCTCCGGGAGCTGCTCACTGATGATCAGGCCTGGCTCAATATTCTTGCGGAGGGCGGCACGCGCACTTTCGAAGGATGGGGACGGGAGACGAAGTGGAATACATCGCTGTTTCATCTTACGCTGACATTCGGGGCGGCATTTCTGACCGACTGGAATATCAGTGATATTCTGAGCTTCTCGGAGGTTCCGCACGAAAAACACTGAAAATTTGGAGCGACCCGGTGAATGACGAGCTTTCTGACCAATGATCTGGCACGGTACCTGCCGCGTCATGCAATTCCGCTCTATGTGGAGGAGGTTGCCAGTGGAGCTCATCCGGCACTGAAGTTTCACGGTCATACCTTCATGGAACTTGTTTTAGTCCTGAGTGGCCGTGGAAATCATCTGGTTCGTATGAATCGGAAGAGTGAGCCATCGGGAGAGGATGAGGGCTCTGCCGGAGAATGTACGGCAGAAATTCATGCGGGGGATGTGCTTCTGATTCATCCGGGAATTTCCCACTGTTACGACCAAACAGAAACTCTCGGTTTAGTCAACCTTGTCTACGATCCCCATAAGCTGGCGTTACCGTATCTGGATGGAGAGCTGATGCCGCTCTTTGACCGGCTGGTGACACCGCGACATTCTATCGCACCGGAGCTGGTGGCACAGCCGTTGTTGCGCCTCAGCGTGGCAGAGAGTGCTGCATTGGCCGGCAAAATCAGTCAATTGGCAGAAGAACTGAACTCGAATCGTCCCGGCCGGAACTTTTGCAGTATGGCAATATTCATGGAGATTATTGTGGCACTTTGCCGTTCGGCAATGGCTGTGAAGGAATCGGTTATTCCGGAATTTTTGATTGGAGATGCGATCCGTTACATGCACGACCATTTGGAAGAACCGATTGAAATCAGGGATCTGTTGAAAGTCGTCAACATGTCGAGACGAAGTTTTTTTCGCCGTTTCCGCAATGCAACCGGCTGTACTCCTCGAGAATATCTCAAGGAGCTTCGATTTTCCCACGCAATCAAGTTGCTGTGTAACACGGATCTCTCCATTATGGAAATTGCCCTCAAAAGCGGTTTCTGTGATGGAAACTATATCTGCCGGTTATTTCAGGAACGGCTTGGTACGACGCCACGCAGTTTCCGGAATATTAATCGTGCGATAAAGCAAAAATAAGATTTTGATTATCAAATTCAGCCAATTAATAAATCATGAAATTTCTCATTCACTGCTGCTGAGCCCGGAAACAGATATCAGTCAACCGGATCCGGCCCCGGTGGCGCAACATCGGTATCGTCACCTTCACCCTTGCGCCATCCATTCCGAAACATCGGAAGGAGCACCAACCGTGGGAGAACAGCGAACCGTTGCGGCAGGAGTTCTTCCACGACCCGGTTCCCCGCCGCAAAATCCGGTCGCCGGGAGCTTGAAAGTTCGAAATCCGGAGAGACCCCGGTCTACAGGCCGGCAGGAGTCTTCACGGAAAGTTACCGGGAATACCGCGTTTCCGTTGGCAGAATTCCCTCGCGCGCGATTGATGAAATCACCCCGGAGGATCTTGCGAATGCCGTGTGCGGGATTCTGGCCGATTTCGGTTCCTGCGAGCGGGATACGCTTTACCGGGAAACGTTCCGGTTCTTCGGGCTTTCAACAACCGGATTCCGGAGGAGCTGACCGCCGAACTCAAGCGCGCCGGATTGCCGTTCGTCGTAGTGGATAACCGGATTGAATCGCCCGGCATCTGCTGCATCTCCGGCGAAAACGAGTCCACGGTTACTGCAAGCGCTCATACAGCACAGTAACAAAAAATTAACAAAAAAACTGGTTCTTTCTCTTGCTTTTTTAAGAGAATTCAGGTATAATATAGGCAACTAGTACAGCGCTTTACTAAGTTGGAGATTTGCTATGCCGAAACCTCGAGTTACAATGCAGAACATCGCCGATAAGCTCGGCTTGTCATTGAAAGCCGTTTCAGATGGAATCAATGGTACCGGACATCTTTCACAACCAACCCGGGAACGAATCCTTGCGGCAGTGCGGGAAACCGGTTATCGTCGCAATTCTGCGGCCCGGTCACTCGCCAGTCGTTCCAGTCAATTGCTCGGCGTATTGATGCCATATGCTGACAGCAGCTTCTTCGGCAGCATCGTTGCCGGTATCGAACGTCGGGTTCTCAATAGTGATTTCATGCTGCTTCAGGGAAACATCCGCGGCGGCAGCAATATTTTGCGTGATCATATTCGCCGTTTTGCAGAACGTGATGTTGAAGGAGTTATTGTTTATCCCAATCAGACTGTCAAGGAAGTTGCGGATGACCTGCTGGCATTGGATGTGCCGATTGTACAGGTTATGGAGCCATATGCGAAGCTGGGGACTGCAGTGGTCATGATAAATAATGAAGAGGCAGGTCGCCAGGCTGCCCGATATCTGCGGGAACTGGGACATACGCGAATTGGTCTGCTCACTCACAAACGAACTACTTGGGCGCTCGATTCTCGTTGCAGAGGTTTTTTAGAGGAACTGAATTATGAGGTTCCGGAAGAGGAGTGCCTGTTGAGTATTGCAGACAGTTATATCGCTGCGCAGAGGCTGTTGGCAGCTCATCCGGAGTTAACCGCAATTTTCGCGACCAGTGATTTTGCAGCACTCGGCGTTCTGCAGGCCGGACTGGAAATGGGGCGCCGAATTCCCGATGAATTGGCCGTCATCGGTTTTGATAATCTTGATATTGCTGCCCACCAGCTTCTATATCCGTTGACCACGTTTGCTCAGCCGAAAGAGGAAATTGGCGAAATTGCGGGCGAAATGTTGCTCAGCCGGCTCCGTGGAGAGCCGATTTCCCAGAGAATACTTGAAGCTCCGTTGATTATCCGCACCAGCACACAACGTTCCCCGATGACAGAGAACCATCTGACGAAAGAAGGTGGGAAGGATGATGTTGAACGTATCGTTGGCAACATCTTTCAGACGACAGGAGAAATGGCACTCGAATAATTGATTGGCATATCACATATAAATGATTTGCCGAAATCAGGCAGATAATCATCAACCCCTAATCACGACGAGGAATCTATTATGAAAACAAAAATGCATCCGTCAGCAGAATATCTTCAGAAGTATCGCTATTTTACATTGATTGAACTTTTAGTGAATATGTCACAGTATAACTGTAATTGCGCATAATACCGGGTATGTGAAGTTTCCTTGTATGGTCTGTCATGATATAATTCCTTTTTGTTGAATGAATTTATTCGGCCTCTGGCGGCAGAATTGTTCCGTTTTTGTTTCCTGGACTCGTCCGTCTGCATTGTCGCGGGATTCG
>OJMH01001341.1_pt1 | contig 25155 bp, 19 predicted proteins | sample 1597111 | NCBI WGS metagenome assembly OJMH01 (sample SAMEA2452115, study PRJEB22498) | human gut metagenome | reverse complement strand
GCATCCGGCACCGCCACCCGGACGATGTCACATCCCGCCTGCGCCAACCGGGCGATCTGGGCAAGGGTTGCGGCGGCATCCCCGGTATCGGTGTTGGTCATCGACTGCACGGAAACCGGAGCGCCGCCGCCGACCGGAATCCGACCGAGCCACAGTTGCCTGGTCTTACGCCGCACCGTCTTTTCGTTCATTGTGCGGCGGTTTCCACCGTTTCCGCCGAGACCGCTTCCGACGGCATTTCCTGGTCTTCCGGCTCTGGTACTTTTTCCGGCGCGGCCTCCGTCGCCGGCGGTTCCGGCGCCACCAGATTTTTCAGGCGGCCGAGGTCGGCCCAGGTGACGAAGACCATCAGTCCCAACAGCAGCGTGATGAAAATATAAGTCAGCACTTTGATGACGATTTCCGGCAACGGCCGGCCGATGATCAATTCAATGACGGCAAAGAAAATATGACCGCCGTCGAGCACCGGCAGCGGCAGCAGGTTGAAGATCGCCAGCGCAAAAGCGACGACGACGACGAAATACAGCCCCAGCATGAAAGAGCCGTCGCGAAAGACGACGAACAACGTCTGGCCGATGCCGAGCGGACCGGACATATTGCTCGGTTTGATCGTGCTGCGCATTTCGGTCAGGCCGAGATGGTTGGCCATATAGATCATCATTCCGCTCAAAGAGCGGTAACTCAGGACCAGCGTATCCTGGAATTGTTGAAACGGCGTCGGATAATTCATCACCGTCACGCTGCACTCCAGCGAATAAAATTCATTTTTCGCCGGGGTGATTTCCAAATCCACCGTTTCCCCGCCGCGCCGGACCGCCACCTTGAGCGGATTTTCGCCATCCTTCTGCAGCAATTCATAGAATTGCGGAAAGGTCGCGGTCGGCTGGCCGTTGATCGACAGGATCAAATCGCCATCCTGCAGGCCGCCGACCGAAGCCGGCGAACCTTCGATCACTTTTACGACTTTGCAGTCTTCCTGCGAAGTGAACGACGCGCCGATCTGATAGATCTTGCCGAGCAGCACCGGAGTGATCTCACCGCTTTCAATCGTTTTACCGCCGCGTTCGAGTTTCAGCCGGACCGGCGCTTTTTCGCGGCCGAGCCGGTCGATCTCCTGCTGGAATTCCTCGAAAGAATTCACCGCTTTGCCGTTGATTTCCAGTAAAATATCGCCGCGCCGCACGCCGGCGGCCATCGCCGAGGAATTTTTGACCGGGTCCAGTTCGATCGGCACCAGCGGCTTGAAGAAAGGCACCGCCATGCCTTCATGGCGCAAATCGTCCGGCAGATCTTCGCTGGTATTGGCTTCCGGCATGTAGCTGACCTGAAAAGTCTTGCCGTCCCGTACCACATCCAGCGTCACACCGCTCTTTTCGAAATTGAACATGATTTCCTGGACGAATTTATTCCAGGGACAGAAAAATTCTTTACCGTTGAGTTTCACAATGGCATCGCCAACCCGCAGCCCGGCCCGGTATTCCGGACTGTTTTCAGCGATTTCCCGGACGATGATTTGCCGCATGTTGGGGGTATCCTGGGGAATGCCGCCCCACCAGATGACGCAACCGAGCAGCAGCCCGAAAATAATATTGAACAACGGCCCGGCGAAAGCGGTGACAATCCGCTGCCAGGGTTTGGCGCGCGGCAGCTCCCGGCCGTCGGCCGTCTTCGGCGTGTTGCTGGTAGAATCCACCTGCGGCAGTTCGACGTAGCCGCCGAACGGCAGGTAACCGATCCGGTATTCAATGCCGTTCACCGTCTTGCCCCAGGCTTTTTTAAAGCCGATGGAAAATGCGTCGATGTGCATGCCGCACAATTTTGCCGCCAGGAAATGGCCGAGTTCGTGCACGAAAATGCACATTCCAACAAAGAAAATCACCAGAATGATCAATCCGATGACTTCCAGGTAATTCAACAGCTCCATCAGCATCGTTTGCCGCCCTCCTCAAGTATTTATTTATTTTACAATGATTCTCAATTACAACTCCACCGCGCCGGCGAACTCCCTCGCCCAGCGGTCGGCCGCCAGCACCGTCGCCAGATCGCGCTGCGCTTCGACCCGGTGCGCCCGCATGGTCCGCTCGATCACCGTCCAGATGTCGGTGAAACGCAGCCTGCCCTGGCAAAACGCCGCGACGGCCACTTCATTGGCGGCATTCATCACCGCCGGCATCGTCCCGCCGCGCCGCAAAGCCTCCTCGGCAAAGCCGATGGACGGGAAGCGCCGCCGGTCCGGCTCCCGGAATTCCAAACGGCACAGATCCTTCAATTGCAGCCGCGGCAATTCGCCATTCAAACGCTCCGGATAACTCAACGCATACTGGATGGCGAAACGCATATCGGTTTGCGCCAACTGCGCCAGAATCGACCCGTCCTTCAATTCGATCATCGAATGAACGATCGACTGCGGATGGATGACCACCCGGATTTTCTCCGGTCCGACGCCGAACAGATAACCGGCTTCGACAATCTCCAGCGCCTTGTTCATCAATGACGCCGAATCGATGGTCACTTTGGGCCCCATCGACCAGGTCGGATGGGCCAATGCCCGCTCCGGCGTCGCCCGGCGCATCTCTTCGATTCCGGCATCGCGGAACGCGCCGCCGGACGCCGTCAACATGATATGTTCCAATTCGCCCGGCGATCTTCCGGAGAGACACTGAAAAATAGCGCTGTGTTCACTGTCGACCGGGATAATCCGGCCGTGGCCGGAGTAGATCAAATTCATCACCAGTTCGCCGGCCATCACCAGCACTTCCTTGCTGGCCAGCGCCACCGTCTTGCCGGCCTGCAGCGCCGCCAGCACCGGTTGGACGCCGCCGGTGCCGACGATGGCGCACAAGACGACATCGACCTCCGAACTGCAGACCAGATCGATTACCGCCGATTCGCCGCCGAAGGCATAATAACCGTGCGGCAGCAGATTCTGCAAACTTTCCCGTTTGGCCGGGTCGGTGGTGACAACCTGGCGACAATGCAGCACCCGCGCCTGCTGGGCCAGACGGGCAATATTGTTGCGGGCCACCAGGCCGACGACATCGAAGCGCTCCGGAAATTTTTCCAGGACGCGAAAGGCGTTTTCCCCGATGGAACCGGTCGCGCCCAGGACAACCACTCGTTTCCTATTCATTTCCAGCTTTCTAAAAAGTTCCCCGTTTTCGGCTCGCTCATTTGCGGGATTCCACCAGCAAAGTCACCGGCCCATCGTTGTGGATCTCCAATTGCATCTCGGCGCCGAACCGCCCGGTGGCGACTCCGATGCCGGAGCGCTTCACCCGATCGACAAATAAATCGTACAATCGTTCGGCCTGTTCCGGCGGCGCCGCCTCGGCAAAGCCGGGACGGCGGCCGTGCGAACAATCTGCGTACAACGTAAATTGTGAAACAATCAATGCCGCGCCGCCGAGGTCGGCCAAGGAGCGGTTCATTTTGCCGGCTTCGTCGGCAAAAATCCGCAGATTGACGCATTTCTCCGCCAGAAAATCGACGTCGGCAGCCGTATCGGCATGCGTCACTCCCAGCAGAATGACCAAACCTTTTCCGATCGCGCCGAGCTGCTCCGTTCCAACGCAAACCGCGCCGGAAGAAACCCGCTGCACCAATGCCCGCATCGCCGCTTCAAACTCCCCGCCGGATCAACCGCGGATCAACCGCAGGAATTCCGCCCGGGTCGGACCTTCCGCCCGGAACGAGCCCTGCATTGCCGAAGTCGTCATCATCGAATGCTGCTTTTCGACCCCGCGCATCTGCATGCACAGATGTTTGGCCTCCATTACCACCCCGACGCCTTCGGCGTCCACCGTCTGCATGATTGCCTCGGCAATCTGCCTGGTCAAACGCTCCTGAATCTGCAGCCGCCGGGAAAACATATCGACAATCCGCGCCACTTTGCTGACGCCGAGGATTTTTTTCTGCGGGATATAACCGACGTGGCACTTGCCGAAGAACGGCAGCATATGATGCTCGCACATGCTGTAAAATTCAATGTCCCGGACGATGATCATATCGTCCGATTCCGCTTCGAACAAAGCACCGTTGATCACGGCGGCAAGATTTTTACGGTAACCGCCCATCAAATATTCAAAACTTTTGCGGACCCGTTTCGGCGTATCCAGCAATCCTTCCCGTTCCGGGTCTTCGCCGATCGCCTGCAAAATCTGCCGCACTGCATCTTCCATCATACTTGAAACTTCACCTTGGATTTCTTAAAAAATATAAAACAATTGGTAAATATACTCCACATTCATTCAGAGTCAAAAATATAGATTGATTTATGGCGCATTCCATTTATATTTACCGGATCAGCGATGCGGAAGGGAGCTGTTCAATGGGGAATGATCGTTCGGATATCGTCATCATCGGCGCCGGGCCGGCCGGTTTGATGGCGGCCTGCCAGGCGGCCGGGAACGACCGGGTGACCGTACTGGAGCAATTGCCGGCCATCGGCCGGAAACTGCTGGCCACCGGAGCGGGCAAATGCAATTTGACCAACCGGCTGCCGCCGGAGGCATTGGCGGAACGTTTCGGCCGGCAGTGGCGTTTTCTGCTGCCGGCGCTGCGTTTTCTGCCGCCGGAAGCATTGCGCGGCTGGTTTGCCGCCCGCGGCGTACCGACCCGGTCGACGGACGGATTTCATGTTTTTCCGGTTTCGGAGCGAGCCGGCGACGTGCTGTGCGCGTTGGAGAATGAGTGCCGGCAGCGCGGCGTCCGGCTGGTCACCGGCTGCAGCGCCGGACGGATCGTCAGGGAGGACCGGGGCTACGGCATCGAAACCGGAGACGGCCGGGTCGTCCGGGCCGGCCGGGTGATCATCACCACCGGCGGTTGCGGTTATCCGGCGCTGGGCGGCCGCGGCGGCGGTTACCGGCTGGCCGAGCAAATCGGTCATGAAATCGTCACTCCCTGTCCGGCGATGGTCGGTCTGCGAACGCCGGCGGCCTGGGTCGGCGATTGTGCCGGCATCGTTTTACCCGACTGCAGTTGCACGGTGCGCGGCGGTCAGCGGCAGCAGCTTGCCGGCAGCGGCGAACTGCTGTTCACCCATCATGGGGTTTCCGGGCCGGCGGTATTGGACATTTCCGGCCGGATTGCCGCTCTGCTGGCGAAACGGCCGGCGGTGACGCTGGAGATCAATCTGCTGGCGGAACGCCGGACGGACGCATGGCTCCGGCAGTTTCAACTCTGGCGGCAGCAACAGGGCAAAAAATTCCTCCGCAATCTGCTGGGGGAACAACTGCCGTTGAAATTGGCCGATCACCTGTGTCGCCTGGCCGGGCTGGACGGTTCCGGAAAAGCCGCCGAATTCACCGCCGAAGGCCAGCGGCGTCTGGCCGCAATGCTGACCGCGCTGCCGATGGAAATCACCGCGACCGACGGCTGGAACAAGGCGATGGTGACGCACGGCGGCGTGAGTTTGAAAAAAGTCGATCCGGCAACCCTGGAGAGCCGGCTGCAGCCCGGTATTTATTTTGCCGGGGAAGTGCTGGATGTCGACGGCCCCTGCGGCGGATACAATTTGCAATGGGCGTTCAGTTCCGGCGCGCTGGCCGGTTTTTGCTGCGCCGCCCGCGGCTTGTGAGAATTGCCGGTTGCCAAATCGGCTTTGACGGACTATTTTATAGAGCAATACAAGATATGGTTGTTAGGATATAAACTTATTGAGGAGTCCGGATATGACTGCCAGAAATGTTACGATGGAACAAATACAAAGCACCTTGACCGCGATGGGGGAAAAAGCGGTCTCCGCCGCCCGCGCTTTGGCCGTCATGCCGCCGCAGGCAAAAGTTTGCTGCTTGAACTATATGGCCGACGAAATCGAAGCGGCCCGGAACGATATTTTCGCCGCCAACGAAAAGGATATGGCCAACGGCCGCAAGAACGGCCTGTCGGCCGCGATGCTGGATCGCCTGCAGCTCGACGACAAACGCCTCAAAGGCATGGCCGACGGTTTGCGGCAGGTCGCCGCCCAGGAGGACCCGGTCGGCAAGGTGTTGTCCAGCATCTACCGGCCGAACGGCCTGCGCATCGACAAGGTCAGCGTGCCGATCGGCGTCATCGGCATCATTTACGAGTCCCGCCCGAATGTCACGGTCGATGCCGCCGGCATCTGCCTGAAAGCCGGCAACGCGGTCATCCTGCGCGGCGGTTCGGAAGCGTTTCATTCCAACCAAACGCTGGCCCAGATCATGAACCGGGCCGGTGTCGTCTGCGGCATGCCGGACGGCGCGGTGCAACTGGTGCCGTGGACCGACCGCCAAGCCGTACAATTCCTGTTGAAAATGGATCAATACCTCGATCTGATCATTCCGCGCGGCGGCGAAGGGCTGATCCGGGCGGTGGTCGAGCAGTCGACCATTCCGGTAATCAAACATTATAAAGGCGTCTGCCACCTGTTCGTCGATCGGGACTGTGACATCGACATGGCGGTCAAAATCATCGAAAATGCCAAATGTCAGCGGCCCGGTGTCTGCAATGCGCTGGAAACGCTGCTGATCGACCGGCAGATAGCGCCGGAGTTTTTACCGCCGTTTCTGAAAGCGATGAAAAAACATCACGTCGAATTGCGCGGCGGCATGGAATTTCAAAAGCTGGTGCCGACGGCGCTGCCGGCGACCGAAGCGGACTATTTCGCCGAATATCTGGATTATATCCTGGCGGTCAAAATTGTCGATGGCGTCAAAGAAGCGGTGGAGCATATCAATCATTACGGATCCAGGCACAGCGACGGCATCTTGACGAACCGTCAGGAAAATGCCGATTATTTTCTGGCGATGGTCGATTCGGCGACGGTTTATCACAACGCCTCGACCCGTTTTACCGACGGCGGCGAATTCGGCATGGGCGCCGAAATCGGCATCAGTACCGACAAACTGCATGCCAGAGGTCCGATGGGCGTCAATGAGCTGACCTCCTATAAATATCTGGTGCGCGGCGACGGGCAGATCCGCGAATGATCGATACCAGCACGGTCGCCAATTTTCGCGGCAAAGTGATCGGCGCCTTGCTGCTGCTGACTTTGTTGATCGCCGCCGCCGGCAGTTACCGTTATACCGCGGCGATGAGCGGCAATGCGCTGCTGCCCGGGCTGATCGACCGGGCGGAAGTGCACGGCTGGAATATTGTGCTGGATGATAAAACATTCCAAGCCGACAGTTTCCTGCTGGTCGAACTGGGCATCAGCCGGCTCTTCGGCGGCAGTGACAATTTGCTGCTGCTGTTGCTGCCGACCATCCTGGCCGGCGTTTTGACGGTGCTGTTCCTCTATTTGCTCGGCGAACGATTGGCCATGCGCTTCGGCATCTTCAGCGTGCTGTTGTTGCTCGGCAATTGCCTGGCAATCGATTGGCTGCGCCAGCCCAATGACATTTTTTTCGCCGCACTGTTTTTGACCGCGTTACTCTATGCGATGCTGGGAACCTCGCGTTCGCCGAAACAGCGGTTTGCTCTTTTCGTTCCCGTTTCCCTGCTGTGTTACCCGTTCCTCCCCAATTTTCTGCCGCCGGCGGCATTGCTGCTGCTGACCGTCGTTATTTTCGCCGGAAACCTTCACACTCGGACCGCAGTTGTCCTGGCGCTTTATGCCGCCGCCCTGCTGTTGAGCCGGGTGATATTCGCCGGTCCGGGGCTCACTCAATTGTCGAGTTTCGATTTTGACCAACCGGACATTCCGCTTGAACTGTGGAGGATCGCCGCAGCCTTCCCGACCGTTTTGATTGCGGTCGCTCTCTGGCTGCTGATGCTTTTCCGGCGCTCGTACCGCCCGGCTTCCCGGCTGGTCAAAATCGCTTTCCAATGGTTTACGCTGAGTTTGCTGGCCTGGCCGCTGGTCTGGCCGTGCCGCGCCGAGGCTTTGCTAATGGTCTTACTGTCCGGTTCCCTGCTGGCGGCAACCCTCTTTGCCAACCCGGATTTCCAGCCGCGTTTCCGGCAATGGAGCAGTATCGCATTGTGGCTTTACCGGCTGACGGCGCCGGCGGCGCTGGCCGGTTTATGGCTTTTTGAACTGTATTTGAAGCGGATCCAATCCGATTTCGCTTTGCCGTTGCTGACGCCGTCGCTGTTGCTGGCCTGCCTGACGGTCGTCGCCTTCAAAGGCGGCAAATTCTTCAAACAGGTGGAACGGCGTTTCCTTTACCTCGGCCTCGGCCTTGCCGGTTTGATGGTCGTCTGGCTGATGACGGTCGAACCGTACCGGCATTATCTGATTTTCAAAGCCGGCGAAGCGGCCGCCGTGCCGGAGTCGGTCCAGCCATGAAAACCGCCGCCGTCTTTACGCTGGGCTGCCGTTTGAATCAAGCCGACAGCGCCCTGTTGTGCGACCGGTTGAACCGGATGGGGTACACCCTGATGGAACCCGGTTCGGCCGGCCAGCTCGATTTGCTGATCATCAACAGTTGCACCGTGACCGGCACGGCGGCGCAGAAGAGCCGGCAGGCGGCGCATAAATTCCGCAAGCAGCATCCCGGCGCGCTGATCATCGTCACCGGCTGCAGCGCGGAAATCGATCGCGATTGCTGGCAGCGGGAGAATTGCGTCGATGTCATCCTGACCAATCCGGAAAAGCGCCGATTGAGCGAATTGGTGACGGATTATTTGAATGGTCAACCGACTCACAGCGGGATGGCGCTGAGCCTGGGCCAGCCGCCGGAGGTTTTTCGGGAACGTGCCGCCGGACGTTTTCCGTTCCGCAGCCGGGCTTTCGTCAAAATCCAGGAAGGCTGCAACAATTTCTGCAGCTACTGCATCGTGCCGTATGCCCGCGGTCCGGAACGTTCGCGGGATGCGGCGGAAGTGCTGGCCGAATGCCGGCAGTTGATCGACCGGCACTTTCCGGAAATCGTTCTGACCGGCGTCAATGTCTGCGCCTACCACGATCACGGCAAAACGCTGAGCCGATTGCTGGATGAACTTTGCGCCCTGCCCGGGGATTTCCGGATTCGCCTGAGTTCAACCGAACCGCATCCGGACAATATGACGCTGCTGGAAACGATGAGCCGCCAAGCGCGCCTCTGTCGTTTTCTGCATTTGTCGCTGCAGCATGGCAGCAACACTATTCTGCGGGCAATGAACCGTCACTATACGGCCGAAGAATACGCCGAATTCGTCCAACGCGCCCGGCAATTGCTTCCGGATATCCATATCGGGACTGACGTCATCGTCGGTTTTCCGGGAGAAACGGAAAAATATTTTCTGGAAAGCTGCGCTCTGATCGAACAACTGCGGTTCGCCAACACCCATATTTTCAGTTATTCGCCGCGCCGGGGCACTCCGGCGGCGACCATGCCCGATCAAGTGCCTTCCCCGGCAGTCAAGGAACGTTACGACTATCTGAAAAAAATAACCGACCGCCAGAAACGGGAATTTGCGGCCGGCCAGCTCGGCAAAACCCTGCCGGTCATTTTCGAACGGACGAACCGCGACGGACTGGCGGTGGGCTGGAGCGACAATTATCTGCAAATCCATGCCGCCGCAGTTCCACTGCGGCGCATTGTCCCGGTGACCATCGCCGGCGACAGTGAAAACCTGCTGGGGATTCCCTGCCGACCTTGACCGCCGTTATTTTTCCAGGGTTTCCAACACCGCTTCGGCCGCCCGGGTATCGGCAGCACAGCCCGGCGGCGACAACAGCGCTTTGACCTGCGCCATCCCTTCTTCCACCTCCGCCCGCCGCGGGCCGCCCGGCATGATTCGCTCGAAAGCCGGCACCAGTTCGGCCGGGCAGACGTGATGCTGCAAAAATTCTTCGAAAACTTCTTTGTCGGCGATGATATTGGTCATCGTAAAAAAACCGCGGTACAGTTTGACTACCAGTGAGAATAACAATAAGGTAATGATATTCAAGCGGTAAACAACCACCAGCGGCAATCCGGCAATCGCCGATTCCACCGTCACCGTCCCGGAAGCGGCAATGCCGGTACCGGCCGCCTGCTGATAGAAACTGGTCTCGCCGCAGACCAGTTGCAGCGGCAAATCGGCCTCCGGGTGCCTGGTCCGGAACTCGGCGTAAATCTGTTCGCACAATTTCAGCATCTTCTCCCGCGGCGCCGACATGACGAACCGCAGCGCCGGATATTTCCGGTGCAGAACCAGGGCGGTTTCCAGCATTGGCTTGAACACCCTGGTCACTTCCATCGTCCGGCTGCCGGGCAGCAACACGACCAGATCGGGGTCGCGCTGAATCGCCGGGTCGTGTCTTTCCCGGACGATATCCAGCAACGGATGGCCGACGAATTCCGTATCCAGCGTCGTCGGTTGGTACACTTCCACTTCAAACGGAAAAATGACCATCATTTTCCGACAATATTTGGCCAGCTTGTAAATGCGGCTCCTGTGCCAGACCCACACCTGCGGACTGACATACCAGATGACCGGAATTCCCAGCTTATGCGCCTGGCGGGCGATCATCATGTTGAAGGTCGGATAATCGATCAGAACGATCGCATCCGGCCGGACTTCGGCCAGACGGCCGACCAGTTTCCGGAAGATTCCGATGAAAGTGAAAAGATGCTTGATCACTTCGACGATGCCGACGACCCCCAATTCGGTGGAATCGACGACGATCTCCACTCCGGCCGCCCGCATTTTCGGACCGCCCATGCCGGCGACCTCGATCGTCTCACCACGCAAAGTGCCGAGCCGGCGCAGCTCCGTCGCCAGCCTGGCTCCGTAGATATCCCCGGAGGCTTCCCCGGAAAAGATCCAGATCCGCCTGGATTTCACGGCATTCATCGGCGTCTATTTCCGTTCCCGCAAATTCAGCACATCCTGCATATCATACAATCCGGCTTCAGCCGTCATCAAAAAGCGGGCCGCCCGCAACGCTCCCCGGGCGAAGGTATCCCGGCTGGACGCCTTGTGGGTCAATTCCAACCGTTCGCCGCCGGTGGCGAAAATCACCGTATGGTCGCCGACGACATCACCGCCGCGCAGTGCATGCATCCCGATTTCATTTCTGGTACGGGCCCCGACCAGACCGGCCCGGCCGTTGCGCACCACTTCGTCGTATTCCCAATCATGCGCCTCGCAAATGACTTCGGCCAAACGGACCGCCGTCCCGCTGGGAGCATCCTTCTTCTGGTTGTGGTGCATTTCGATCACTTCAATGTCGTAATCTTCGCCCAGAATACCGGCCACTTCCCGGCATAAATGGAAAAGCAGGTTGACTCCCACACTCATATTGGGGGCAAAAACAATCCGCGCCCCCTGATCGGCCATTTCCCGCAATTGCCGCTTCTCCCCGTCTTCCAATGCGGTCGTACCGATGACCGCCGCACAACCGGCTGACGTCGCCGTCCGGGTTGCCTCGATAACGCCGCCGGTACTGAAATTGATCACGACATCGGCATTTTTTACCGCCGCCGCCAGATCATCGCCGACGGCCACCCCGCAATGCCCGCAACCGGCCAGTTCACCGGCATCGCTGCCGAGAAAAGGCGACCCGGCAATTTCGGTTGCGCCCGCCAACTCGCAATCAGCCGCGTCTAAAACGTTGGCGACCAAACGCCGCCCCATCCGGCCGGCGGCTCCGACAATGACAACTCTGAACATAAAAATTCACTCCTGATTTCGCCGGCAAGCGGCCTGCCCGGCTCCGCGATGAGCCTTGATCAAGCGTCGGACGCTTTCCGGTGCCCCTGCTCCGTAGAATTTCATGCCGCCAGCGCCGCATTCCTTCCTCTCGGCAGGGATGTATATTGATTTAGTTTTCGGTATGTTTCCCCGATTTTCAAAGGCCCGGAATCCGCAATTGCTTGTCCTTCGGCACCCACAAAATCAGCTTCGGCACTCCGTCGGCAAAAACCCGTACGTTCTCATACCGGCCGGAAACCGCCAGCAACGCATACGGTGAAAACAAAAAGGTATAGGGCTGTTCCTCGTGCAGCAGCGCCTGAAACTGATGGCACAATTCAATCCGCACCCCGACATCGGTGGTGCGGCGGATTTCTTCGATCAAGCGGTCCGCTTCGGGATTTTTAAAGCCGATATGATTGCTGCCGTCCGGCAAATCCGCCTGGGAGGAGTGCCAAACCTGATACGGGTCCGCTTCGAACGGCATCGTCCAGGCCAATGTGCAGGCGTCATAACTGCGTTCGTTGAGTTTCTGCAGATACACCGACCACTCGAACGTACTGATTTTCATGTCGATGCCGGCTTTGGCCATATCTTCCTTGATGATCGGCAGCATCCGCTGCTGAATCGGCTGGTCGGCAATCTGCATCATCGCAAATTCGAACTTCCTGCCATCCTTGTCCAGGATGCCATCGCCGTCGGTATCGCTCCAGCCGGCCGCTTTCAGCAGCGCTTTGGCTTTTTCGACATCGAACGGGTAAGGCTTGATCGACGGATCGTTGTAGGGGCTGTCGTAGAAAAACGGTCCGGAAATGATCTGCGCCAAATCGAGATAAACGTCCTTCTTGATTTTTTCGCGGTCCACCAGGTAAGTCAATGCCTGCCGCACCCGTTTGTCCTGAAACAACGGATTCCGCAAATTATAGCCGATATAACTGTAAGCCTGGGCCAGATACTGGATTTTGCGCAAATCCCCGCCTTCCTCGAACCGCTTGTCGCCGCTGATCCGGTTCGTCCACTGTTCCGGCGTCAGGCCCAGCCAATCCAGTGAGCCGGCCAGCAGCGACTGATACTGGGTGTTCGGATGTTTGATGACTTCGAACGCCAAATCCTTCAACGGCGGCGCAATACCGTATTTGGCGCCGAAATATTTCTCGAAACGGGTGAACAGCAGCCGCTGATCTTTATCCCAGCGGACGAAACGATACGGGCCGCAACCGACGATAATCCGGTTGCGCAAATGATCCAGATTGAATTTTTCCCCGTCGAACGGGCCGTCGTAATCGTGGTACAGATGGCGCGGCATCGGCGACAGGCCGAGTGTCAATTCCAAAGTCCGGAAGTATTGATTCTTCCACTTGACGACAAACTCATAATCATTGATTTTCGTGATGGATTCGAGATCCTGAAAATAAGCGCGCAGCGGAGCGCAATTGACCTGGGGATTGCGCAGCACTTCCAGAAAGAACAGAAAATCGTCGGCGGTCACTTCGACATTGCTCCAGCGCTTGCCGCTGACCGGATCGGTGAAATCGTGCCAGAGAATGCCCTTGCGCAACTTAATATGGATCGTCCTGCCGTCTTCCGACACGGTCCAGGATTCCGCCAGCAGCGGCTCAAACTGCTCCGGATGCTCATAATTGCGGGCCCCGAGCGAATCATTGCACAACGCGTTGAATATACTGACATTGGATTCATTGCAAATCAAATAATTCAGATTGTCGGTTTCGGCGGAAATCGCCGAAATCAGCCGGCCGCCCGGCACGGCGTTCGGATCGTAAAATTCCCGGTTGGCGATCGGCGCTTCGACCGGCGCAACCTGAAATTCCCTGGCTTCCCAGGCCGGTCCCGGCGTATTGTGCAGCAACTCCTGAAATTCGGTCAGTTTATCGACCACCGCCAGATGGCTGGCGTGCATGCGGTCGACCGCATTGATCAGCATGACGCCCAAGGCGATGACCGCCACCGTCAAAACCGTCAGAACCAGTTTCAAATATCCGTTTCCGTTCATATCGCGACCCTCCTCAAAATTATTTTCCTCTCCAATATGCTAACGCTGGGAAATCCGGTAAATCATAAAGGCGCCGCCGAATTGATAAAGCAGGTTCGGCACCCACAGCAAGTATTGCGGATACAGCTTCGGATAGGAATCCAGCGATTCGAACAGAATGATCGCAAAAAAGAAAAAACCGGCGAGCAGCACGCTGAGAAACAGCCCGACCGCCGTCTCCCGGCGGGAAGTCTGGATCGCCAGCGGCAGACCGAGCAGCAGAAAAGCGATCGGCGACAGCGCAAAAGCGATACGCTGGTTCAATTCGATCTCCATCGACGTGGCATCGCGATTGTACTGTTTTTCAATCTTGATGCGGGCCAGCAGTTCATTCAGCGTCATATACTTGGGCCGGACCAGAATGCGGGTGGAATTGCGCTCTTTGCCGTAATTGACTTCGAATTCCATCGTCTCGCAATTCATCCGGGTTTCCGGCGTCGTGCTCTTGTCCATCAACAAACAATCGTACATCCGGACAGTCATCACCTCCCGCTCCCGGTCGACGAGCAATTTCGCCCGCGCCGCCGAATAATCGATCGGCGGCACATTGTCGTCGGGATTGTCGACGACATAGATCTGGATGCCGGTCACTTCGTCTTCCGCCGTTTTGTTGTCGACGTAAATGATGTAGTTGCTGTAACGAATCTGCTGGCCCGGCTTGAACATCGCCATCGGCTGATCGATCAGCGTGTCGCTGGTCAATTCCCGCGACCGGCCGAGCATCGGCGGCCCGACTTCGATCTGCAGGTAAAGGCACACCAGCGTCAGCAGAAACGTAATCAGCAAAATCGGCGAGACGATTTGCAGAATCGAGACACCGCAGGCCCGCATCGCGGTAATTTCCGAATCGGCGGAAAGCCGGCCGAACACCAGCATCACCGCCACCAGCGCCGCCCACGGCACGGTGAAAGTCAAGACGATCGGCAGCGTATACCAGACGAAGGTGAAAAAGACCGAAACCGGAATGCCCTGCGCCACCAGATCAAGGATTTCCACCAGCCTGGCCCCGGTCATCGCAAAAGTCAGGATACCGATCGACATGCAAAATGTCACCAGGAAGCTGCGGGTTACATATAAATTAAGCGTCTTCATGAAAACTGAGCTGTTCTTTCCATTGTTTGTCACAGTTATCACACACTTTACATGCCAAACGGCTTTTTCGCAAATCCCGCCCCGGCTTTTTCAACGGTTTTCGGTGAAAGTGGCGAATAAAAATCAAACTTTCGCCGCTTGACTATTGTCTAGGACCGTTGTACTTTACCCCCTTGGGTTTTTTATGCGGCGGAAACAAAGAGTTCAGTTTTGAGGTTCAAGGAAAAGATGAAAAAAGGCAATATCCGGTTTGTGGTCAGCGGCATTATCGCGATCGTCTGCATCGTGTTCGTACTGGCGATGTTCTACTGTTTCAACCACTACGATGCGTTCCGTTCCCAATTCATCGCCGGAAGCGCGCCGGCCATCGGAGAACTCACCCAGCAGGCCCGCCAGCAACTGGCGGAGCGCAATGAACTGGTCGGTCAAATATCCTTTTTCATCTTCATCGGTCTATTCGTGCTGCAGTTTGCCGCCCTGCTGGCCGCCCAGTGGATCATCGGCCGCATCAAAGTCAGCGCCGACTCGGTCGATTTGAAATTCAAGCAGTTGAAAAATGCCGATATCTTTTTCGATTTGCCGCTGTACATCGGTTTGTTCGGCACGGTCAGTTCCTTCGTGGTGATGACTTTCAGTCCCGGCAGCCTGTTGATCGCTTATTCTTCCACGCTGGTCGGCATTGTTTTCAGCATCATTCTGCGCCTGACACTGCTCTACCCGATGCGCTCCAGGCTGCTGGTCCAGGACCATAAATAAGTCAACTACGGGAGAGTCAGAAAGTGAATCGTTCGATCATGGTCGTAATCTGCGACTTCATCGTCCTGTCGATGCTGTCGATGATGCCCGGCCTGTCTCCCACCCTGGGCGACGGCAGTTTGAGCGCCCGCAGCGGCGGCAGCGCCGAAGCCGGCATCGACACCTATACCTCGCAGGTGATTATCACCGAATTGCGCAAACAGATGGAAAAATTGGAAGCGGCCCGGGCTGCCTTGCTGAAGCAGCAACAGGAGTTGGGGTTTGACGAAGAACGCGCCAGGCAACTGGAGCAGTTGAACCGGGAACTCAGCGAGGCGAAGGAGAAATTGACCTATCTGGAAAAGCAATTGGCGCTGTCGCCGGAAAATCTGGGCGAATTGTCGGCCGAAGAATTGCAGCAGATGTTGAGCGAAGAGCGCCGCGCCCGGGAGTTGCTGGCGTTGGAAAAAGCCGATGTCAATACCGAACTCGAACAGGTCCGCCGGCAATACCAGACCGCGTCCGGCGACTTGGCGGCGCTGCAGCAACAATACCAAACCGCGACCCAACAATTGGAACAGACCTCTCAGGAACTGGCGGCCAAGCAGCAGGAGCTGCTGGCAACCGGCAATGAATTGCAGAACACCAGAAATGCCCTGGACACCACCACCGCCCAACTGGAAACCGCCTCCGGCGAATTGACTGCCGCCCGGGGGCAGTTGACGACGGCGACCAACCGCATCGTCGAGACGGACGGCAAACTCAAGGATGCCGAGCTGAGTTATTCTTTCATGCAGGGTAAACTCAGCGCGACGGAAAAGGAGCTGGCCGATGCCCGCAGCCGGCTGGAAACGACCCAGCGGTCGATCTATACCCGCGACCTGGAATTGTCCGACCACAAAAAACAATTGGAAAACTTGCAGAACGTTTTGAAAAATGCAGTGTCGGACTTGACCCGGGCGAAAGGCGAATTGAAGGCATTGACCAATGCCAAAACGGCAACTGAGACGGAGTTGAACCAGGCGAAAACGAATATCGCCCGGCTGGAGGGGGAGATCGCCACCCGGCAGACGGAGCTGGACAATACCCGGGAGCAATTGGCGCTGGCCGAAGAACGCCTGCGCAGCGATGTTTATGAAAAATACGCCGATTCGACGGTCCGGCTGGATTTCAACTTGAAGGACCGCCGGCTGCTGCTCGATCACGCCGTTCGGAAAAGTTTCTTTTTGCCGGTGGTGGCGGTCGGCGGCAAGAATTTCCTGATCAGCGACCTGCGTTTGTTGACCGATATGCTCAACGTGCCGGAAGCCTACGGCAAGGTCTACGACCTGAGTTACCAGTTGCTGCCGCCGGAGGCGGAAAATACAACCGCCGGCGTGCCGGCCGGAGCATTGTATGCCGTCAAGGAAGATGTCCGGGTCGGTATGCTGGAAGCGCCTCAAATCAGCGCCGCGCAGTTGAACCTGCTGACGGTTTCGGAATTGAAAAAACGCGGATTGCATGAGCTGTACCTGTTCAAAAAGGATTCGTTCGGCAAAGACAGTGCGCCATTGGAGGTGCGCTGTTCGATGAGCATGGCCGCCGACGATGAATATTTGTATATCCGCAACTCCACCCGGTTGGCCGGCAGCGAATTGAAAGCCGATATTGGCGATATCGTCATGACCAAGCAGGGCGATTTCGTCGGGGTGGTCGTCGGCATTGAAAATTTCGACATGGGCCGCAAGCAGGAAGCCAAATGCTTTGTCTTTCCTGATCAGTTTTCGCTGGAAGGAACTGAAATCGTTCCGACGACCAAGACTGCTCAGGAGGAATATTTCCGGCAATTCAGCCAAACGTTGCAAAAGTTGCAGGATCAATACAAGTTGCTGGACGCCAAAGTCCGGCAGCGGCAAAATTAATCCGGAAATCACGGTGGCATGGAAGATCGCTCGGCTATTTTTGACAACTTGACCGGCGGAACGGTACTCGTCGAGGACTTGAATTCCGACCGGCCGGTATCGATTGAGGAATTGAAACGGATTCTCGGTCTGACCAGCGACAATACCATCGGCCGCTATCAGGATATCACCACCATCGGTCTCGGCGGCATCGGGACGGTTTTTTCCGCCCGCGAACCGGTATTGAACCGGGAAATCGCCCTGAAAATCCTCCGTCCGGCCTATCGCAACAATACGAAATTCATCGACGGCTTCATCCGGGAAGCCAGAGCGACGGCGCAGATCGACCATCCCAATATCGTGCCGGTCCATCAACTGGGCGTCTTCGATGACGTCGGCGCCTATTTCACGATGAAACGGGTCATCGGCCAGACCCTCCGGTTGGTGTTGAAAAAAATCGACGCCGGCGACCGGGAATACCAGCGCAAATATTCACTGTACCGCCTGCTGGAAATTTTTCTTTCCGCCTGCAACGGCGTGGCTTTCGCCCACAGCAAAGGCATCATTCACCGCGACCTGAAACCGGCCAACATCATGCTGGGGGATTACGGCGAAGTTTTCGTCATGGACTGGGGGCTGGTCAAATACCAGGCCGAAAACGATTCTTCGGAAGCCGGCAAAAAAATCAGCCTCGATACCGAATTGAGTGAAAACAATGAAACGGACGATCCGGACGCCACGGCGACGCACAAAGGATCGATCAGCGGCACTCCGGCCTATATGGCGCCGGAACAGGTGGCCGGCCTGTCCGATGAAATCGATTCGCAGACCGATATCTACAGTTTGGGAGCGATTCTGTACTCGATCCTGACCGGCAAGCCGACTCCCTTTCCCGATAACGCGGAGATCAACCAGGTGCTGCAGCAGGCGGTCAATGGCGATTTCCTGCCGCCGCGCCGCCGAGCGCCGCGCCGCAAGATTCCCCGTGAGTTGGAAGCCATCTGCCTCAAAGCGATGGCGCGTGTGAAAAGCGACCGTTATCCGACGGTGCAGGCTCTGATCGGCGACGTCCGGAATTTCATGGACAATTATCCGGTTTCGGCCTATTCACCGCCGCCGTTTTACCGGTTCACCAAACTGGTCCGTCGCCATCCGGTAGTGCCGCTGGCCTTGATCATCGCCTTTTTCACGGCATTGGGGGTTTTTACGGCATTGCGCTATGAGCAGATCGCCCAGTTCGAGTCGAGGTTGATTCCGGCCAATCACAATATTTTTTACGGCAATATCGCCTATGAACGGGCACTGAACACCTATTCGCAACTGCAGCAGAAGTTAAAGAGCGACGATATCAGCGAAGAACAATTCCTGCAGTTGGCGGAGCAGTTGAAAGTGCAGCAGACGGAATTTGAAAATTTCTACGAATCGGCGCTGGAACTGCTTTCCCAGCTTGAAATGGCCGGTTACGATTCGGCCGGCGTCACTTCCAGTATCGTCGAAATTTATTCCAGGCGCTTGAATTATTACACGCTGACGGACAATTTGGCGATGGTCCGCCAACTGGCCGACCGGCTGCGGAAACGCAGTCTCGACGCTTACAACACGATCATCGCCGCCGACCAGGCGCAGGCCGGTCCGCTGCGGGACATCATCGCCGAAGAGTGCCAGGTCTCCATCAACACCAGCGTGCCGGAATCGCTGATTTTCTATCAACAGCTCATTCCGGACCAGCCGCTCGAAGCGGCTACCCAACTGGGAACCACACCGCTGCAAACGGTGCTGCCGGAAGGCAGTTACCTGTTTCTGGTCCAATTGCCGGGAAAATCGGTGATCAAATATCCGGCCAGCCTGCGCAGTTCCAAGCCGGTTGAACTGAACATCGAAATCCCGGCCAATATTCCGAACAACACCGTTTATATTCCGGCCGGACCGTTCTCTTTCGGCAACGTTTCCAATTTGCTGCCGAACAACGGCAACGCCACGCTGCCGGGGTATTTTATCGGCCGCTATGAAGTGACTTTTGCCGAATATCTGGAATTCTGGCGGCGCCAGGCGCCGAAGGACCAGGCGAAATATATGGCGAAATTTCCCGATGCCGACCGGCAGTATACGGACGCCTGGAACGCCGGCGGCGAGCTGCGCTCCCCCTTTGCGCCGAACATGCCGGTAACCGGCATCACCGGTGAAGCGGCGGAGGCTTATTGTCGCTGGCGCACGAAAACGACCGGTCTGCGTTACCGGCTGCCGACGCCGCAGGAATGGGAAAAGGCGGCGCGGGGCGTGGACGGCCGCACTTATATCTGGGGAGAGCAATTCCAGCCGGAAGCGGCGTTGACCGCCGTTCATAAGTCGTCCGGGCAATTTCCGTTCGGCGCCCCGGTCAACGCTTTCCCACAGGACCGTTCGATTTACGGCGTCGCCGACATGTGCGGCAACGTACGGGAATTTGTCCGCAAACCGAACCACGGCGGCTTGTACGTGGTCAAAGGGGCCAGTTTCAAAACTGACGCCGGTTTCGCCCGTTGCGCCGCCAGTACCCATACTGGCGACAGTGAAACCGATATCGGTTTTCGTTATGTCATTGAATTACCTGAGAACAATAAATAATTATGATTGATTTTGCTGAAATTTCCAAAGGGTACGGCGAACAGCAGTTGCTGGATGCCGTCAGTTTCCGCATCAACCCGGGCGACCGCATCGGCGTGGTCGGACCGAACGGCGCCGGCAAAAGCACCTTGTTCGGCATCATTACCGGAGAACTGTCGCCGGACCGCGGCAAAGTGACGCTGCCGAAAGGCCAGCGCATCGGCTATCTGCATCAGCAACTGCCGGACTACAGTCCGGGACAGACCCTGCTGGATTTTACCGCCGATTCGATGCCGGAGCTTCGCCGCATCGGCGAAGAACTGCACGAACTCGAACAGCGGCTGCATGAAGGCGGTGTGACGGATACCGAAACGCTTTTGAAGCGCCACGGCGAATTGCAGACGCAATTCGAACATCTCGGCGGTTATCACATGCGCTCCGATGCGGAATCGGCGTTGTGCGGGCTTGGATTTGCGACAACGGATTTCGAGCGGCCGCTGAAAAGTTTCAGCGGCGGCTGGCAGATGCGCAGCATGCTGGCCAGGACGCTGATCGCCCGCCCGGATATCCTGCTGCTCGACGAACCGTCGAACTATCTGGACATCCCGGCGGTGGAATGGCTCTGCCGTTTTCTCAACGGTTTCCGCGGCACGATGCTGCTGATTTCCCACGACCGTTTCCTTTTGAACAAACTGACCGATATCACGCTGGAAATCAACGCCGGCCAAGTGACGCGCTATCCCGGCAATTACGATTTTTACCGGTCGGAGCGCGAGAACCGGCGAGTCAGCCTGGAAGCCGCCAAACGCAACATCGACCGCAAAAAGAAGGAGCTGCAGCGCAACATCGACCGCTTCCGCTCCAAAAGTTCCAAAGCATCCCAGGCCCAGAGCTGGCAGAAACAGCTCGATCGCATCCAGGATGTCGTCGTGCCGGATGAATTGAGTTATTCCGGCAGCATTCGCCTGCCGGAGCCGCCGCCGTGCGGCGCGGAAGCCGCCCGCCTGGAGCAGGTCACTTTCGCCTATCCAGGCAAAGAGCCGACGATCGTCGACACTACGCTGCAAATCGACCACGGTGATAAAATCGCCATCGTCGGTTACAACGGCACCGGCAAAAGTACCTTGCTGAAACTTCTGACCGGCCGGAATATTCCGCAATCCGGGCGGGTCGTCATCGGCCACAACGTGGTCATCGGTTATCAGGCGCAGGAGTTTGCCGACCTCCTGGAGCCGGAGCAATCGGCCTACGACGTGGTGCGCGGCGCCGCCAGGCGCGATTTCCCGTTGAATATGATCCCCGGAGTGCTGGGCAGTTTCGGTTTCAGCGGTGACGACAGCCATAAACTGTGCAAAGTGCTCTCCGGCGGCGAAAAAATCCGCCTCTGCTTCGCCCGCATTTTCGTCAACCCGCCGAATCTGCTGGTGCTGGATGAACCGACCACTCACCTGGATATCGCCGCCCGGGAGGCATTGCAAAAAGTGCTGCAGGCTTACCGCGGCACCCTGTGTCTGGTCAGCCATGACATCGAATTCGTCCGCCAGGTGGCGACGACGATCGTGGCGATGCGGCCGCCGACCATCAAGAAATATTTCGGCAATTACGATTACTACCTGCAAAAGACGGCCGAAGAAAACGCCCCGGCTGCGACGGCCGGCAAAGCCGCTGAAAAAGAGAATATCGTCTTCGACAATTCCAGGGAGAAACGGCGGGAACGGGCTCAGAAGCGGCAGGCGCTGGCGGCTGACAAACGGCGGGCGGAACAGGAAGTCACCCGGCTGGAAAAACAGCTCGAAACTCTGGAGCAGGAGCAGAAGGCCATCATCGCCCAGTTGAGCAGTCAGGCTTCCGGCCTTGATTTTGCCGAACTGAATAAAAAGTTGAATGGGTTGAAGCTGGAATCCGAACAGACGACGGCGCGCTGGGAACAAGCTTTCGAAAAACTGGAAGAACTGCTGGCCCTGAACGCCCAAATTCACCAGGACTAATTGAGCAAATCGACAGGAGAAGAATCATGCAGAAAATCACCTTGTCTTTGGGCGGGATGCTGCTCCTGCTGCTGGCCGGCTGCACAACGCCGCCGGATGGACGTTTGGAGCCACTGCTCGGCGGCTATTACGACGGACATTATCCGCTGGAACGGATCGATCCGGCCTATGACCTTTATTTCAACGCTTTTCTGATAGCCGATGCGGACGGCAATTTGTTGCTGACTGCCGAACGGGAACCGGATCCCGCCCTCGCCGCACACGCCGGGAAACAAGGTAAAAGAGCGCTGATTTCCCTCGGCGGCACCACTCCGTTCGGTTGCTTTACTGGGACGGAGCAGGAAATTGACGCCTACGTTGCCCAGGTGATTGATTACGTCGAAAAGAACGGTTATGACGGCGTGGATGTCGATTGGGAGCATCCCAACACCGAACCGCTGGGCAAGCAATGGTCGGCGACGATCAAAGCGCTGCGGACCGCACTGGATGAGCTGGGACGCCGGAACGGCCGGCATTATCTCCTGACGACGGCGCTGCCGCCGGGAGACTGGTCGCTGAAATACAATGATTTCGCCGTCATGCGCGATTGCCTGGATTATGTCAATGTGATGTGTTATGATCTGGGCTGGGGAACGTCGAACTATCATGCGCCGCGTTTTGCCAACCCGGCCGATCCGGCCCGGGTCAGTTCGGTCGATCAGCTCACCTATCTGGAAAATGTCGTCGGAATGCCGCGCTCGAAACTGATCATCGGGCTGCCATTCTACGGCAATTATTTCCGGGATACCGAACGGTTTGTCGAAGTGCCGGATGAAAACTGGCGACAGATCACTTATCGCGAGGCGCTGGATTACAGTGAAGACTGGCAACGTGAATACGAGCCGGAATCCTGCGGCGTTTGGGCGTTCGGGCCGGATCGCCGGGAATTCGTCATCTATGATTCTCCGCAAAGTATTTACGACAAAACCACTTATTACCTGGAAAATGGCTACGGCGGCGTTTTCTGCTGGGCGATGAACCGCGACTTATTGGCCGACGGCAGCCAGCCGCTGACCCAGGCAATGGTTCAGGCCCGGAGGGATTTCCTGAATCGCAATGAATAATGAACGATAAAAGAGCAAGGCGCCTGCCAAACAATAGACCCGGCAGGGAGTGCTTCGGTTTCCCGCCGGGTGAAATGATTTCAGTGTTTCCGGCCGCCGCGCTTTCCGGCCTCGGCACGGCGCCGGTTGTGCAATCTGACTGTGCACACCAATCCGATTCCTCCGATCCCCGCCAATGTTAAAAGAACAGAACAGCCGTTGATGAATTCCGGAGATCCGATCCTGCATGCTTTGGCAAACCATTGCCCGATACCGGACCAGATCGATGGTTTTTGCCGTTCAATCATCAAGGACAGCGTTCGTTGCCCGAAGCTGCTGCGGTTGATAAAAAACCCTTTCAGGTCGGGAGGCGTGGCAAAAAGCGAATCCTCCGGCCCAGCCAGCAATTCCATTCCTGCCAAATTGAGATCAAAAATCAATTTGCCGGCATAATTGTAGTGACGGAGGATTTGGATCAGGCCATTTGAACCGATAAAAAATTCCCGGACAAAGGGACGATTTTCTTTATAATATTTCCACCTCTTCTTGAATTCACCCTGAGCTTCTCCGGTAAGTTTTTGGATATCACCGGCATTTCTGGGCGTTATCACACTGATTTTGGTATAATTTTCCGAACCGATTCTCACCGTTGTTTCTTCAAAAGAACAGATTGCCAATTCATCGGCCGGCGTTTCCAAATGAATCAATTCTGGATACCACAACGGCGGCACATCAAGGATTTCGGCAGCGAAACCATTCGAATAAAAGCCGAAAATCCCTTCGCTGTTTTTCACATAGGCGCCTACCAGTTGACCATCTTTTCGTTCCTCAAGCCGCAAAAATAATTCGCCATTGCGATAAAAACGGTAAAACACCCAATCCGGAGCATAGGGAATCAAATCACTCTCCCCGGTAATTTCACGATAAGGATTGGCCAGCGTCACGGTATAAGACGCGGCACGATTGCGTTCCATTGCCTCAAGCAATTGCCGCTCCGGAGCGCTGCCCGCATTGGCCGAAACAAACAGCCCCGTGAATAAAAGACCGATCAGGTATTCTTTTATGAATATATTCGACATCATTTCATCGATCCTGATCGCTATTGTTTCCAGTCATCCCGGGAAATGTACATACTCCATCCCCGCCCGCGGGCGATGAAACGATTTTGTTCCCCTTGGTAGACAAAATTCGGAAAACGGTAAACCACGCCATTGTCATTGATGGTAATATCGTAGGTTCCGCATTGTTGAAACATCGTTTCTTCGCCGGCAATTATAACATTGCCGGGCACGAGTAAATCCCCGTCCGGATCGGCATGAATCTGTTTCACCGAGAAGGAAAGCCCTTCGTGGTGGACGGTGTAATTATTCAGTGTTCCGGCATCATATCCGCCACCGCCGTCTTTTTCTTCATCATTTATGAAAAAGAAAATTTTAGCCTCGGCGTCACCACCACCGCCGTTCTCCTTGCAACCGCCGAAACCGACCATAAGGACGCCTCCCGCCAACAAACAGGCCCCGAACCGGAAACTCCAGGTCAGAAAATTCATCTTATTGCCTTTTGCTATACCCGATTCCGCAAATCTATGCAAAACCGGAAAGGATGATTTTGGGATTATTCCAATGGATCGCACATCACTGTCGTTTTACTGTTGTCCACATCCAAAGAAGTAGTTACTTTCCCTGTACTGTCACTTACCACCGAACAAGTTGCAACTTGTGTTGCGGTACAAGAACCGTTGCCAGCTCCGGTATGTGGTGCTTTCGTCAAATCATTGTTATAATAAGGCATTGTTTTGATTGTTATACTTGCTATTCCCATTGCAGCCAGCGCAGCACTACTTGCTTCGCCGCTGGCATTCGCCACTGCTGCAACGCGGCATACTCCATTTCCAACTCCGATTCTTGTCACCGTTGCACTGGTATCAGGCACGGCCGCCCAAGTTATGCAGGTGACAGCCATTACTAACCCACCGGCCAACCATTTGCTTTTCATTTTGCTTTGTCTCCTTCCTTTCGAGTACCTTTTTGTAATGTCATGTAAAGTACAAAAATGTTTTACTGCCTTATATTCTAGTGTCCAGTCAAATTTGAAAAGATGGATATAGTCGATGCAACTTTATTCGTGCATCCGTTGTTGAAAACTGCCAATTGATGGTTTTTGTTTTCTGGTTTCGC
>OJMH01001335.1_pt1 | contig 25205 bp, 14 predicted proteins | sample 1597111 | NCBI WGS metagenome assembly OJMH01 (sample SAMEA2452115, study PRJEB22498) | human gut metagenome | reverse complement strand
ACATCAGGAAGAAGCGGATGCGGTCCACCTCTTTATCCGGATTGGTGGTAAAGACGTCGCTCTTATACTGCTTGGCCGAGGTGTCATAGTTGAAATGGATGTTGTGCCATTGGAAGGAACCGTCCTTGTATTTTATCTCCAGTTCCATGAACATATCCCGGCCGCCGGGAGTATTGGGTACGGCGTCAGCCTGGACAGTGCCGCTGAACTTGACGGATATCTGCGGACGGTTGATGTTGACATGCTGGTAGATATAGGGAATACCGTCAAGGTCCCCTTTAATCATATAGCGGCCGTTTGACCATCCGCTGCCGGCTATGTCTCTGCCCAGCACCCAGTTATCGGCGTTTTCTTCAAAGGCGCTGTTGAGGAGCATGTTGTAGTCGCTCATGGTTTTACTTTCTTCAAGCTGAATACAGTCAAACCATACCGTGCCGTTGGCCAGATATAACCCGGCGTAAATACGGAGATAAGCAGCGCCGCTGGGAACGGTAAAGGTCATGCTTATGCGCTTCCATTCATTGTTGGTGGATTCCTTTATCATGGAGGGCGCGGCCTCTTCGCCTATTTTGTTGTCGCCGCTGGAATCGTGAAAAGCGATAAACAGCCCGGCGCCGCCGTTAGCGGCCATATCTGAAACAGACTGCACCTTAAAATAGCCTGAAAGAGTGTATGTTTCACCGGGGGAGACGGGAACATTGCCCATGCCCATGGAGATTTTGCCGGGCGTCGCGTCATTTTGAGTTATTTTATAGGATTTGTAACCCAAATAGGAGGTGGAAGTGTCCAGGGTCTGAGTGCCGGTATCGTTGTACCAGTTGGACTGGTACCACCAGCCTGAACCATTTTCAAAGCTGTGGTCGGGGACAATATTGTTGACGTATTTTTCCCCCTCTGAAGCAGAGATCAGCCGGTTGTTGCTCTTGCTCATCTCTTCGGCGCTGTCCTGGCTGACCGAGGCATACTGACCGTTGGACATAGTGCCATTGCTGTTGAGGATACTGGTGGTTCGTCCTAAACTGTCAAAAGTATATACGGCGTTCCATTTATCAAACATATAAAAGGAGGCGGTTACAAATGCCTGGGAGCCGTAATAAACAGTGGTGGTGTTGTCCCGATTGTATTCGAAACGCACATAATTGCGGCTCTGGTTAGGATCACCGTTCCATTCGATTATTGATGAAACTTTGCCGCCTAAATGGCCTGAATTAGCCTTGTAGTTGTATGTCAGATACTGGCCGTCCGAAGCGGCGGCTTTAATCAGGCGCATGTATATCCGCGTATTTATGGTAGTATATGAATACTCAAAAGAAGTTGAAGAGCCATCGTCATAGGTAACTTCTGCAAGGCAGAGACCGGATAAACTAAACGTGATTTCGCTGCCGTCGGGGCAGGTGATTTTATTCAGCCTGCCGGAGGAGGAAGTCAGGATATATTCCCGGCCTGCGCCGTCGGTTACTTTGTTCAGGATATTTGAACTGTCGTAGCTGCATTCAATATGGTGCCCCTGGGTATTATATGCCCTGTAAAGATAGCCGTTGGTGTTATAGGTCTCTTTTTCGCCCGTCTTGCTTTGAAGGGTATATTTTTCATTTCCACTGCTCCCCACAGTCAGCGTCAGACCCAGTCCGTCCTCGTCTTTATATACGGAGCCGTCTTTTTTTAGGTAATGGGCCGTGCCGTCCCCGTCTATCCAAACGTATTCATAACCGCGTTCCTCCAGGCTGTCCCGCACCGAACTGCTTAATTGGGTCATTTCATCTATGGTATTAATGCGCCGAGCCATATTCAGGTGCCAGCCATAGGCTACCTTTATGCCATGCGGCGCGTCTCTGTAAGCCGAGGTCAGGCTGTAGGCAAGCTCAAGGCTGATGGGCATGCGCGCGCCTGTTCCGCTGGTTAAAGGCAGGGTATATATAAGATTGCCTGAAAACAGGTTCACATGGCTGGAACCGTGGCCTATGCTCTGGGAGGCGTATTCCCAATAAGGCTCCAGGCCGTCGTTGTTGCGGTAGGTTATCAGGAAAGTGGGGCGCAGGCCTACCGAATTGTGCGTGGAATATGCCCAGAATTTAGAGCTGGCGCTCTCGTTGCTGGACTTTATCATTATACCGTGATTATTTGAGGGATTCTCGTACCACTGGCGCATTAATTTTGTTATGTCCCAGCAGCGGTATGTCCAGTTGCTTTCTGTCAGAGCACTGTCATAGTCGATAATGGCTGTTGAATCGTATTTGCTGTTTGAGTTGTTCCAGGTTGCCGTGGACTGATCCCAGCTGGACGTCATCCTGTAGGCGTACATGGGGGTATAATTTTCTTCAGCTCTTCTGCGCAGCAGGAATACCTGGGCGTTGATTACCACATCTCCCGGAGAAAGAGCCGGCAGGCTGCTCATTTTTATTAATGTGCGCGTTACGCCGTTATTGGCGGCGGCAGAGGTAAATTTGCCTACATAAAGGCTGCCTTGATAATTATTGCCGCCGTATCCGAAGGAGTCGTTAGGCAAGCCCTGGGAAATAAATGTGCTTTGGATATTTGAATTGACCTGGGGAGTCTGGAAGGTTGGGTCTATAGTCACAGGATAGCTTCTGTTTTCATCTTTCAGCCAGTCGCTGTCCGCCGTTAGGCGTATATAAAGCTTTTCCTGGGTCTGGCTGATTATTTCAAGCTGTAATTCGGGACTGGCCGCACCTTGGGCGTCCTCCATATAGGGCGCGGAAATTATGTATTTTATATTGCCTTCAGAGTCCTTTAAATAAATGGTGCGTGAATCCCGGCTAACGGCAGATAGGCCGTTAAGCTGGTATTCTATCTCAAAAACATTTTGTGCCTGCGCGTTTTTCAGGATAAGATTTTCCTTAACTCCGCCGGGCAGGAGAAGTACCTGCAAATCCACGCTGGGATATATATTTCTGTAGAAAACATCCTGGACTATGCCTGTCAGCTCCAAAGGGTCGTTTGTTTGCGAAACAGGCGTTATTTCCAGATTGCTTTGGCTGGCGCCTTTGTATTTCCATGAAGCGGAGGTGCTGCCAGTTTCAAGCTTTATCAGCTCAGAGGTGCTGCTTTTCTGGGCAAGGATTATCTCTTTATCTGCCTTTGCGGCTTTAAAAGTTTGGATATCCGCGCTGACCGAACGCGCATTTGGCTGAACGGTCTGAATACGGTTGTCATACTGCTCCCATTGCCCGTCCTCATTAAGATAATGTACATTTATTGGATATTCGGCAATCTGATAGCTGCCGTCGCTCATAAGGAAGTGCTTGGAAGAGGCCTGGCGCTTTGAAATATCCTCGCCTATTATATATGGCTCTGCCGCCTGAGCTTCCTGTAATTCCTGCATTGCCGGGATATCTTCCGGATCTGAATTAATAATCTCTGAATTTTGTGTGAGTTGGAATATGCCTGAATCTGATAGAGTCTGCATAGGATATATCATGCAGAAAATGACCGCCAGCAGAATGGCTGTAGCAGTTTTAAAGCCGTGAAAGAATTTTTTCATGCGTTTACTCCTTTTAATTTATCTTAAACTGCAAAACGGGAAAAGCCACCCTCCTTTTATAAAAAATATTCGTCCCCATTGAAACAGCCGTATTTGCAGTTTTAGTCTTAGGGTTTATATTTGGATAAGTATGTTTGGAAATTAAAATAATAGTTTACAATATTATCTATAAATCTGTAAATATTATAATATAATTAATCAAAAATTACAAGGGAATATTTGCATAAAATAAATATTTTATCTTCTTTTTACCCAAGTAAATCAAAGTCTTATCTTGTGCTTAATTTCGCTTAATGATATAATAAAAGCAAAGTTATGCATTAAGGGAATTGCTCCAGCAGCGCCTGAAACAGATATAAAATGACGGAGAGAATAAAAGCGGGAGCTATTTGGGAGCTGTTTGAAATCCTGCGGGGGAAAAGGGAGGAAAGTATATGGCCAAAAGGAGGAACGCCGGTGCCTGGGCCATGGCGGCGCTGTTTATAATTGCCGGGATGGTCTGCGGACTGCTGGCCGGTTCGTATTTTTATGCCCAGTGGGAAAAAGAACTGACGCTGAACGTCTTTTTGCTTGATATCATTATATTTCTGGCTATTATTTATCTGGCTGTTTTTTTGCAGGTTATTATACATGAACTGGGGCATCTGGCGTGCGGCCTGCTTACTCATTACCGCTTTTCCTCTTTCAGGGCAGGGTGGTTCGCCTTAATAAGGGATAAGGGAAAATTTAAGCTGAAGCTTTTTAAAATGCCGGGCACTATGGGGCAATGCCTTATGGTGCCGCCTGATATGGAAAACGGGCAATTTCCCTTTGTGCTGTATAATCTGGGCGGAGCGCTTTTTAACGCTTTATCTGCTCTGATTTTTGCGCTTCTCTTTTTCCTTTGCGAAAACATTCCCTTTCTGCCGCTGTTTTTGCTTGCCGCCGCGGTTATCGGGCTGACTTATGCGTTTGCAAACGGCATGCCCATGCGCAATAAAATGGTGGCTAACGACGGCTATAATCTGCTGTCAATATATAAAAACCCAAGGGCGGCTTATGCGTTTTGGGTGCAGCTTAAGGCGGCGCATGAAACGGCCAATGGGACCCGTCTTAAGGATATGTCAAAGGAATGGTTCTCTTTTCCGCCGGAGGAGGATTTAAAGAACAGCATGTGCGCTGTTATAGCGGTATTTTGCGCAAACAGGCTTATGGATGAGCATGATTTTGCGCGGGCGCGTGAAATGAATGACAAGCTGCGGGCAAGTCAGATACCTTTGGCGGGCATTTACCGCGGCTTATTGGCCTGCGACCGGATTTACTGTGAATGCCTGGGGGATAAATCCCCTGAGGGTCTTAATGCGCTGCTGAATGCAGAACAGCTTAAGTTTATGAACAGCATGAAGAACAGCTTATCGGTACTGCGTACCCAATATGCGCTTAAGCTGCTGTATGAACAGGATAATCAAGGGGCGGAAAAGATAAAAATGGATTTTGAAAGATATGCGGCTAATTATCCTTATGAAGGGGACGCCCAAAGCGAGCGCGAATTGATGCTTATCGCAGAGCAGGCGGCTTTAGGTGAAATTCCGCGGAAATAGAGCTTTGTTCGGGCCGGCCAAGCTTTTAAATATAGCTTTGCGGCTTCTCAAAGGCGCCGTGCAAATTTATAAATATTTAAGAGGGAGCAATATATGATAGAAGCAATAGTTTATACTTCCAATACAGGCTATACGGAAGAATATGCGCGGATGCTGAGCAAAAGCACGGGCCTTAGGGCGCTTTTGCTTAAAGATGCGGTTAAAGCGCTTAAAAGGGGGGCGCCTGTAATTTATATGGGCTGGCTCATGGCGGGCGTTATTAAGGGGTATAAAAAGGCGGCGGGATATTTTGACGTTAAAGCCGTCTGCTGCGTAGGCATAATGGATATGGCTTCTCAGCTGGGGCAAATTAAGCAGGCTGCGGGCATTCCGGAACAGTTTCCTCTTTTTCCCCTTAAAGGCGGGTTTGATATGAACCGCCTGCATGGCGCGTATAAGCTAATGATGAATATTATGCGGGGCAGTTTAATTAAGCAGGCGGAAACAAAAGCAGTAAAGACGCGGGCCGAAGAGGAGATGATTGATTTGCTCAAAAACGGCGGCAGTCTGGTAAGCGCAGAACAGCTGGATGGAATAATTAAATGGTGCTCTGCCGTCATATCGCAGGAAAAATCATAATACTGGAGGCAAAATGTATAAGCTGCTTATAGTGGAGGATGATCAGGGCATAAGCCGGGGGATTATGGAGCAGGCTCAGAAGTGGGGGCTGGAGGTTAAGTGCGTTGAGGATTTCAGCGACGTGCTGGGCGAATTTAAGCAGTTCCAGCCTCATATTGTGCTCATGGATATAATGCTGCCCTTTTTTGACGGATATCATTGGTGCAATGAAATACGCCGTATCTCTAAAGCGCCCATAATTTTTATTTCCTCTGCCTCGGACAATATGAATATAGTAATGGCTATGAATATGGGCGGGGACGATTTTATAGCAAAGCCGTTTGATTTGCGGGTGCTTATGGCCAAAATCAACGCCTTGCTTCGCCGTTCCTATGCGTTTTCAGGCGGCGCGGGCCAATTTTTAGAGCATAGAGGGGCGCTTCTGGACACGCTGGACAGCTCTCTCAGCTATAAGGATAAGAAGATATCCCTTACTAAGAATGAGTACCGCATCTTATTATGCCTTATGGAGAACAAGGGCAGGGTGGTCAGCAGGGAAACGCTGATGGAACGGCTCTGGGAAACTGATTTGTTTGTGGATGAAAACACCCTTACTGTGAATGTTAACCGACTGCGCAAAAAACTGGACGGCGCAGGGCTGGAGGATTTTATCTCCACTCGTTTCGGCGTGGGCTATATTATTAAGAATACAGATTGATTTTTTCAGTTAGGCGGCGGGGAGACGGATAATAGAAGGCTAAGAGGCGGAAAGCTTTGGGCGGAGCTGGGTGCGGCCGATGGGAGGAAGAATTGAAGCTTTTTTTGGTATACTTAAAGCAGCATTTCAGGAGCATTATAATATTTATATTGTTCAGCGCAGTATTTGCAGTTACTTTTGCTTTATACGGCCTGCCTTTTAAAGCGGTGCTGTATCCTGCAATTCTCTGCGCCGTGATAGGCGCTGTGTTTATTGCTGTGGATTACAGCCGGGTTTTAAAACGGCACAGGCAGCTGCGCCGGATGAGGGAACTGGCTGCCAGCCTTATAACTTCTCTGCCTGTACCTGACGGGCTGATTGAGGAAGATTACCAGACTGTAATAGAAAATCTGAGAAGTGAAGTTGCGGGCCTGGAAGAGGCTGCGGCCGCGCGCTACAGCGAGATGACCGATTATTATACAATGTGGGTGCACCAGATAAAGACCCCTATTTCTTCCATGCGCTTAACGCTGCAGAATGAGGATTCGGTTCAGGCGCGCCGGCTCTCCTCCGATTTGTTCAGAATAGAACAGTATGTAGAGATGGTGCTGGCCTTTCTCAGGCTGGATTCGGTGAGTACCGATTATGTATTTAAGGAGCACAGCCTGGATGACATTATAAAGCAGGCTGTCAAGAAATTTGCGCGGGAATTTATTTCGCGGAAGCTGCGCCTTATCTATAAACCGGTCAATTACAGCGTTGTGACTGATGATAAATGGCTGGGTTTCGTCCTGGAGCAGGTGCTTTCAAACGCGCTGAAATATACCCGTGAGGGCGGAGTCAGCATATATATGGAGGAAAAAGACATACTATGCATAGAGGATACGGGCATAGGCATTGCGCCTGAAGACCTGCCCCGTATTTTTGAAAAAGGCTATACGGGCTATAATGGCCGGACGGATAAGCGGGCCAGCGGCTTGGGTTTGTATCTGTGCCGGAGGATATGCAAAAATCTGAGTGCGGAAATATGGGCCTCCTCCCATCCCGGCAAAGGTACGGTTATCCATATTAACCTGGCTCAGTACCAGCTGAAAAGAGAATAGAATTATTACAAAAACGTAAGTATTTCTGAGGGAAATGTTAGCCTTTTGTATGACGGCTCATTTCCCCTTTCTGTTATAATAGGATACGAAAAAATTGCATGGAGGACAAAAAAGCAATGAGTATTCTTGAAGTAAACGGGCTGAAAAAAGTATATACCACCCGTTTGGGCGGCAGCAGGGTAGAGGCCCTGAAAAATGTGAATTTCAGCGTGGAGAAGGGCGAGTATGTCGCAATAATGGGTGAATCGGGCTCAGGTAAAACCACTCTTTTAAATATCCTGGCGGCGCTGGACAAGCCGACAAATGGTTCGGTTAAATTAGACGATATGAATCTGGCGGATATAAAGGAGAGCACGGTTTCGGCTTTCAGGCGGGATAATCTGGGCTTTGTGTTCCAGGAATTTAATCTTCTGGACACCTTCACCATTGAGGATAATATATATCTGCCTCTTGTGCTTTCGGGCAAACCGTATAAGGAAATGCATGCGCGGCTGATGCCTATTGCTCAGACCCTGGGCATAACTGAAATCCTGAAAAAATATCCTTACGAGGTATCGGGCGGGCAGAAGCAGCGCGCGGCCGTGGCCCGTGCAATAATTACCAATCCCAAGCTGATTCTTGCCGACGAGCCTACGGGTGCGCTGGATTCCAAAGCTACAGACGAATTGCTCCGCCTCTTTAGGGAAATCAATAAGAGCGGCCAGACTATTTTAATGGTTACGCATTCGGTCAGGGCCGCGAGCGTATCGGGCAGAGTGCTGTTTATTAAGGACGGCGAGGTTTTTCATCAGCTTTACCGCGGACAGGATGATGATGAGCAATTTTACCAGCGGATAACCGATACCCTGACTCTGCTGGTGACAGGCGGTGAGAGAAGATGAAGGCGGGTTTTTATCCCAGGCTGGCCCTGGACGGCATTAAAAAGAACAAACGGCTTTATCTGCCCTATGTGCTTATATGCATAGGCGTAATTATGATGTACTATATCGTCATGTTTCTTCAGTACACTGATGCCATTAATTATATGCCCGGTTCAGGCACAATAAGCGCCACATTGAATCTGGGCGGATGGGTGATTGCGATTTTTGCCTGCATATTTCTTTTTTATACTAATTCCTTTATAATAAGGCGCCGCAAAAAGGAATTTGGACTTTATAACATGCTGGGCATGGGCAAGCGAAATATAGGCCGCATTTTATTCTGGGAGACAGTAACAGTTTATATTATCACAGTGGGCCTGGGACTGGCTGCCGGCATTATACTTTCCAAGCTGGCCGAATTGGGGCTGGTAAATATAATGCAGGCGGATATAACCTATGATATGTCGGTGTCATTTGAAGCGATTGGCATGACGGCTCTGGTTTTCGGCGTCATATTTATTCTGCTCTTCCTTAACAGTTTAAGGCAGGTGCGGTTTTCTACGGCCATTTCTCTCATGCGAAGTGAAAATACCGGGGAAAAGCCGCCCAAAGGCAATTTTCTGCTGGGCCTGCTTGGCCTTATACTTTTGGCCGGAGCGTATTATATAGCTGTTACCACCGAGGATCCAGTAACAGCGCTGGCGCTGTTTTTTGTAGCGGTTATAATGGTTATAATCGGGACTTACATGCTTATGATTTCGGGCTCGGTAACTTTTTGCCGGCTGCTTCAGAAAAATGAGAAGTATTACTACAAGCCCAATCACTTTGTTTCGGTTTCCTCGATGGTTTACCGCATGAAACGCAACGGGGCGGGCCTGGCTTCCATCTGCGTTCTGGCTACTATGGTGCTGGTCATGCTCTCTTCTACAGCCAGCCTTTATTTCGGCGCAGAGGACGCTTTAAATGCCCGGTATCCGCGCGAAATTGTGCTGACGCTGCGCGCTGTGGATTCTTCCGGGATGGAGGATGAAAATATTTCCGCGCTGCGTTCTGAGATAAATGAAGTAGCGCTTCAAAACAATGTTCAGCCCTCAAATATAAACGATTACCGCCTGACTTCCTTTGGGGGCATCCTTCAGGGGAGCAGCGTTGAAACGGACCCTGATATAACAGATCAGATTGGCGCGCAGGCTTTGTTCAGCGCCGTCCAGTTTTATTTTATACCGCTGGACGACTATAATTCCATGATGGGGGAGAATAAGACGCTTGAATCAGGGGAAGCGCTTATTTATACCAACCGCATTGATTATAATTATGACAGCATATCCTTTAATCACGGGAACTCTTTCAGGATTAAAGAGCATATTGAGGATTTTTCGGGCAACGGGGAGGCGGCAGTCAATATGATTTCCAGCATTATGCTGGTTGTGCCTGACGTCAGTTCCAGCCTTGCGGGTTTAGAGCAGTTTCTTAACCAAAAGGGCCAGGAACTTTCTAGAAACTGGTATTATGAATTTGATACCGGTGCCGAAGGGGACGGCCAGATAGCGCTGCGCGGCGCGCTGAGGGAAAGGCTTAATGAAATATTTGAAACTGACGATACTTTTTACAGCTTTACATGCAGCAGCCGCGAGGCTGAGACAGACAGCTTTTTCGCCACGTTTGGCAGCTTATTCTACTTAGGCATAATACTCAGCGCCGTATTTATTTCGGCCGCCGTGCTCATTATCTATTATAAGCAGATATCCGAGGGCTACGAGGACCAGGCGCGCTTTAATATCATGCGCAAGGTGGGCATGACTAAAAAAGAGATCAGAAAAAGCATAAATTCCCAGCTGTTAACGGTATTTTTCCTGCCTCTGCTGGGCGCGGGACTGCATCTGGCCTTTGCCTTTCCCATCATAAGGAGGCTGCTGCTTCTGTTTAATCTAAACAATGCGTCTCTCTTTGCTTTGACAACTGTTATAAGCTTTGTAGTTTTTGCCTTGTTCTATACGCTGGTATACCGCGCTACCTCCAACGCCTATTATAATATTGTGAGCGGCGCCAGGGAGGAAAAGGAATGAATAATAACCTTCCTCTGTGCGGCCCGACCGGCGGAAAGCTAAAAGCGCCCGGCATTAAAGGCGCTCTGCGCAGAGGGGCATCTAAGGGGGCGGCATGGCTGACGGCGCTGCTGCTGGGGATACTGCTTATCCCGGCGGCGGTTTGCCTGGGTGCAATAGGTATATTTTGCTCGTTGCTGGAGTTTATCCTGAATAAATTTTTTAAGCGTAACTAATAAAAATGCGCTAAAGCCAATTTCTTTGCTTTATCTTAAGCTGGTTGGCAGGAAAATGCGTATGTATTGCGTTAAAATAAGCAAAATTGCAGGACAGGGTTCAGAGCCGGCGGTTCAGGTCCGCGGGAAGAAAGGTATTCCCGCGGACTTTTTATATATAACTGTACAGTGCTGCGCCTATAGCTTTTTTGCGCGTTTTGTGCTATATTATATCTGACCGTTAGTGTATAAGGGATAACGCGCCTTGTAAATCCGCCTGCTTTCTGCGTTATATTCAGCAGGGCGCTTAGGTGCGCATTTTTATCTGCCTTGAAAACAGTGGGGGCACTGGCCGAGGCCGCAGAGGCAAAGTAATATGATTTATGCTCCTTAAAGACTTCCGGATGGCATGCGCCGGGGGGTGTAAGAAGCTGAATAGAGTTCAGGCGGCACGGCAGCAAGGATACTTCAGATTCTGGAAATTGCCTTATCTTTTGTATGCTAATATGCGGTTCTTAAGCGCTAAGCTTTGAGGTATGTGGATATTTGTATGGATAAGCGGGAAAACAAAGAGACTGTTAGTGCTCTTGATAAAGAGAATAAGCAGCGCTGCGCGGAAAAGCCGGTTAAAAAGCTGTCTGTACGCGAATTGTGCGAATACTGCCTTACAAAAGGCGACCTTTCGCCCGCAGGCGGGAGCATTTCCGCCTTGTGGGAGGGTACGCGCGTGCATAAAATAGTGCAGGCGCGCTATTTAAAGAAGCATGAGGATTATAAAAGCGAACTGAGCCTGAGCATGGATATTCCGAGAGAAAGCTATATGCTTCGCCTGGGAGGCAGGGCGGACGGCTTTTATACCGATAACGGCCTGGCCTGCGTGCATGAGATAAAATCGACGGTCTGTTCCCTGGCGGATATTAACGAAGGTTTTAACGAGGTATATAACGCTCAGCTGTATGTATATGCCTATATCTATGCGTGCCAAAACGGCCTGCCCCAAATAAAGACCCGCATAAGCTATCATCCCTATTCGGGGCGGGGTGAGAAGGCATTTGAGCGCATTTGGACATTTAACGAGCTGGAAAATTTCTTCAATTCATTAGTCGAAGATTATCTGAAAATTTCAGATATTATAATGACTCATCTTATAAGCCGGGACAGGGAACTGGAGAAGCTTAAATTTCCCTTTAACAGCTACAGGCCCAGCCAGAGAGAGCTTACAAGCCAGGTATATACTGCGCTTAAGCAGGGCAATACCTTGTTTGTAGAAGCGCCCACGGGTACAGGTAAAACCATCGCCACTCTTTTTCCGGCGCTTAAGGCTATGGGCAGGGGTATATGTGATAAGATATTTTACCTCACTGCCAAAAACCAGACGGGCAAGGTGGCCGAGGATACCCTTGAACGTCTTAAAGGCAACGGTTTGCCCCTCAAGAGTATTTTTATAACTGCCAAGGATAAGATGTGTCTGCTCAAAAGCCGGAACTGCTCGCCCGTTTACTGCGAATACTGCCGGGATTATTTTACCCGGCTGCATTCAAGCATGCCCGAATTGCTCAAGCATAACAGCTTTACCTATAAATTCCTGCGGGAGGCGGGCAGGAAGTATAATATATGTCCTTTTGAGCTGTCTTTGACTTTAAGCGAGTACTGCGACGTTATTATCTGCGACTATAATTACGTTTTTAATCCTTCAGCCAGGCTGAAACGGTATTTTGGGGAGGAGAAGGGCAAATACGCCTTCTTAATTGACGAAGCGCATAATCTTGTAGAGCGGGCTAGGGATATGTTCAGCGCGTCCATGTCCCGCGCTAAATTGCAGCGGGCAGTTCAGGCGCTGAACGGAACGCTGCCCAGAGTAAAAAAGGGCGTTGAGGGGATAATCTCCGCACTGGACGCCGTTTCTGCCCAGTCAAACGAGCAGGCGTTTCTGCTTTCGCCACCTCAGGCTTTATATAATTCCTGTCTGATCTGCCTTGAAATAATAGACGGCCTTAATGAGAGCGAGAGGCCGCTGCTGCCGCCCGAAACGGGGGAATTGGTGCTTTCGCTCCTGGATTATACTACTGTCAGCGGCTATTACAGTGAGGAATACCATACCTGCTATGCCAAGCGGGAAAGCGCTCCAAAAGAGGATTTTTCGGTTAATCTGCTTTGTCTGCAACCTTCGGCTTATGTGCGCATGGGCCTGAATTACGCACGGGGTTCGGTGCTATTTTCGGCTACTCTTACTCCTCATGAGTATTATCTGAATAATCTGGGAGCGGACGAAAAGACCTATTATTTTGCGCTGGAGCCGCCCTTTGACCCAGATAATATGCTGGTGATAGCGGAGGACAGAATAGCTACGACTTATTCTGCCCGGCAGAGGACGTGCCCTGAAATTACCACGCTTATTCATGATGCGGTAAGCGTGCAGCCGGGGAATTATCTTGTGTTTTTCCCTTCTTATGCTTATTTGGACGCCGTCCTGAAGCTTTATACTTCTAAATATAAAGAAAAGCCCCTGGTGCATACTCCGGGAATGTCCAAAAAAGAAAAAGACGCTTTTCTTAAGGCTTTTGATGATACTAAAAATCCCGTGCTGGGGTTTTCGGTATTGGGCGGGCATTTTGGGGAAGGCATAGATTTGCCGGGGAAGCGCCTGCTGGGTGCGGTAATAGTGGGCGTAGGGCTGCCTCAGCTCTGCCTGGAGCGCAATCTTATTCAAAAGTATTTTTCTGAGCAGTATATGGACGGATATGCATACGCTTATATTTTTCCCGGATTAAACAGGGTGCTTCAGGCGGCCGGAAGGGTTATACGCACCGCTCAGGACAGGGGAATAGTCCTGCTTATAGATGAGAGGTTTGCCCGCCCGCCGTATAACGAACTGATGCCTGAGCATTGGAATGTGCGTTACGCCTCCCAGGAGGATTTAAGTGTTACCGAAATGATAGAGGAATTTTGGGAGGACTAATTTGTTTTGGCAGTTTGCTTATTTAAAAGCTGCTTGCCCGGCGTTTTTTTAGCAGGTCGGAGGGTCAGAGGCTTCGGCGGCTCGCACAGGGGCGCGGGCGGGGTTATATTAACGGCCCTGCCTTGGGCAGGGCCGGGGCGCGGAGGTATAAGTGTTTGTAGGCGGTTAAGGAATTGTATAATCTTAGTTTTTGGTAAAGTTATAATTTAGGCGCGCCCTCCTTTAAAGGGCGGGGCGCCCCTGCGCCGCTTGTTGGCATATAAAAAAGCGGCTGAAAAATAAATATAAAAATTATAAATATACGTTCTAATTATTTGTTGACAGCGCCGCTTGAATTTAATATAATATAAAAAAGCAAATGCGATGATGCGGATTTATATCAGTTTGATTCCAAGGCAGAGAGTTCCCGTTTGGTGCGAGGGAACGGGAAAAGGATTGATATTTCTCACCGCGGAGCGGCCGGCTGAAAGGGTGTCTGCCTCAGTAGGTACGGACGGAATAGCCCGCCGTTAAAAGGGAGCGGATATGTTAGTATCCGGTAAAGTGGGGCATATTTATGCCCAATAAGAGTGGTACCGCGGAATCAGCCCTTCGTCTCTTTAAATGAGAAAAGGGCTGTTATTGTTTTATAGGAGGTATCATTTATGCAGCAAAGAAAAATCAAATTTTTGGACACAACCTTGAGAGACGGCGAGCAGACGCCCGGAGTCAATCTTAACCTTCAGGATAAGCTCCGTCTGGCCAGAGAACTGGACGATATGCGCATAGACGTTATTGAAGCGGGCTTTGCCGGTTCGTCCGAGGGAGATTTTGAAGCGGTTTCCGCCATAGCTAAGGAAATGAAATATTCGGCTGTGGCATCTCTTTCGCGCGCAGTGGAAAAGGATATCATAATGTCCGCGCGCGCAGTTGAAAAGGCTGTGCATCCCGTTATACATACCTTTATCGCCACCAGTGAAATACATATGAAGAATAAGCTCAGAATGACTCCTGAGCAGGTTTATGACGCCGCTCTCTCGGCCGTCCGCCTGGCTAAAAAATATTCTCCCGTTGTAGAATTCAGCTGTGAGGACGCCACCCGCACAGATAAGCAGTTCCTCTATAAAATCCTTGAGGGAGTTATAGAGGAGGGAGCAACCGTAGTCAACATTCCCGATACAGTAGGCTATATCCTGCCTGCAGAATATTTTCAGCTTATACAGGATATAAAAAAGAATGTTAAGAATATAAAACTGGCTGAAATCAGCGTACACTGCCATGACGATTTGGGCAACGCGGTGGCCAATTCAATTTCGGGAGTTATGGCGGGCGCCAGCTTTGTTGAGGGCACGATAAACGGAATAGGGGAGCGTGCGGGCAACGCGGCGCTTGAGGAAGTTATGATGAATCTTTATACGCGCCGGGATTATCTTAATTGCTATTTTGACGCCGATACCCATAAATTATACCGTCTTTCCAAGATAGTGGGCAATATAACCAATATCCATACACCTGCCAATAAGGCGGTAGTAGGGGACAACGCCTTTACTCATCAGTCGGGTATACATCAGCACGGCGTGTTGGCCGACCGTTCCACTTACGAAATAATGTCTCCGGCTGATATAGGGGCTCCGTCAGGAGCGATAGTATTAGGCAAGCTTTCGGGCAAGCACGCGCTGGAGGAGCGCTTGGGCGAATTGGGCTTCCATTTAAATGCACAGCAGCTGGATGAAGCTTTCAGAAAATTTAAGGATATAGCCGACCGCAAGCGCGAGGTGACTAATAAGGACCTTATAGCTATAGCCAACCTTAAAGCGGGCGAGGTGCCTTCCATCTATAATGTTAAATCCTTTAGGATATACAGCGGCAACGGAATAGACGCCATAGCCAATCTGGTTCTGGAGAGGGACGGGCAGAACCTTGTGGCGGAGGCCACGGGCTCAGGCCCGGTGGACGCGGCTTTTAAGGCTATTGACCAGATAGTAGACCTTAATATAACCCTTCAGAGCTATGATATTAAGGCTGTTACCAGCGGCAAGGATGCATTAGGCGAAGTGAGCGTTATAATTAGGAAGGACAACGAGGTTTACAGGGGCCGCGCTGTATCCACCGACATAATCGAATCCAGTATTCTTGCCTATATTGCGGCGGTAAACAGGCTGATTTTTGAAATTGAGCCGGTAGCGGAAGCAAAGGAGGCAAAATAAATATGGGAAGCACTATGACGCAGAAACTGCTTGCGGCCAAATGCGGCCAAAATGAGGTCAGGCCGGGCCAGCTGGTTATGTGCAATCTGGATATGGTTCTGGGCAATGATATAACGGCGCCTGTGGCTATACGGGAATTTGAGCGCCTAAACAGGAAGGATGTATTTAATAAGCATAAAATTGCGCTTGTGCCTGATCATTTTGTGCCTAATAAGGATATAAAGAGTGCGCAGCAGGCGGCGGTTATGAGGGAGTTTGCGCGCAGAATGGAGATAGAAAACTATTTTGAGACGGGTCGCGCAGGCATAGAGCACGCGCTTTTGCCTGAATTAGGACTGGTGACGGCAGGGGATTGCGTGATAGGCGCAGATTCCCATACATGCACTTACGGCGCGCTGGGAGCGTTTTCTACGGGCGTAGGCTCGACGGACATGGCTTGCGCAATGGCTGTTGGAAAGACGTGGTTTAAAGTTCCTCAGGCTATTAAGGTGCGCCTAAAGGGTAAATTGGCTCCATATGTTACCGGCAAGGACGTGATTTTAAGCCTTATAGGCCTGATAGGAGTGGACGGCGCGCTCTATAAATCGCTTGAATTTTGCGGGGATATAGGAGAGATAAGCATGGACGGCCGTTTTGCAATATGCAATATGGCTGTAGAGGCGGGAGCCAAAAACGGCATCTTTGAAGTGGATGAAAGGACCCTTAAATATCTTAAAGAGCATAACGCTAAAGAACCGGTTATATTCAGTGCGGACGAGGATGCCCAGTATGAGCGGGTCATAGAAATGGATTTAAATAAAATTCCTCTTACCGTGGCCTATCCCAGTCTGCCTGAAAACACCCATCCGGCTCAGGAGGGAGCGGATATAAAAATAGACCAGGTGGTTATAGGCTCATGCACCAACGGCCGCATGGAGGATATGCGGGCGGCTGCCGAGATTTTAAAGGGCAGAAAAGTGCATGACAGCGTGCGCTGCATAATAATCCCGGCCACGCAGAATATATGGCTGCAATGCTCGCAGGAGGGTTTATTTGATATTTTTGCAGAAGCGGGCTGCGTCGTGAGTACGCCCACCTGCGGTCCCTGCCTGGGAGGATATATGGGTATCCTGGCTGAAGGGGAACGCGCTGTCAGCACTACCAACCGGAATTTTGTCGGAAGAATGGGACATGTAAAGAGCGAGGTGTATCTTTCAGGCACGTATGTGGCTGCGGCCAGCGCTGTGCGCGGATATATTTCCACGCCTGACATGCTCTGAAAAGGAGGCGGTTTAAATGAATATGCATATTGAGGGCAGGGCCCATAAATACGGCGACAATGTAGATACTGACGTCATAATTCCTGCGCGGTATCTTAATATAGCCGATAAAAAAGAATTAGCTTCTCATGCTATGGAGGATATAGACGGTGAATTTATAAATAAGGTTAAACCGGGAGATATAATGCTGGCGGGCGAAAATTTCGGCTGCGGCTCTTCACGCGAGCACGCGCCTATGGTGCTGAAGGAAAGCGGCATAGCCTGCATTATTGCTTCCAGCTTTGCCAGGATTTTTTACCGCAACGCCATAAATATAGGTCTGCCCATAATTGAATGCGGACAGGCTGCAAAGGAAGCTCAGGCGGGGCATATTATAGATGTGGATTTTGAAAAGGGAATTATTATTAATAAAACGCTTAACAGAGAATATGCCTTTGAGCCCATGCCTGATTTTATACGCAATATAATGGAGTCGGGCGGCCTTATTCAGTGTATAAGGGAAGGTAAGATATGAAAAATATTGTTTTGCTTAAAGGAGACGGCATAGGCCCTGAAATAGCTGCGCAGGCAGTTAAGGTCCTTTCTGTTTTAGACGGGTTTAATATTGATGAAAAGGATTTCGGGGGCTGCGCTATTGATAAAACGGGCGAACCTCTGCCCCAAAGCACTCTTAAAGCGGCCTTAAGCGCAGATGCGGTATTGCTTGGAGCTGTAGGTGGGCCTAAATGGGACTCCTGCCCTAAAAGGCCGGAAGCGGGTCTTTTAGGCCTGCGCGCCGCGCTTAAGGCTTATGCTAATCTCCGGCCCGCCGTTATTTATGAGGATTTAAAGCATATATCCCCTCTTAAGGATGAGATAATTTCGCGCGGAGTAGATATAATGGTGGTGCGCGAGCTGACGGGCGGCATATATTTCGGCAAAAGGGGCCGCGGAACAGAAGAGGGCGGGGAGTATGCCTATGATACTGAAAAATATTCCGCAGCGGAGATTGAACGCATAGCTCGTTTGGCTTTTGACATATCCCTTAAGCGTAATAAACGGGTGTGCAGCGTGGATAAGGCCAATGTGCTGGAAAGTTCGCGGCTGTGGCGGAGTACGGTTCAAAAGGTGGCTAAGGATTATCCGGAGGTAGAATTGGAGCATATGTATGTGGATAATGCTTCAATGCAGCTTGTACGCGACCCGGCCCAGTTTGACGTGATTTTAACTTCCAATATGTTTGGGGATATTCTCTCGGATGAAGCCAGCATGCTCACAGGTTCCATAGGCATGCTCCCTTCGGCCAGCCTGGGCGGGCAAACCGGTCTTTATGAGCCCATTCACGGTTCGGCCCCCGATATAGCCGGGCAGAATATAGCTAATCCCATAGGTATGGTGCTTTCAGTTGCTATGATGCTTAAATATTCTTTTAATATGGATAATGAGAGCGCATTGCTGGAAAAGGCGGTCAATATGGCTGTTTCGGGTGCGCGCACCAAAGATATCTGCGGCGGCGGAAAGAGTGTGGGCTGCGAAGAAATGGGCGACATTATAGCGCATAATTTTGAGCGGCTGCTCAGGGGAGAATAATATAGGATTTATGGAGCAGTCCAGACCGGTAAAAAATAATATTTATAAATTGACTATAGATTCCGTGGACAGGCAGGGTATTGGCGTTGCGCGCCTTTTCGGCATGGCTGTTTTTATACCTTATGCGCTCGCGGGAGAAAAGGTAGAAGCGCAGATAATTAAAGTGGCCAAAAAGTACGCTGTGGGCAGGCTGCTGAAAATAATTGAGCCTTCTATAAGGCGTGTGCAGCCGGCGTGCCCGTATTTTAAGCGGTGCGGGGGCTGCTCTTTTATGCATATGGATTATTCCGCTCAATTAGAAATAAAGCGCAGCGAAACCGAGCAGACCTTAAGACGCATTTCGGGCCTTGACATAAAGGTGGAAAATTGCATTGGCATGTCAAATCCGTATCATTACCGCAATAAAGCGCAGTTTCCGGTTTGCGCTGTCAAGGGTGAAGCCAAAATAGGATTTTATGCCCCTCGCAGCCATAACATTGTAAATATAGACAGATGTATTATACAGCATGAATGCACCGACCGCATTCTTTTGGCCGCCCGCCGCGCTATTGCGCAGACAGGCATAAGCATATATAATGAAAAGAGCCATACCGGCGAATTAAGGCATATTGTAAGCCGGGTATCCTATAAAACAGGTAAATGTGTTATAATGCCGGTAGTAAATGCCGGCCATTTGAAGGGGCAGGAGGAATGGATAAGGATTATTAGGGAAGAGGTACCCGAATGCTCCGGCATAGCGCTGAATATTAACCGGGCAAAGGGCAATATTATTCTGGGCAGTGAAATTGAGGCTGTCTGGGGAGAGCCTTATCTGGAAGAAAATTTATGCGGCCTGGATTTTACCCTTTCGCCCCTTTCCTTTATGCAGGTTAATTCTGTTCAGGCTGAGAAGCTGTATAAATTGGCTGTGCAGAAAGCGGGGCTGACGGGTAAAGAGCGCGTTCTGGACGCCTACTGCGGCATAGGGATAATGACTATGCTGCTAGCTAAAGAGGCCTTGGAGGCGGTAGGAGTGGAGATAGTTGAGAGCGCCGTAAAGGACGCCCGCAAAGCCGCGCAGAGGAACAATATTAATAATGTTCGCTTTGCGGCCGGGGACTGCGCTCAAATTCTGCCTGAAATGTTTAATCAGGGCGCTTCGCCAGACGTTATTGTACTGGATCCGCCGCGTGCCGGCTGCGAGGCCTCTTTGCTTGAGGCTATTATCAAATCGGATATTCCCAGGATTGTCTATGTATCCTGCGACCCGGCTACTCTTGCCCGCGATATGGCGGCATTAAGCGGAGAATATACCGTAAAGAGCGTTGAAACGGTGGATATGTTCCCTATGACGGGGCATGTGGAGACAATAGTGTTGCTACAAAGAAAAACCTTGTAGAAATCCTTAGATTTAGGCACTTTTCACGCCATGTGGTTTTCAATGTGGAGGGTAACAAATACAGAAATAAGAGCATAAAGGACTATATCACCGTTTCGGTAGTCATTGATATGGAGTGTGGGAACACAAGAAATTAAATAGGCATATAGAAACAGCATTGTATAAACGGTGCTGTTTCTTTTTGTATAGCCGCAAGCCACATTTAAGGTTTGCGGCTATATATATTCTAAAACAGGCAGCAGCGATTGGATTAAATCGTGCAGGCCGAGAAAGGAAGTGAAGAAAATGGTTCCCCAAAATGATAGAGCAAGCTGTTTTCGGCTTAAAATCGTACCGCAACGCGGCGTTACCTAATTTCCGATTTGGAAGATAGGGACGCCGCTTTTTTCATACCCAAAATTAAAAAAATGGAGGTTTTCAAAATGACGCAGAAAGTAAAACGCGCATTGTCCTTGTTCATGGCGGCGGTGTTGTGCTGTGCCGCCCTGCTCGGACTTGGCACAACCGCTTACGCTGCAAGAGAACAAGGCACGGTATATCAGATTGCCTTTCCCCGCAGCGGCGACGAAAATTACAGCGGCGCATGGGGGCATGACGCAGCGGAATACATGAACGGCTGGTCTGTAGGGCAAGCAAAACATACATCTGTACTTGCAATTGGCTCGTATAACAGTAGCATATGTTATTGTATTGAGCCGGGAGTAGAACAAAAAACAGGCTATGTTTTTTCAAAATGGAGCGAGGATTTTTGGTCGGCATATCCGGCAGCGTATAATAAGACAATTTCAGCGGAAACGATTAAGCTGATGATTGGCAGGATATTCGAGTACGGATATACCGGGACGATTTCTACCTCTTGGCGCTCCACAAACGAGGGCGCGGAAAATTTATCAAACGCAGTTGCCACCCAGCTCCTTATTTGGGAAACGATTGTCGGGGAACGCGACAGGAATTTCCAGAAAGTCAGCACGGGCGGCAAAAGCGGCATAGCAAGTCAAATCAGCAGCGCACACCCTTTGCGGGATAAAATCATGTCGTACTATCACCATATCGAGCAAAACGTGCAAAACCATGTGAAGCTGCCTAGCTTCCTCTCGGACAGCAGGGACAGCGCACCGACTACCGCGCTTGCATGGGACGGAAACAAATACACCGCCACCCTTGAAGATAAAAACAACGTCCTTGCGGACTATGCTTTTTCCGCAGAAAATGCAAATATCCATTTGTCCGTAAACGGGAATAAGCTCGTTATCACCGCCGACGCACCGCCCGCCGGAAGCGTCGGCATTACGGCAAGCAGGCGCAATTCACAGCGGCGCGGCGTGATTACATGGTCGGACGGGAAAATCGGACCGAACGGCGAACGGCAGGATATTGTTACCTTTGGGGAAAATATGAGCGACCCTGTTTCCGGGTATATGAGCATAAAAGTCAGCTACGGCAGCGCAAAGATTGTAAAAACCAGCGAGGACGAAAAAATCGCAGGCGTTTCCTTTACGGTTGAGGGTAGCGGTATCAATAAAACGGTAAAAACAAACAGCAGGGGTGAAATTCAGATAGACAACCTTGCACCGGGCATATATACCGTAACCGAGCAGAGCTATGACCCCTACAAACCGCAAGCGGCGCAGCGCGTTACGGTTATCGCCGGGCAGACTGCAACCGTTACTTTCAATAACACCTTGAAGCGCGGCAGCCTTACCGTAACCAAAACCAGCGAGGACGGGCTAAACGAGGGCATGACCTTTCACTTGTACGGCACTTCGCTTGCAGGGCTTGCCGTTGACGAATACGCCGTAACCGACAGCAGCGGCAAAGCCCGTTTTGAAAACGTGCTGATCGGCAGCGGCTATACGCTGGAAGAAGTCAATACCCCCTACCGCTACGTCATGCCCGAAAAACAGAGCGCGGCGGTGGAATGGAATACCGTTACCCAAAAGAGTTTTACCAACATTCTGAAAAAGTGGAGCGCCACCGTTACCAAAAGCGATCGGGAAACCGGAACAGCACAGGGCGACGCCGACCTTTCCGGCGCGGTTTACGGTGTGTTCAAGGGCAATCAATTAGTAGACCGCTATATCACCGACGCAAACGGGCAGTTTACTACCGACTACTATGTGTGCGGCAGCGATTGGACGGTGCGGGAAATCACCCCGTCGCCGGGCTATCTCTTGGATAACACGGTTTACAGGGTGGGCGCAGACGCAAAGCAATATGAGCTTGAATACAATTCCACCACCCTTTCGGTTTTGGAAACTATTGCAAAGGGCAAAATCGCTTTGATTAAACACGCGGATAATGGGGATACGCAAATTGAAACGCCGGAGGCAGGCGCGGAATTTTCCGTGTATCTCAAAAAATCCGGCTCCTATGACGCGGCAATGAATACCGAGCGCGACTATCTCATTTGCGATAAAAACGGGTATGCGGAAACAAAATCTTTGCCCTATGGCGTATATACCGTTCATCAGGTAAAGGGTACCGCGGGCAGCGAGCTTTTACCCGACTTTGATGTGTTCATTTGCGAGGACGGGCAGATTTACCGCTACCTTGCAAACAATGCGCGTTTTCGCAGCTATCTCAAAATCGTAAAGGCTGACGCGGAAACAGGCAAAACCATTCCCGCAAGCGGCGCAGGCTTTCAGATTTACCGACCCGACGGCAGCTTGATTACGCAGCGCATTACTTACCCGGAGCCGACCGAAATTGATACCTTTTACACCAACGCCGACGGTATGCTTTACACGCCCGAACGGTTGGAATACGGCAAGGGCTATTCCCTTGTGGAAGTAGCTGCCCCTTACGGATATGTGCTGGACAGTAACCCGGTGTATTTTGATATAACGCCGGAAAATGCAGACGACAAAAACGGGCTTATCGTGATTGAGGTAACAAAGGAAAACACGCCACAAAAGGGCATTATCCAGATTGAAAAATCCGGCGAGGTGTTTTCTTCCGTCGTGCAGACGGACAATATCTATCAGCCCGTTTATTCAGTAATGGGCTTGCCCGGCGCGGTGTATGAGATTACCGCCGCCGAAGATATTACCACACCGGATGGGACGCTGCGGCTTGCCGCGGGCGAACTGGCTGACAGGATAACCACCGACGAAACAGGGATTGCAAAGAGTAAACCCCTCTATCTTGGAAAATACGAGGTAAAAGAGGTTGCCGCGCCCTACGGTATGACGCTTTGTGAGGAAAGCAGCCTTGCAGAACTGACCTACGCCGGGCAGGAAATTACGGTAACGCAGACCGCCGCGAGCTTCCTGAACGAGCGTCAAAAAGCAGTTGTAACCCTTGAAAAGAGTATGCAGCAGGACGACCGTTTCCGTATTGGCGGCAGCAAGGAGATTACCGCCGTTACCTTTGGACTGTTCGCGTTCCAAACGCTGACAGCGGCAGACGGTACGCAGATCCCCGCCGACGCGCTGCTGGAAATCGTTTCGGTAAATGAAAACGACTATGCACAGTTAAAAACCGACCTACCTTTTGGAAGTTATTACCTAAAAGAGCTTGCCACCGACGGACATTATCTGTTGTCCGACGCTGTATATCCGATTGTTTTTGAGTATGCCGGGCAGGATACCGCCCTTGTAGAAATCAAGGCAAATGACGGGCAGCCCATTGACAACACTCTGATTTATGGTGAAATCAACGGCAGGAAAACCGACGACAGCGGCAACGGGCTTGCCGGGGCAAAAATCGGTTTGTTCCGTCCTGATGAAACCGTATTTAACGAGGATACCGCCATTTTGACCGCCTTATCGGACGAAAACGGCAGCTTTTCCTTTGACGCTGTTCCGCGTGGAAATTGGCTTGTGCGGGAGCTTGCAGCCCCTACGGGCTATCTGCTTTGCGACCGGGCGTATTCCGTTTTCATAGAGGAAAACGGCGCGGTAGTCGAACTTGAAATCGTTAATGTTCAGATACGCGGCAGCGTTCAGACCACCAAAACCGACAGGGACTACCCCGATACTACGCTGACGGGCGCAGAGTTTACCGTGTACCGCGACACAGACAGCGACGGGAAGCTGACCGACGAAATGTTGGGAACGCTTGCAGAAACCAGCCCCGGCGTTTATGAAATGAGCGACCTTGCTTACGGCAGCTATTTTCTGAAAGAAACCAAAGCCCCGCAGGGCTTCCGGCTTGATGAAACCGCCTATGCCTTTTCCATTTCTGAACACGGAAAAACCGTTGTCGTGGAAACCGAAGCCGGAAAAGGCTTTGTAAACGCCGCACAAACGGGAAACCTGCATATTCAAAAGACTTCCGACGATAACGCGCTGCAAGGCTTTACGTTTAAGGTGGAGGGTACGGATATAACCGGGCGGCAGTTTTACAAAGAATATGTTACCGACGAAAAGGGCGAAATCCGCATAGACGGCTTGCGCGTGGGCGAATATACCATTTCCGAATTGTCAAATAAAGCAACGGAAAAATACATTTTGCCGGACGCGGTTACGGTTGCGGTAGAAAATGACCGTACCGTAAGCGCAGCCTTTCACAATACGCTGAAACCCACACCGCCGCCGACCGACAGCCCGCAGACAGGCGATAACAGCCATACCGGGCTTTGGCTTGCGCTTGCGGCGCTCTCTCTCGGCAGTCTTTGCACGCTGACCGCTGCAAACAGACACAGCAAAAAATCGAATACCCGTTAAAACGGCGTTTCCTGCTTTCCAAAGGGACGCCGTTTTTTCATGTCCGAATGTTACGCAGTAGAACCTTAAAAAGCCTTGATTTATGCGGCTTGGCGGGCGCGGTTTTGGGTGGGTAAGGGAAATATACCTTTTCCCTCAAAACCGCGCTCCTACCGCGTAACAAATCACACAGCAAAGGAGTTGAAAACGCTATGGCAGTTTTCCGTGTAGAACGCAATACGGGCTATACCGTAATGAGCAACCACCATTTACGCAATAAAGAGCTGTCCTTAAAGGCAAAAGGGCTTTTGTCGCAAATGCTTTCGCTCCCCGAAGATTGGGACTATACCCTTGCAGGGCTGTCCTATATCAACCGGGAAAAGATTGACGCTATCCGTGAAGCAGTACGGGAGCTTGAAAAAGCCGGATATATTGTCCGCAGCCGGGAGCGCGACGAAAAGGGACGCTTGCGGGGTACCGAATACATTATCTACGAGCAGCCGCAGCAGCCTATCTCGGATTATCCTACATTGGAAAATCCAACATTGGATAATCCTATGTTGGAAAAACCTACGTTGGAAAATCCAACGCAATTAAATAAAGATATAT
>OJMH01001333.1_pt1 | contig 25209 bp, 24 predicted proteins | sample 1597111 | NCBI WGS metagenome assembly OJMH01 (sample SAMEA2452115, study PRJEB22498) | human gut metagenome | reverse complement strand
ATGAGATTTGGCTTAATGAAAAACCGCGTCTTGCCGCTGCCGGAGCCGCCCACCACCAGCACGTTTTTGTTCCGCGCGGTTTTCGGGTCCTTGGGTCGGCTGTTCATGGTCAGCCGCTCCGTCTGGGTGAGAATGACGTTGTTGGCAAAGGTGGGGTCTACATAGGGCTTGATGTCCTCTGCGTTGCCCCATCTTGCGCTGCCGTACTCGATATTCTTCCGAAACTTCCGCGCGTTCTTCCCCTTGACGTAGACGGCAAGCCGGATGAGCAGGGCGGCGGCAGCGCCCACACACAGGTCGATGGGGTGGAAGCTGGGCAGCGCCGATTGGAACGCGGCGGCGAAGCCCTCCATGATGTGCAGCGACTTTTGTGAAAAGTCCGCGCCGGGAGCCAGCCGCGCCGCCTGCCCCAGCTTGGTGGCAAAGAGCGCGATAAAGACATAGGGAAGATTGGGAAGCAGGAGCTTCTTTACGTTGATCTGCTTCATAGCTCCAGCCCCTTATCCTTGCTCCGGGACTTGTCCGGCGTAAGGGACAGCACCTTCGCCTTGAGCGCGCGGAGCTGCTCCAGCACCGAGGGTTTATCCTGCGAGGCCCGCTTGACCTCTTTTGCGGTGTATTCCCGGAACGCCGCCGTCAGTGCGTCGGCGTCGCGGGCTTTGAAGAAAACAAGGTATTTGGGAATATCCCCGGACTTATCCTTTTTCAGAGCAAAATCCACGCCGTATTTCCGTGCCACGCGCTCAAAGGATTTGATGTTGCTGTCGGTGATCTCGATGTTGGATACGCCCTGATTCTGCCCGATGAGCTGCTTCACCGTCTGCTTGCCGGTGGGCTTCTCCGGCGCGGCGCGGGCCTTTTGCAGCCGCTTCTCCTTGCGGCTTGCCAGATATTTCAGAATGGCGGCTTTCAGCAGCCGCCCAGTGAGCTTGGTTGCGCTGATGACCAGCGTGACCGCTCTGTTTTCCACTTCCTCCTGCATGGGTCATCCCTCCTTTTTTCGGTCATATTCAGCCCTTGCCCCGCAGCCCGTCGCCGTACATATCGTGGTTGACGAGGGCGGAATAGTAGCTGCCAATGGTGCTGGGCGCGTTGAACAGCGACGCCAGCAGGTATTTCTTGATGTTGCGGACGTAGGTGGTATTCTGCTTCAGGCAGTCAAAGACGTACTCGATGTGGGAGGACGTGATGCGCAGCAGCTTCTCCTTCACCATATCTGCCGGATATTCGTCGCCTGCCACAACGATGGTTTTCTTACGGGAGCAGAGGGTTTCCGCAATAAGCTCCACTACCTCGTCAAGCTGCTCCCTGTCCTGCCGTGGGTCCTGCACCAGAATGTCGTACTCGATATTCTCTTTGACGATCTCTCGCGCTTCCTCGTATCCCATCCCGTCATATCCCGCGCCCTGCAAGGGGGCTGGGGGATAGATTGGATCAGGATTTGATGTGTCCGTAATAGATTCATCTGGAATTTCTTTTTCTTTATTTCTTCTATCTTTATTTAATTGCGCGGGCTTTTCCGTATATGGCTCGCCCGTATACGGGGTATCCAGATACGGGTTTTCCGTATCTGGTGAAGCCGTATCCGGCAGAGGCGTATGCGGCGATTCATAGATGGTGTACTCGGTGTCGGTGATTCTGCCTTTACTGTCACGAATCTGGCGGCGGATAAGGTAGCCTCTGGTCTCCAGCTCCTTCAGCGCCGCGCCGATGGCGTCCACGCCCTCCTTGCAGATGGCGGCAAGCCCGCGGGTGGTGTAGTCCCACTCCTCTGTCAAAGAGAGCATTTTGGACAGCAAACCGATGGATTTCAGCGTCAGGCGGGTGTCCCGCAGGTGGTAATTGGACATGACTGTGTAATTGTGGTTCTTCTCCACGCGAAATACTGCCACGGTGTTCACCTCCCCTCAGAGGGAAAAAGCAGCCCCGCAGACGGAGCGTTTGCCCCTGTTTCGCGGCGGATGAGGCGGCGGAGGGTATATTCCCGCTGTCCGCGTCTTGCGGTAATTTTCAGGGCGTCCAGCCCAAAACGGGCGATGAGCAGGGCGTTGATGAGCAGCCGGAACGCCTCATCCGGGATAATCTGCGGCTCCGCAAGGTCACCCTGCGTGACCTCCGCCGTGTGGCAGTAAAGGCTCTTTGCCGCCATAAGCAGCGTGTAGTCATGGGATGAGATGCCGCGCCTGCGGGCGTAGCGGAAGTCGATGCCGCCGCGGAAGAAGCAGTTGAAGGTCCTGTCCGCAAGCTCCTTGTTGGAGGTCAGCAGATACAGCGCGGCGAAGAACTCCGGCGTGTCGCGCTCCTTGCGGCAGCCCAGCAGCAGCCGCAGGGTCTCCATGCGCCTCCTGTGGGCGTTGTCCTGCCACATGGTGCCGGGAAAGCTCTCCGCCAGCCGCATGATTCTTGCGGTCAGGCGCGGACGGTACGGAAACAGCTCCGCGACGGCCTCCGCATAGCCCACCGTACCGGCTTCCATACGCTCGGCAAGGCAGGGGCAGGACAGGGCGGTGCAGCCCAGCTTTTTGACATATTCCGTGCAGAGGACGCAGGAAACGTCCTCCGGCTTATACTTGAACGTGTTGATATACATGGCTTTGCTCCTCTCTGGATATGACAAAACCGGGCAAAGAAAGCTCTCTGCCCGGTCGGTGTCGTGGTTGTCTGCGGTCGTATTCGGTTATCTGGACTGGTCACGCTGGCGCTTGCGCAGCCATGCGTCCAGCAGCTTCAGGATGGTTTCCTCCATCTTCTGCGGCGTATAGGAGCGCGGGAAGTATTTGCGCAGCTTGTCCGCTGAGAGGACGACGTTATATCCCTCCGGCTTTTTCTGCTCCATCATGATGTCCAGCATGGAATCGTCGTTGAGCTTGCCATCGCGGGAGAGCTTTTTCATGCGCTGCGCCTGCGAAAGCGAGGGCGTAGCCTGTTCGCTGTCGATGGCGGTCAGGAGCATCTGCTGTTCCTCCGGCTTGAGGTAGGAGATTTCCACGGCGGGAGTCATGCCGATCTTCTTCTCGTCCACCATCTGCTGAAGCTCCGGGGAGAGTTCGGTCAGGCGGATGTAGCGTTGCACCTGTCTACCGCTTTCACCGGCTTCCTGTCCGACAATATCTGCACTTTCTAAATTCCCGACAACTTGTCGGGAATTATTTTTGCCGTCTATTTCGGCAGTTTTAGCCGGTCTGCCAGCCTTGCGGCGGATAGCCTCCAGCTTCATTTTATACGCCTGCGCCCGTTCGGAGGGAAGGATGTTCTCGCGCTGGATGTTGCTATCCACCATGAGGATGGTGGCGGTGTCGTCGTCCATCTGCCGCACGATGCAGGGCATGGCGGAAAGCCCCGCCAGCTCACTGCCGTGCCTTCGCCGGTGTCCGGCGATGATCTCATAGCCGCCGTCCTCGCGGGGACGGACGATGGCGGGGACGAGAACGCCGTACTGCCGGATGCTCTCCGCCGTTTCCTGCATGGCCTCGTCGTCCCGCACCTTGAAGGGGTGGTTGGGGAAGTCGTGCAGCTCCGACAGCGGGAGCAGCGTGATTTTATCCTCTTGCGCAGCCGCAGCGGTCTTTGCCCCGCGCTTCGCTTTGCTTTTCGGTTCTTCCATGTTCGTTTCCTCCTGTAAAATGCGGCAGGAACGAAAAAAAGGAGAATGACCGCTGTTACCGCCATTCTCCCATGAAAACAACTATGCGATTGTGATTTCAGCCCCTTGACTGTCTGAAAGAGAGGTATCTGATCGAGAGCCATCTCGCCGCAAACCCGCATGAATACTGGATTTTTGCTGTTTGCGCTTCACCTTCCCGAACGACGTATGTTCAACGAGTGGTTTATTCGGGACACCAGCCGGAAGATCCGTGCGGTGCTGAAGGCCAAAGCGGAACGGGGCGAACGGCTGGGGACCAGAGCACCTTACGGCTACCGAAAGGACCCAGGCACAAAAAAACTAATCGTGGATGATGAGGCGGCAGCTATTGTCCGCAGGATCTTTGCCATGTGCGCCAGCGGCAGTGGCCCCAGCCAAATTGCCCGCATTCTCAAGAAGGAGCAGATCCTGACGCCCACCATGTACGCCTACACCAGATTCGGCATCACGCACACCTGTCTGGATACAGCACATCCATATAACTGGTCAGACAGCGCCATTGCCAATCTGCTGGAGAATGAGATCTATCTGGGCAATACCGTCAACATGAAGCACAGCAGCAGATCCTACAAGGACAAGCGAAGGGTCGAACATCCAAGAGAGGAATGCCTGGTCTTTGAGAACACCCATCCCGCCCTCATTACGCGGGAGGTCTGGGACATGGTACAGAGAGTGCGGAAGAACAAGCGCCGTCTGACAAAGATGGAAGAACAGAACAAGTACTCCGGCCTTGTGTTCTGTGCCGACTGCGGCTCCAACATGGTGCTGCACCGGGCGCATACCATGTCCGCCAGCTACAATCACTTTACCTGCCGCACCTACAAGAAGGATGGGGAAGCCTGTACGGGCCACTACATCCGGGAGTGCGTTCTGGACGAGATCGTACTGGAGGACCTGCGCCGGGTGACGAGCGCGGCGCGGGAACATCCGGAAAAGTTCGCCGCCTACATTGGCAGCAAGCAGTCCACCGAGCTTCAGCGGGAGATCCGCAGGCAGGAGAAGGAACTGGCAGCCATGCGGAAACGGAAAGCGGAACTGGACGCGATCTTCAAAAAGCTGTATGAGGACAGTGTGCTGGGCCGCATCACAACAGAGCAGTTTCAGATGCTCTCCGGCAGCTACACGGAAGAACAGAACCGCATCACCGCCGGTATTCCACAGCAAGAGAATGAGATCCAGCGTCTGCGGGAAACGGCGATTGGAACGGACAGCTTCCTTGATAAAGCAAAGCGGTACACGGATATCACGGAGCTGACGCCGGAGCTGCTGCGGCTGTTTATTGAAAAGATCGTGGTTCACGAAAAAGAGGTAAAGTGGTCTAAGCACGCGCCCCAGACCGTGGAGATCTACTACAACGGCATTGGCTATGTCGGCAGTGGTCAGCAGGATGTGGAAGAAACGATGGAAGCACCGGAACCCCTACAAACCCAGGACGCAGAGAAGCCCCGGCAGGCATCGTAAACACGATGACCTGCCGGGGTATCCCAGGAATTACTTGTTACCCCTGTGAGGGGGGAACAAAGGGTTCCGAGGTTTTTTGTTTTGCAAATTTTGAATTCGAGTCAGTGACGCACGCCAAAAAGCCCCGGGGCCGAAAAGGTCCCAGGGCTTTTGGAGCACAGGAAGCGTTGTAAAACGGCAGCGGTTGGCCCGGACGCGCGGCGCTTATCCGTCGCTCCGCACAGGCGGAAGGACCTGAAAATCGCCGCGGCGCTCCGGCATGGCGTCGCCGTACTGCTTGAAGTAGTCCAGGATCAGATCGGACATCTCCGTGCCGATCTCCCGCACCACGGGGCAGCCCACATAGCAGTCATACCCGCCGGTGCCGCTGGCGCGGTAGCTGTTCAGGCAGATGGTGAACACATCGGTATCCGCCACGGGCTTTCCCTGCACGGTCATGGCAGCGACCCGCTGCCCCACCGGGCGGGAGATATCGTAGGTGTAGGACACGCCCATGTAGTAGTCATAGTTGTAATGCTCCACCTTCGGCTCCAGGAAGCAGTCCGACACCCGCAGGGTGCCGTCGTCGTTCCGGGTAAAGTACGCCGCGCTGCGCTCCATCGCCTGCCGCAGAACAGCGCCGGTGATCTCCAGCACCGACAGCGTGTTGGTGTAGGGGTAGGCGATCAGCAGATCGCGCCGCCGCACCACCCGCGGGAGCCCCGCCGCGTCGTTGGCCAGGCTGGAGGCGGACAGCTGCGCGCCGCTGGCCCAAAGCTGCACCGCGTTGAACAGATCGGGGAGGCCGCTGCCTCCGGCCGCCATGTGCAGCGGCGTGTCCGGCATCAGAGGCTGCGGCAGATGGCCCACCACCTGATCCAGCCAGTCCTGGGCGCCGCGCTCCATGCCGGCGAACTCGTCCAGCCACTCCCGGCGGCATGCACCGGATGCGGGGATCGTCTCGCTGGTGAAGCGCTTGCCCGTTTCGGATATAGCCGCCTCGATGTGCAGGAATTCCTGTCCCCGGTCGGTGGGCTGCACCACGAAAGTACCGCACAGCGTCTGCCCGTGGACGGTCATGTGCTGGTGCCCTGTCAGCAGAAGGTCAAAGTCCAGCTCCTGGCACAGGCGGTAGGCCACGTTCTCGTGGGTGGTGGACAGCACGCGGCCGGTGGCCAGATCTCTCTCGAAGCCGCCGTGATAAATGCACAGCGTCACATCCACCCGGCCCCGCAGGGATTCCAGCGCCGCACGCGCGGCGGGGATAGGGTCGCTGATAGTGATGCCGGACAGGTGCTCCGGCTTCTCCCAGATGTTCACGTAGTCGGTGACGATGCCCACGATGCCGATCCGCAGGCCGTTCTCCAGCGTGTGAATACGGGCAGGGAAGCGCACGCGGGCGCCGTCCCAGCGGACATTCTCGCAGACGCAGCGGGCGTGCAGAGCGTTGAGATAGCTGTCCAGATAGTCCATGCCGTAGTTGAAGTCGTGATTGCCCAGGGTCACATAGTCGTAGCCGCAGCGGTTCATTATCTCGGCGAACCGGCTGGCGTCGCCCAATGTGTCATGGCAGTAGGCACCCAGCGGCGAGCCCTGCAGGATATCGCCGCCGTCGATGACCAGCGTGTTCCCGTCCTTATGAAACTGGCTGGCACACTTGAACAGACCGATATTCCTCTCCTGCCGGCTGCGGTAGTCGGTGGGATAGATATAACCATGGAGGTCAGAGGTGAAGTAGACGGTAAAGCGTTTTGTGTCCATCGGCTCACCCCCGTGCCAGCTTGATACGGATCCGGGAGGATATCCACTCGATGATCAGCACCAGCACGATCAGGCCCAGCAGGATCGCGCCCACCTCGTTCCAGCGATAGGCGCTCATGGCGAAGATCAGCGGCGCGCCGATACCGCCCGCGCCCACCAGGCCCAGCACCGTGGCGTCGCGCAGGTTCATGTCGAAGCGGTAGATGATGGTGGAGGTAAAGTCCGCCGTCAGCTGCGGCAGAATGCCGTAGCGGATCTTCTGGAACGTGGTGCAGCCCGCGGCGTCCAACGACTCCAGGATGCGCTTGTCCAGGTCCTCGATGCTCTCGATAAACATCTTGGACACCATGCCGATGGAGCACAGGGACATGGTCAGCAGGCCCGCGAAGGGACCGGGGCCGGTGACGCGGATGAACATCAGGCCGTAGACAAAGGCGGGAACGGTGCGGATAGCGGCGATCAGAATGCGTCCCACCAGCGCCAGCGGCTTGGGGACCAGATTGCTGGCGGAGATAAACGACAGGGGCAGCGAGATCACCGCGCCCACGATGGTGCCCAGAAAGGCGATGCAGAACGTCTCCAGCAGCAGATAAGGCACACCGTTGGTGCCCAGTGTGAACAGCAGCTTGGCGGAGGGATGGAAGATACCGGAGATGATATTCCCGGCTACCTCCAGCCCGTTGCTGGTGGGGTTGCTGGTCTGTACGGCCGTGCCGGACCACGCCAGCAGGCAGGCCACGATGAAGGCGGCCAGCAGCTGCCACAGCCACGTTTTCGGCGCGGAGGCGCAGGCTTTTTGAATTCTCTGTTCCATACGGCCCTCCTTACGTCAGTTTTTTACGCAGGGCGTGGCTGATCGCCTCGATGACCATAACGGCCACAAACAGAACGATCAGGATCATGCCAAGGCTGTCGTACTCACGCCAGCCGATCTTTTCATTCATAATAAGGCCCAGTCCGCCCGCGCCCACGTAGCCCAGGATGGAGGCGTAGCGCACGTTGCCCTCCAGGCAGAACAGGGATACGGACAGATAGGTGGGCAGCACCTGGGGAAACACCGCCGTGGTAAAGGCCTGCAGCCGGGTGGCGCCCAGCGCCTCCATGGCCTCATAGGGTCCCATATCCACCGTCTCGATGATCTCGAAGAGCTGCTTGCCCACATAGGCAAAGGTAAACACCGCGATGGCGCAGGTGCCCGCCATGGTGCCCAGGCCGAAGATGTAGGTGGCGATCAGGGCGCACACCAGCGTGGGCAGTGTCCGCACAAGGCTGAGAAACAGCCGGACGATGAACACCACCACGCGGTTGGTGACGATGTTGCTGGCGGCGGCTACGGCAAAGGGGATCGCCAGCACCGCGCCGATGAACGAACCCAGGAAGGACATCTTGATGGTGTCCCACAGGGGCTGCCAGATCTTGCTCAGATACCCCGTGTTGGGCGGGAACATGGCCGCGAGGATATCGAAAAACTTGCTGCCCTTCTTCACCAACACCCCGAAATCGAAGCCGGTGATGTGCACAGACAGCGCGCCCAGCGCCAGCACGATCAGAATGACCAGCGGCGCGCGGCTGCGTTTTTCCTCCACCACCGCGCCGTTGGGCAGCGTATAGCGGCGGGGCTTGAACAGACGGTCGTACAGGCTCATGCGTCTGCCTCCGTCTCGCTGTCGTCACCGTAGATGGCGTCCAGCACCGACTGGTCCACATTGGCGGAGGGCCCGTCATAGACGATCTTGCCGGCGCGGATGCCGATAATGCGGTCGGCGTACTCCAGCGCCAGCTCCACATGGTGGATGTTCAGCAGGATGGAGATGCCCATCTCCTCATTGATGCGGACGAAGTCCTGCATCACCTGCTTGGCGGTAACGGGGTCAAGGGCGGCCACCGGCTCGTCTGCCAGAATGATCCGGGGGTTCTGGGTCAGTGTGCGGGCCAGCGCCACCCGCTGCTGCTGACCGCCGGAGAGCTGGTCGGCGCGGATGTAGGCCTTGTCCAGAATACCCACCTTATCCAGCGATTCCAGCGCCTTGATCTTGTCCGCCTTTCGGAAGGCGCCCAGCAGCACCCGCCAGAAGGGCATATCCGGCACGCAGGCGGACAGCACGTTCTTGATGACGGTGGTGCGGGTCACCAGATTGAAGGACTGGAACACCATACCGATGCCCCGGCGGAACCGGCGCAGGCTCTTGCCCGACAGGGTGCTGACATCGGTGCCGTTCACCGTCAGCGTGCCGGAGGTGATCTGGTGCATCCGGTTCACGGAGCGCAGCAGCGTGGACTTGCCCGCGCCGGAACGGCCGATGATGGCCACAAACTCGCCGTCCTGAATGGTCAGGTCCACGTCGTCCAGACCCACCGTGCCGTTGGGATACACCTTGGATACATGGTCGAAAATGATCATATGGTCTCCTCTTTTCCTGAAATAGCACACGGGGAGGGCTGCACAGCGGAAGGTCATGGCTGTGCAGTCCTCCCCGCGCTTGGGAAAGTGCTTTAGTTGGCGGCAGACAGCTCCTGGATGAGCTTCTGCGCGGCGCGCTCGTTGTCGTAATCGGAAGCCTGTGCCACCTGATAGCCGTTGTGGCTGTAGATAGCGATGACTTCCTTACCGGCATCGGTGTTGCCGATGTTGATGAACGCCTGCTGCAGCGCGGCGATCAGGTCAGCGTCCATGATCTCGGAGTTCTTGCTGACGGAGATGGTGTCGTTGTAGATGGGGGCGGTCACGCCGATCACGCCAGTCTCCTCCCAGATGGAGCCCTCGCGGCTGAACTCGGTGTTCCAGCGCTCGGCATAGTCGCGGCGCGCGTCGGCATAGGTCACCAGCACGTCCACCTGGCCGGAGGCCAGACGGGCAAAGGCGCTGGCGTAGGAGTCGGACTGCACGGCGCTCTTCAGGTCAGAGATGCCCTTGCCGTAGTGATCCTGCAGCCACAGGGCGGGATAGATGTAGCCGGCGGGGGAAGAGGTGCCCATGACGCTCCAGTTGGCGCTGTCCAGGTCCTCCCAGGTCAGCTCTTCGCCGGCGTTGACCTTCTTCACCAGCTCCTGGCCCTTGTCAGAGGGGCCGGCGATGAACAGGGCGCGGTAGGAAACGGCCTGCTTGTCGGAAGCCTCGGTGGGCTGGCCGTCATTCCAGTCCTTGGCGTTGTCGGAGTCCTTGCTCAAGCCGTCGCGGGTAGCGGTCAGAATGACCTCGGCGCCGTCGTCATACAGCACATAGGTGCCGCCGGGGATCAGACCCACGTCGATGGTGCCGGCCTCAAGGCCCTCGCCCACGGCCTCATAGGTGGTGCCGACAGTGATCTCCACGTCGCCCACCTCGTAGCCCTGCTTGGCCAGCTCGTCCTTCAGCATCTGCTTCAGGGGCTCGGTAACGGTAATGATCTCCTCCGGCTCGCGGGAGGGCACGAACGCGACCTTCAGGGTCTCGATCTTCTTCGCGCCGTCGGTGTCGCCGGTATTGTCGCCATCGGTCTTGTCACCGCAGCCGGCCAGCAGGCCGAGCGCCATGACCAGCGCCAGCAGCAGAGCAAAAAACTTTTTCATTCTTTTTTCCTCCATAAAGTGTTGTTCCCTTGCCCGGAGTAGTTCTCCGGGACGTGTACAGCGGCATGGCACAGCAAAAGGCGCACCATACCGTCTCACAGTATAGCACACCTTTATAGAGAAAAATTTTCCGATTTGGTAAAAAAAGTAATATCTCAGGCGTCCCTCTCCCGCCCGAAGTAGAACGCCACCAGCTCCTCGAACGCCAGTATCACATGGCCGAAAAAGCTGTTGGGCAGGCTGCCGGCCAGCGTCTGCCGCGAGCCGTCCACCACAAACACGATGTCCGACATCTGCGCCAGGGTAGAGTCGCTCCGCTTGGTGAACGTGACGATCTTGTGGCCGTTCTGCCGGGCGTGACGCACGTCGTTCAGCACCGGCTCCGTCTCGCCGCTCTGGCTGACGGCGAACATCACCGGCGGGGCCTCCGCCGCGTCGGACAGGTGGTGCGCGTCGCGGAACAGCATATAGTCATAGAAATGAACGTTGTTGAACACCATAAAGCCGCAGATGGACAGCCGCTGGGCGATATAGGCGCCCACAATGTTGGAAAATCCCTCGCCGGTGGTGAACAGCTTGCCCGGCGCGACTGGTCCAGCAGGCCGCAGAACCGGTCCAGCAGCTCGTCGGAATAATTGTCGATCAGGCTCTTGATATTCTCCGCGCTGCGGTCCTGGCCGTGGGAGTTGAACTGGCGGCTGAGGTAGTAGTACAGCTCGCTGTATCCGTCAAAGCCCAGCCGCTTGCACATCTTGACGATGGTGGTGGTGGAGAGAAAGTTCTCGTTGGCGATCTGCTGGATACCCACGCGCTTCTCGCCGCGCTCGATATGTGCCGTGATGCTGGTGATCACCCGTTTCTCGTCCTCAGAAAGCAGATTTGTCAGCAGAAAATAGCCGTCGCCCACAGCCTGTCCCTCCTTGCCATCCATGATATTTTTTTCATTATAGCAAACCGGACGGCGCCTTGCAAGACAGCGCGGGAGAATTCGGCATTCCGCCGATGCGGCGGCCTCCGCGCCGTCCCGGACGATAGCAGACGACAAAAGAGGGGCGATGCCGCCCCTCTCTTGTTCTGCCGTTCCCGAAGCGGATTGCGCGGAACCGTCAGCGCGCAAACACAGTCTCTCCGTTGAACGTCAGCTTGCAGATGCGCTCCGGCTCCATGGGCTCATCGAACCGCGTCCAGATCATACAGCTATCGTCGGTTTGATCTGCGATAAAGCTCCATTGGCACGGGATAGTATCGCCGTTTGCATCAAATATCTCGAACTTGCCAAGAATACCCGTAGTAGAATCAACATAGTCGGCAAAATACACCGCCATGGACAGCTTGGAGCATTCGATCCGCTCCGCCGTCAGTTCCTCCCCGCCATAGGTCAGGGGCACGTCCTCTGCCAGCACCTCGCTCTGCACAGTGACGGGTGTTTCCTCCAGCGTGACCTTCCAGTTTCCCGGCAGCACGGTGGTGGTGATCTCCTTTCCGCCCCAGTGCAGCTCCAGATAAGGGAGCGCTTCCTTGTCAACGGCCACATCCCGCCAAAAGTACCGCCAGTCGGCATCCGCCGCCTCCGGGTCAAACTCGTCGGGCTGTCCGAAATGACAGTGGGACTCCGGATAGATGACCGTGTCCGTCCGCGTGTCCAGGAAATACCAGTTCGTCTCCCAGGACGCGGACCATTCGTCCGAACCCAACGGTTCTTTCATCACCAGCTGGAGGACGCCGTCCTCCCACCCGGCGTTGCAGATGGACGCGCCGCAGGGCAGCTGCACATCCGCATCCCCCGGCTGCCAGTAATACCGCACCGTTCCGTTGCGGAAACGCTGCTGGCACTGGGGCAGCTTGGCGTTCTCTCCGGCGTTTTCCACCATCTCCGCCACGTTGAAGTCGATCGTCTCGTCGTCGAACCACCGTTTCTCCTGCCAGTTGGCGAAGGTCATCACCAGACCGTTGGCACTGCTGCCCGGCTGCCAGTTGGCGTATACGACGCCCTCCAGCTCGTTCTCCGGCACGCCCTCCTTCCGCGGGAGGAAGGACGACACATACGCGCCGGACATCATCTGACCGGGGAAGTACAGCTCGAAGTCGGCGAATTGGCCGCTCTGATCCAGCACAGCCCCCTCGTTGGCCTTCACAGAATAGAGAAGATACAGGGCGCGCTCGTCCGAGATCACCTTTTCCACACGGATGTGCAGCTCCTCCGCAGCTGCCGTGGGTTGCTGTTGGGAGACCACCGGCGTCTCGTCCCCGTCGCCGATGACGGTCTGTTCAGGAGAAAAGATGTCGCGCCATGACAGCGGCAGTCTGCTGACGGCAAAGGCGGTCACGGATACGCCCAGTATGACCAGCACCGCCACGCACGCGGCGGATAATTTAGGGAAGCGGGCTGCCCGTTTCCGGCCCGCGTTCGCGGCATCAAAATCAAGGGCCTCCTCCAGATACGCCGCATCCACGTCTCCGATGGCGGAGAGCAGCTTTTCAGTGTTGTGCTCCATCATAGGGTTACCTCCTTACGTTCCAGGTACGTATGTAATTTCCTGCGAATTCTGCCCAGCCGGACAGATACGTTGTTTTCAGTGGTACCGAAGGCATCCGCGATTTCGGACAACGGCTGCGCGAACCAGTACCGCCTGACGAACATGACCCGGTCATCCCGGCGCAGGGCAGCGAGAAACGCATTGATCTGCGCGGACAGCTCGCCTGCGGCAAGCTGCTCGTCGAGGGAATGGGCGGAAATGCAGTCCTCCAGTTCGGATAGCGAGACCTCAAACCGGCTGCTCCGCTTCAGCGCGGAATTGGCCCGCAGCTTTTTCAAAGAAAGGTTGCGGACAATGCGGCAGATATAGGCTCTCAGCGGGTCGGGGGATCGAGGGGGAATGCTGTTCCACGCGCCGAGCCAGGCGTCGTTGACGCATTCCTCCGCGTCCTGCGGGTCGTCCAGAATGTTGTCGGCGATTTGGAAGCACAGCGCGCCGTACTTCCGTGACAGCTCGGCGATCGCCTGCTCCGAGCGCTCAAAAAACAGGCGTATGATCTGTTGGTCCTCCATGGGGCGACGTACCTCCCTTCGCCTTCTTCACACATTAACTACCCTTTCGAAGCAGGATATGACGCTTCCTTTCAAAATTCTTACGAAGTATATTATATAGTAAAAGGAGCACCCCTGGCGGGGTGCTCCTTCGGTCACTTTTTGTCAGCACAGCTTGGCGCCGGCGGGGACGCTGTCGTCGATCAGCATCAGGTGCAGCTTCTCCTCACCCTTCTCCTTGTGCACGGCGGAGATCAGCATGCCGCAGGAGGGGATGCCCATCATCTTCCGCGGCGGCAGGTTCAGGATGGCGATGGCCGTCTTGCCGATCAGCTGCTCCGGCTCATAGTACTGGTGGATGCCGGAGAGGATGATGCGGTCCGTGCCGCTGCCGTCGTCCAGCGTGAACTTCAGCAGCTTGTCGCTCTTCTTCACCGCCTCGCAGTTCTTGATCTTCACGGCGCGGAAATCGGACTTCAGAAACGTATCGAAGTCTACCTCATCCTCCACATAGGGCTCCAGCTCCACGGCCGGCAGGGCGGCCTTCTTCTGCTGCTCCTGCAGCTCGTTCAGCTTGGCCAGGGCTTCGTCCACATCGATGCGGGGGAACAGATTTTCACCCTTGCTGATGACCGCCTGGTTGGGCAGCACGCCCCACACGTTGGCGTTGTCCCAGCTGCGGCAGGCCTCGTCCGCGCCCAGCTTGGCGAATATCTTATCGCAGGTGTCGGGCATGACCGGCAGCAGCAGGGTCGTGCAGATGCGGATGGTCTCCAGCAGGTTGTACAGCACGGCGGCCAGGCGCTCGCGCTTGTTCTCGTCCTTGCCCAGCGCCCAGGGAGCCGTCTCGTCGATATACTTGTTGGCCCGGTCGATGACCTTGAACACCTCGTCCAGTCCGTTCTGCAGCTGCAGCTTGTCCATCTCCGCCTGATAGCGGTCACGCAGCGCGCAGGCCATCTTCTTCAGCTCGCAGTCCTCCGGAGCGTCCTCCCGCTGTACGGGCAGCTTGCCGCCGAAGTACTTTTCCGCCATGCCGGTGGTGCGGCTGACCAGGTTGCCCAGCTTGTTGGCCAGGTCGGTGTTGATGGTGCCGATCAGCAGCTCGTTGCTGAAGTTGCCGTCGCTGCCGAAGGGGAACGTCCGCAGCAGGAAGAACCGCAGGGCGTCCACGCCGAACATCTCGGACAGGGCGTAGGGATCGACGACGTTGCCCTTGGACTTGGACATTTTGCCGCCGTCGATGACCAGCCATCCGTGACCGTACACATGCTTGGGCAGAGGCATACCCATGCTCATCAGCATGGCGGGCCAGATGATGCTGTGGAAGCGCACGATCTCCTTGCCCACGATGTGGTAATCGGCGGGCCAATACTTGTCGTAGTCGTTATATTTATCGTTGTCAAAGCCCAGGGCGGTGCAGTAGTTGAACAGCGCGTCCACCCACACATACACCACGTGGCCGGGATCAAAGTCCACGGGAATACCCCAACTGAAGCTGGTGCGGCTGACGCACAGGTCCTCCAGGCCGGGCTTGATGAAGTTGTTGACCATCTCGTTGACGCGGGTGCGGGGCTGCAGGAAGTCCGTATCCTCCAGCAGATGCTGTATCCGGTCGGCGTACTTGCTCAGCCGGAAGAAATAGGCCTCCTCCTCCGCGTCCTTCACCTCGCGGCCGCAGTCGGGGCACTTGCCGTCCACCAGCTGGCTCTCGGTCCAGAAGCTCTCGCAGGGGGTGCAGTACTTACCCTTGTAGGTGCCCTTATAGATGTCGCCCTTCTCGTACATGGTCTTGAAGATCTTTTGCACGGCGGCGCAGTGATAGTCGTCGGTGGTGCGAATAAACCGGTCGTTGCTGATGTTCATCAGCTTCCACAGGTCCAGAATGCCCTTCTCGCCCTCCACGATGTGATCCACGAACGCCTGGGGCGTCATGCCGGCCTCCTTGGCCTTCGTCTCGATCTTCTGGCCGTGCTCGTCGGTGCCGGTCAGGAACATGACGTCATAGCCCTGCAAACGCTTGTAACGCGCGATGGCGTCGGTAGCCACGGTGCAGTAGCTGTGGCCGATGTGCAGCTTGTCCGAGGGGTAGTAGATGGGCGTGGTGATATAAAACGTCTTCTTCTCCATAGGATAGTTCTCCTTTTCCCCGTTCCGAATGGAAGAACGGTATAAACTCACATATATCATTTTAGCCCACACTATGCGCTTTGTCAATCAGCCCCGTATGTAAAATACCGCATTTTTGCGTAAAAACCCATTTACAGACGGCATCATATTCTGTATAATAAGGAATGTTGATTTTACCCGCTGTGCCGCGGAACAAAAGAGCATAGGAGGAAAACAAACGTGTCTTACAGAATTCTTGTAGTCAATCCCGGCTCCACCTCCACCAAGATCGGTGTCTATGAGGATGAGCAGCTTCTCTTCGACAAGACCCTGCGCCACAGTGCGGAGGAGATCGCCCAGTTCAACACTATCCCCGCCCAGAAGGACTGGCGCCGCGATCTGGTAATGAAGGCGCTGCGCGAGCAGGGCTTCGACGCCCGCACCCTCTCCGCCGTCTCCGGCCGCGGCGGTCTGCTGCGCCCCATTCGCGGCGGTACATACGCTGTCAACGACAACATGGTCAAGGACTGCACCATCGGCGTGCAGGGACAGCACGCCTCCAATCTGGGCGGCCTGATCGCCCGCGAGATCGGCGACGAGCTGGGCATCCCCTCCTACATCGTCGACCCTGTGGTCATCGATGAAATGACAGACGTGGCCCGCTATGCCGGCCACCCCCTGTTCCAGCGCGTCAGCATTTTCCACGCTCTGAACCAGAAGGCCGTGGCCAAGCGCTTCGCCAAGGAGCAGGGCAAGAAGTATGAGGATCTGAACCTCATCGTCTGCCACATGGGCGGCGGCGTTTCCATCGGCGCTCACATGAAGGGCAGCGTGGTGGACACCCAGAACGCGCTGGACGGCGAGGGTCCCTTCTCTCCCGAGCGCTCCGGCTCCCTGCCCACCGGTCAGCTGGTGAAGCAGTGCTTCTCCGGCAAGTACACCGAGGGGGAGATGCACCGCATGCTCTCCGGCCGCGGCGGTCTGGTGGCCTACACCGGCTCCAACGATATGCGCTATCTGCTGGCGCAGGCCGAGCACGATAAGAAGATCGCCGGCGTGGTGGATGCCTTCCACTACCAGATCGGCAAGGAGATCGGCGCCATGGCCGCCGTCATGCACGGCAAGGTGGACCAGATCATCCTCACCGGCGGCATCGCCTACGGCAAGGAGACCGTGGACGCCATCTCCGAGATGGTCGGCTGGATCGCTCCCATCACCGTCTATCCCGGTGAAGACGAGCTGCTGGCCCTGGCCCAGGGTGCCCTGCGCGTCCTGAAGGGCGAGGAGAAGGCCCAGGAGTACCGCCGGCCCCGTCCCGAGGACAACAACTGATCAACAGAGAAAACGAAACATCCCGCGGCTCTCGCCGCGGGACGTTTTTGCCTTGACAATAGCCCGGTTTCCCGATATATTGAGGATATCACATATAAAAAGGAGAGAGAATTATGATGCCTACCACCATGCTCATTATCGCCGGTGTCCTGGCCCTCGTCGCCACTGTCCTGGCCTTCATCTATGTGGTCCCGGAGAAGAAGCGGGAGAAGCTGGGCGCCTTTGGCAAGTTCCTCCACGATACCTGCAACTTCAAGTACCTGATGGTGGAAAAGATCCTTCAGGCCCTGTACATCTTCACCACCGCCGCCGTTATCATCTTCGGCGTGCTCATGCTCTTCCGCACCGAGTACAACTACTGGACCGGCGACCGCATCTGGATGGGCGGCTATGGTCTGCTGATCATCATCCTGGGGCCCATTGCGATCCGCCTCAGCTATGAATTGATGATGATGGCCATCCTGCTGCTGAAGAACGTCATCTCCATCAACCACAAGCTGGCCGATCAGACCGGCAAGGGCAGCGGCGATGTGTTCGCCGCCCCGAATATGCAGGAGATGAAGGAGGCCCTCCGCCAGCGCCGTGAAGCGGCACAGGCGGCACAAGCTGCGGCACAGGCGGCACAGAGCCAGCCCGCCAACTTCTGCGGCCAGTGCGGTGCCAAGCTGGAAAATGGAGTCTGCCCCCACTGCTCCGCCCCCAAGGACAGTGCCCCGGCCGACAGCACACCGCCTCAGGAATAAATCAGGCAAAAAAAGAAGCACCCGCCCGGGTGCTTCTTTTTTTGTTCAGCTTACGATCACATAGCTTCCGCTTTGCGGTGCCTCCGCCGTCATGGCCACCACCCGCGTCTCCGGGTCATAGCCCTCCGGCAGTGCGGCCTTCACCGCGGCAAGGTCTCCCTCCGCCGGCACATACAGCCGGTCGAACAGTTCAGCCATCTGCGCGATGTCCAGGTCCGCCGTGTTCCGCACGACCACCGACAGGGCTGTGCCCTCCGGCAGTGCCGACCGCAGATTTTCGGCAAAGTCGGCCAGCACCTGCGCCGGGTCCGCCGCCGTGTTGGCAACGCCCGTCGTATCCGCCGGGTAGCAGAACTGGTCCAGCAGGACCTCCTTAAAGCCCAGCTCGCCGCACTCCTTCACCAGCGCGGTGATGTATTGCAGCACCTGCGGGTCGGTGGGGTCCAGCCAGGCCTGCCCCTCCGCGTCGTACCACAGCTGCCCGTCCTCCCGGACCAGCGCCGTTTCCGGCACGCTCCGGGCGTAGGCGCTGTCCCGGAAGCACACGATGTGCCCCACGGTGTACCGTCCGCTGCTCAGTAGTGTACGCAGACATTCGATGGGCCGTCCCGTCTCCACCACCACGCCCTGCGGCGTCTCCACGTCCGTGGCGTAGGTGATGCCGCCGGTGGTACGCTTTACCGCCAGCACCAGGTCCTCCGGCGCCAGCGTGTTCATGATGTAGTCCGCGCCCCACCACAGGCAGTCGTCCGGCAGCCGCGTGCCGTGCAGCGCCGCCACCTTCACATGGGGATGCTCCGGCACCACCGTGTCCACGATGTCATCCCGGTCTCCGGTGCCGTCGACGGTGCTGTCATCCGTTTTGTCATCACGGTCGTCCTTCCTGTGGAAAAAAGGAAGGTCGATGGTGGCGTTGCCCGCCTCATCGTACACCACATAGTTCTGCAATACCAGATAGGCCACCGCGCCCACCAGCACCAGCGCCAGCACCACGATCAGCACGATCTTTCCGCCGGACATTCGGCCATGGTAGCTGTTGTATCCCTTTGTTACCATAGGCGTTTACCTCACAAATACGTTTTCCTGTTTACTGTATCGCGTCCAGCAGCGCCACACGCCGGGCGTGACGTCCACCTTCAAACTCCGTGTGCAGGAAGATCTCCACCATCCGCTTGGCCAGATTGCCGCCGGTGATGCCGGCACCCAGCGCCATCATGTTGGCGTCGTTGTGCCGCCGCGTCATCTCCGCCTGGAGAGAGTCGGTGCACAGCGCGCAGCGTATACCCTTCACCTTGTTGGCGGCGATGGAAACGCCGATACCCGTGGTGCAGATCACGATGCCCTTGTCGCATTCCCCGGCGGCCACCGCCCGGGCGGCCCTTTCAGCGAATACGGGATAGTCCACGCTCTCGGTGGAGTAGCACCCGAAATCCTCGTAGTCGATGTCGTTCTCCTCCAGCCAGATGAGGATGTCCTGCTTCAGCAGGTAGCCGCCGTGGTCACAGGCGATGGCAATTTTCATAGTGGTCGTCTCCTTTGTGTTTTTACAGCTTCCGGAACGTGGGCTTTCCGCCCTCAAACGTGCAGAAATACCGGAACCCGCACGTCCGCAGCAGCGCCTGCGTTTCCCGGACGCAGCAGCCTACATATTCGGCGGAGTGCGCGTCCGATCCGATGGTGATGATCTCGCCGCCCGTCTCCCGGTACAGCTTCAACAGCGGCGCGTCCGGCAGGGGCACGTTGCCCCGGTTGGTGTTGCACTCGATGCCGCACCCGCTTTCGATCAGTGCCCGGAAAATCTCCCGGCACTGGTCGTAATGCCCGTCGAAGGTCATCTGCTCGCCCAGATTTTCATTCATGTACCGCAGCGGCAGCGTCAGGTGGCCCAGCACACTGAACCTACCCCACCGCGCCAGACGCAGTACGTCCTCCAAGTAGCTGTCTATGACTCTATGATAATACGTTTCGCTGTTTTTTTCAATGTAATACAGGTCAAAATGTTTGAATTTTTCGCCTGCCATATGCACGGAGCCTATAACAAAGTCCAGCTTTGGCGCCTCGCCCAGCAGTTTCTCCGCCCGGTCAAAGCCCATGGGCGCCTCGCCCAGCTCCGCCCCCAGCCGGATGGCCAGCCGCCCGGTGTATGTCTCCCGCGCCTCCGGCAGCTCCCGCAGCAGCCGTGACCAGTCGAAATGCTCCCGGGGCCGGTGGTCGCCCCACAGCACCGTGTCCACGTGGTCCGTCACGCAGATCTCGTCCAGCCCAGCCCGCACCGCCGCTTCCGCCAGCTCACTGACCGTCAGCTGTCCGTCCGGCGACGTGGCCGAGTGGGTATGATAGTCCGCCAGATACATCCTTCACCTGCTCATTTCTTCTTAAAGAAGCTCTTGCGCTTTTCGTAGTTGCTCTCGCCCAGCATATCGCTGAAGCTCCGCAGGGCCTCCTTCTGCTCCTTCGTCAGATTTCGCGGCGTCTCTACGTTCACGGTGACATACTGGTCGCCGCGGCCTCTGCCGTTCAGCACCGGGATACCCTTGCCCCGCAGCCGGAACACCGTGCCCGTCTGGGTGCCCTCCGGCAGGTCGTATTTCACCTTGCCGTCAATGGTGGGGATCTCCAGCGTGGCGCCCAGTACCGCCTGGGCGAAGGTGATGGGCGCGTCGCAGAACACGTCCACGCCCTCCCGGCGGAATGTCTCGTCCGGCTGCACCATGACGGTGATCAGCAGGTCGCCGGCGCTGCCGCCGTTTTTGCCGGCGTTGCCCTGGCCCCGCAGAGAGATGGTCTGGCCGTGGTCGATGCCGGCGGGGATGTTGACCTTGATGGTCTTGCGTTTCCGCACCCGACCCTGTCCGCCGCAGTCGGTACAGGGCTGATGGATAATGCGGCCGGTGCCGTGACACTTCTGGCAGGGACGGCTGGTGGCAAACACGCCCATAGGCGTCCGCTGCTGCACCTGCACCTGGCCGCTGCCGCGGCAGTCGGGGCAGATCTCCGGCGTGGTCCCCGGCTGGCAGCCGCTGCCCTTGCAGGTAGCGCACTGCTCGCTGCGCTCCACGGTCACGTCCTTCTCGCAGCCGAAGGCCGCCTCCTTGAACGTCACGGACACGCTGGCGCGGATGCTCTCGCCCCGCTGGGGCGCGTTGGGGTTGCGGCGCTGTTGGCCGCCAAAGCCGCCGCCGAAAAAGCTGCCGAAGATATCGCCCAGATCGCCGAAGTCGAAGCCGCCCGCACCGCCATACGCGCCGCCGCCTGCGCCCGCGCCGTAGCTGGGATCCACGCCCGCGAAGCCGAACTGGTCGTACCGGGCCTTTTTCTCCGGATCGGACAGCACCTCGTTGGCCTCGTTGACCTCCTTGAACTTCTCCTCGGCCTCCTTGTCACCGGGGTTCATGTCCGGGTGGTACTTTCGGGCCAGCTTTTTATATGCTTTTTTGATCTCGTCCTCCGATGCGCCCTTGCTGACGCCGAGGACCTCATAATAATCTCGTTTTTCCTGTGCCATGGGATAAATCTCCTATTGCCAGTCTTGTTGCCTGCGGAGCCGACTCCATCGGCAAATCGATGGATTTTGCGTCCTGCCGATGGCAGACCGACGATGGCGTACCGCGTGTACGTCGAGGAGGTCTGACGATGGCAGGGCGCAAAAGGCGCGCTTTTCCTAAACGCCACAACAAGGGACAGGTACTTCCTGCCCCTTATTGCGGGATATATTTGCCTTACTTGTTGTTCTGGTCATCATCGTCGACTACCTTATAGTCGGCGTCGTAGTACTGCTGACCGCCGTTGGGGTCGCCGCCGGGCTGCTGACCGCCCATGTTGGGGTCACCCTGAGGCGCCTGCTGCTGGTACAGCTTCTCGCTCATCTTGTAGAACAGCTGGGTCAGCTCCTCGGTGGCCGCCTTGATGGCGTCGGTGTCCTCGCCCTTCAGGGTCTCCTTCAGCTTCTCCACGCCGGCGCGGATAGGCTCCTTCTCGCTCTCGGGCACCTTGTCGCCCACCTCGTTCAGGGTCTTCTCGGCCTGATAGACCATCTGGTCGGCCTGGTTGCGGACCTCCACCTTCTCCTTGATCTTTGCGTCCTCGGCGGCATACTGCTCGGCCTCCTTGACGGCCTTCTCAATATCCTCCTTGCTCATGTTGGAGGAGGACGTGATGGTGATGTGCTGGGCGTTGCCGGTTCCCAGGTCCTTGGCGCTGACGTTCACGATGCCGTTGGCATCGATGTCAAACGTGACCTCGATCTGGGGCACGCCGCGGCGGGCCGGGGCAATGCCGTCCAGGTGGAAGCGGCCCAGGCTCTTGTTGGCGGCGGCCATCTCACGCTCGCCCTGCAGCACGTTGACCTCCACGGAGGTCTGGTTGTCGGCGGCGGTGGAGAAGATCTGGCTCTTCTTCACAGGGATGGTGGTGTTGCGCTCGATCAGACGGGTGCACACGCCGCCCATGGTCTCAATACCCAGGGACAGGGGGGTCACGTCCAGCAGCAGCAGGCCCTTCACGTCGCCGGTCAGCACGCCTGCCTGCAGGGCGGCGCCCATGGCCACGCACTCATCGGGGTTGATGCCCTTGAACGGCTCGCTGCCGGTAAAACTCTTCACGGCCTCCACCACGGCGGGGATACGGCTGGAGCCGCCCACCATCAGCACCTTGGCCAGGTCGCTGGGCTTCAGACCGGCGTCGGACATAGCCTGACGCACGGGGCCCATGGTGGCCTCCACCAGGTGGCCGGTCAGCTCATTGAACTTCGCCCGGGTCAGGGTGACGTCCAGATGCTTCGGGCCGGTGGCGTCCGCAGTGATATAGGGCAGATTGATGTTGCTGGTGGTCACGCCGGACAGCTCGATCTTGGCCTTCTCGGCGGCCTCCTTCAGGCGCTGCATGGCGACCTTGTCGCCGCTGAGGTCGATGCCGTCGGACTTCTTGAACTCGGACACCAGATACTTCATGATGCACTGGTCGAAGTCATCGCCGCCCAGGCGGTTGTTGCCGGCGGTAGCCAGCACCTCGATCACGCCGTCATCGATCTCCAGGATGGACACATCAAAGGTGCCGCCGCCCAGATCGTAGACCATGATCTTCTGTGCCTGCTCTTTATCCACACCGTAGGCCAATGCGGCGGCGGTGGGCTCGTTGATGATACGCTTCACGTCCAGGCCGGCGATCTTGCCGGCGTCCTTGGTGGCCTGACGCTGGCTGTCGGTGAAGTAGGCAGGCACGGTAATGACCGCCTCGGTGACGGTCTGGCCCAGATAGGCCTCGGCGTCCGCCTTCAGCTTCTGCAGGATCATGGCGCTGATCTCCTGAGGGGTGTAGCTCTTGCCGTCGATGGTCACGCGGTGATCGGTGCCCATCTCACGCTTGATGGAGGAGATGGTGCGCTCCGGGTTAGTGATGGCCTGGCGCTTTGCCACCTGGCCCACCATACGCTCACCGGTCTTGCTGAACGCCACCACGGACGGGGTGGTGCGGTTGCCCTCCGCGTTGGGGATAACGACTGCCTCGCCGCCTTCCATCACGGCTACGCAGGAATTGGTCGTACCAAGGTCGATACCGATAACTTTAGACATAATGATTGCCTCCTGTATATAGATAAATATTTATTGCTTACTGTATTTGATCTGGCCGCTTAATAGGGCCGGTCCGGCATGATGAGCGCGGCAATGATATAGGCCAGCACACCGCTTCCGCCCAGCAGGCAGAACACCACCCACGCCAAACGCACCAGCGTGGAGTCGATGTTGAAATACTCCGCGATGCCGCCGCATACACCGGCGATCTTCTTATCTGTGCTGCTCTTGTACAGCTTCTTGCCTTCCATGTTCGTTACCTCCCACTCAGTTGGCTACCTTCACCATGGCGAAGCGAAGTATTTTGTCGCCCAGTGTGTAGCCCTTTTGGAATACCTCTACCACGGTGTTCTCCGCCGCGGTCTCGTCCTCGGTGTGCATCACCGCGTTGTGCTTTTCCGGATCGAACTTCTCACCCAGGGCGGGTATCTCCGCAACGTTCAGCTTGGTCAAGACCTCCTCGAACTGCTTGCAGATCAGCTCCAGTCCCTGCCGGTGTGCGTCGCCCTCCTCAAATTGGCTCACGCCCCGTTCCAGGTTGTCCAGCACCGCCAGAAACGGCTTGATGGTGTCGATCTTCGCGTCATTGTACAGGTGCTCCTTCTCGCGCGCAGTCCGCTTCCGGTAGTTGTCGTACTCCGCCGCCAGCCGCAGGTATTTGTCATTGGCGTCCGCCAGCGTTTTCGCCAGCGCCTCCATCTGCTCCATCTGTGCCTTGGTGACGGTGTAGGTATCCTCGGTCGTCTCGGCCGCTTTCGCTGCGCTCTCCGCCGCTTCCGGCGCGGCTTCCTTCGCGGCGCTCTCGGCGGCCTCTGTCGCCTTCTTGTTCTTTTTATTATCCTTTTCGCTCATTCCGTTGTATCCTCCGGTAGCTGTTTTTTACCAAACATACGGCTCAGGCTCTCCGCAAAGTAGCTCAGCCGCGCCGCGACCGCGGCGTAATCCATACGCGTGGGACCCACAACGCCCACTAAGCCGCGCATATTATCGCCGATATCATAGCTGGCGATCACCACACTGCTCTCCTTCAGCGCGTCGTTGACGTTTTCCGGCCCGATGAGTATCTGCATGGGCGCGTCCCCGGCAGGCACAGGCAGCTCCTGCTTGTTGTCCACCATAAAGCTCATCAGGTCGTGGGCCTTGTCGATATCCCGAAATTCCGGGAACTTCAGCAGCTGGCTGGCGCCGCTGGTGTACACCTGCTGGTGGTTGGACTCCTCCAGCAGCGACCCGGCGTACTCCGTCACCTGGTTCAAAATCAGGAACCATTGGCCGGACACCTGTTCGCTGAGGTTCATCAGCGTGGCGTTCATCTGCTCCGCGGACACCCCGGTAAAGTGGGTGTTCAGCAGGTGACTCAGCTGCGGCAGCGCCTCCGCCTCAACGGGCAGCGACGTCCGCATCAGCTGGCTCTTCACCCGACTGTCCGACAGCATCACCACGGCGATAAAGCCGGAGGCGTCCACGCCGATCAGCTCAAACCGCTGTACCGTGGCCGCCGTGCGGTGGTCCGCTACAGCGTAGGTGGGATAGCCCACAAAGCTGGACACCATCTGTCCCGCCTGGTCGATGACCTGCTCCACCTGCTGCAGGGGCTTTGCCAGCGCCGTATTGATGCTGGCCTCCTCCTCTGCCGACAGGGTCTTGCGGTCCATCAGCTCGTTGACGTACAGCCGGTAGCCTCTGGCCGATGGAATGCGCCCCGCCGAGGTATGGGGCTGCTCCAGGTAGCCCATGTCCGTCAGGTCGGCCAGCTCGTTCCGCACGGTGGCGGAGCTGACCTTTTCCGGCATCAGCGCCACGATGGCCTTGGAGCCCACCGGCTCGGCGGTGTTGATGTAGCTGTCCACCACGATCTTCAGTATTTGCTTTTTTCGTTGGGTCAGTTCCATAGGTCCATTCTCCGTTTAGCACTCGTTATCTTTGAGTGCTAAACGCAGTGTACCACCGGCGGGAACCGTTGTCAATAGCCGGGGTTTTAATTATTTGTGAACAACGGAAAAAAGGGCGTCCCGCCGCGGCGGGACGCCCTTT
>OJMH01001325.1_pt1 | contig 25374 bp, 30 predicted proteins | sample 1597111 | NCBI WGS metagenome assembly OJMH01 (sample SAMEA2452115, study PRJEB22498) | human gut metagenome | reverse complement strand
CAGACAAAGGTACGACAAAAAAGCGATATACAAAATTCTTTTTTCCGGTACAATTTCTTATCTTTGAAACCTCAGCAGCAAAATAGACCAATATCTGTGACAATCAGCACTTGTAAAAGCTGAAAGATTAAACCATCTTTGCACTGTTTTTGTTTTTTAACTTAGACTAGATTTATAGTAAGATGAAAAAGATGAAATTCTCTACCTTGTTAATAGCAGCAGGGTTACTTTGTATCTCCGTTCACATAACAGCCCAACCACACTCCCGAAAGAAGGTGGGTATAGTTCTCAGTGGCGGAGGAGCCAAAGGAATGGCACATATAGGTGCTTTAAAGGTCATAGAAAAAGCCGGCATTCCCATAGATTATGTAGTAGGAACCAGCATGGGATCAATCATAGGCGGACTTTACTCCATCGGTTATACTCCCGAACAATTAGACAGCATGGTTCGCCGGCAAGACTGGACTTTTCTGCTGAGTGACAAAATACCACGCAGTGAACAAAATATGGCGGAACGGGAGGCCGCTGAAAAGTATGTATTCTCTCTTCCATTCGGAAAAGATGCCAAAACACAAGCCATAGGAGGATTGATAAAGGGACAAAACTTGGCAAACCTGTTCAGCGAGCTGACCGTAGGATATCATGATTCCATCGATTTCAACAAGTTGCCTATTCCCTTCGCCTGTGTTTCCGAGAATATTGTAAATGGCAACGAGGTAAATTTTCATAAGGGTGTACTGGCTACGGCCATGAGGGCTAGTATGGCCATACCGGGAGTATTCACTCCAGTCCGGCTGGACAGTATGGTTCTAGTGGATGGAGGTGTGGTAAATAACTACCCTGTAAATGTTGCGCGTGCCATGGGGGCGGATATTATTATAGGAGTAGACGTACAAAGTGACTTGAAGCCTGCCAACGAACTGAATAGCGCCGGCAGTATTTTGGGGCAGCTCATCAACTTGATGGGATTACAGCTTTATAAAAAGAACCTGGAAGAGACCAATGCTTATATCAAGGTGAATGTGGAAGGATATTCAGCTGCCAGCTTCACACCTAATGCAGTGGATACACTGATCCGCCGGGGAGAAGAAGCGGCACTGGCACAAGAAGGTGCTTTAATGAAGCTGAAGCAGGAACTGGGTCTGGACAGCACCTATATGCCGAAACCTCTTCCCAGCTATCCGTACTCCCCCAGCCGCAAAGTGTATATAAAAGAAATCACTTTCGACGGGCTGGACGAGAAAGACAAGCGATGGCTGTTGAAACGCTGTGATTTAAAGGAGGATTCTGAAATAAGCATCCGCCGCATAGAAGAAGCAACGGCCATATTGTGTTCTAACCTGGAATATTCCAGCGCCACTTATAATCTGCCCGAAGCCCCCGGCGGAGGCTATAATTTACATTTCCTTCTAAGCAAGAAATATGAGAATAAACTAAACGTAGGGATTCGTTTTGATTCGGAAGAAACAGCCAGTCTGCTGATTAATGTCACCAGCAATTTCCGGGGAAAAGTACCCACTACGCTGTCTTTGACAGGACGACTGGGGAAACGTTATGCCGCGCGCATAGATTATGGATTTGAACCGGCTCCTTTGAAGAATATCGGGCTGGCATATATGTTTCAATACAATGATATTAATTTCTATCGTTATGGAGATAAGTCACATAACTCCACTTTCCGCTACCATTTGGGGGAACTGTCATTCTCGGATGTATGGTACAAGAATGTGCGTTTTGCTATCGGATTAAGGTATGAATTGTATGACTATGACAAATTTTTATACCAGGAAGGCAATCAGGGTTTTGACGTAGGAACAGAACACTTCTTCAGTTATTTCGCACAAATGCATTACGAGACTTTCGACAAGGCGTACTTCCCAACCAAAGGCATATCGGCAAGAGCCTCTTATTCGCTTTATACCGACAACTTTACCGGATATGACGGCCATGCCCCTTTTTCAGCCATAAAAGGTTATTGCCAGGGAGTGGTCCCTGTTACACGCAGATTCTCCATACTGCCTGCCATTTACGGCCGATTCCTGATAGGAAAAGATATTCCATATTCCAAACTTAATGCAATGGGTGGAGATGTGCAAGGACGCTTCCTGCAACAACAACTACCGTTTGTGGGAATAAACAATGTGGAATTAATGAGAAATACGCTACTGATAGGAAGCATGAAATTCCGCCAACGGATGGGAAGTGTACATTATCTGACGCTAACGGGAAATTATGCGCTGAGTGCAAGCAAGCTGAGGTATCTGTTGGAACAGGATACCATGTTCGGCTGCGGTATCGGCTACGGTTTGGATAGTATGTTCGGGCCCTTAGAGGCATCACTGAACTATGCAAACCGAGCCAATAAAGTGAGTATGTACGTCAATCTAGGATTTAAGTTTTGATTCCTCGTTGATAACCGCCATCATACCTTCTATCTGAGCCAAAGCCATCATACGGCCATGAAACGAATAGCCCGGGTTGTATCCTTTGCCGGCATCATCCAGCATCATGCGCCCATGATCCACACGCATCGGGACACCCGGACGCTCTTTCTCAAAAATACGGATCAACTCTATCACATGAGCACGCCCTCCCAAATGAGATGCTTCTATAAAATTCCCGTTGGGAAATGCATTGGTACTGCGCAAATGTACAAAATGAGTACGGTGCGCAAACATACGTGCCAACGAAGGTACGTTGTTATGCAATCCGGCACTGAGCGAACCGGCGCAGAATGTCAGCCCGTTATGCGAGTTATCAACCGCATGGAGGAGCCAGGTGATATCTTCCTCACTGGTCACAATACGCGGCAAGCCCAATACCTGGAAAGGGGGATCGTCCGGATGAATGCACATATTTATGCCATATTCATCACACACCGGCATGACAGCCTGCAAGAAATAACGTAAGTTTTCACGCAGGGCATCACGGTCTATCCCATCATACAAAGACAAAAGACGGCGGAATATGGCTACCGGATGCCGGTCTCCCTCCTTTATATTACCATTTACAAATCCCTGCGTCTTGACTATAATGGTATCGACCAATTCGTTTTTCTCGGTTTCGGTTATAGTCTTATCCAATTCACGCACCTGTTGTAATTCCCAATCGGTATAGTCTTTCTCCGCCCCTTCACGCTGAAGAATCATACAATCAAAATAAGCGAACCGGATCTTGTCAAAGTACAAAGAACTGGTCCCGTCCTCCCAAGGATGTTCCAAATCGGTACGTATCCAATCAATGACGGGCATGAAATTATAGCATACGGTCTTGATACCCGCTTTACCTAAGTTGGCCAGACTTACTTTGTAGTTTTCTATCAATTGACCCCGTTCAGGACCGGCATATTTGATAGCTTCACTTACCGGCAGGCTTTCTACCACCGACCAGCGCAATTGGTGAGATTCAATGTAATCTTTTAAACTCTTAATAGCTTCCAAAGTCCATATTTCACCATTAGGTACATCATGAAGGGCGGTCACAATTCCTTCCACCCCGATTTGTCTAAGCATGGGAAGCGTTATCTTATCTTTCCTCCCAAACCATCTCCATGTCTTTTCCATTCGTATTATGTGTTTTAGTCTGTACGACAAAGTCTTTATTAATCTTCTTTGAGCCTTTTTCTATTGATGTATAATCATTGCAGAGCGTGCCGGTACCATAAGTTCAGCACCTGAAACCTGTCCCAGACCTTTCATGTTTATTTTGCCATCCTTACAGATTACAGTGTATTTACCCGACGGAATGTCCAACTTGACAGGCTCTGCACGGCTGTTCAAAGCTACGATGATATTTTTCCATGAGTCACCATTTGCATTGTCTTTCAAGATAAAGGCAACCACATTCGTATTTTTTACAGGTAAAAACTCCAATTGCCTACGTACCATATCAGCATCCCCCATACGGAAAGCGGGATGTGCTTTACGCATGGCTATTAAACCTTTCACATATTCGAACACATCTTTATGCACGGTCTTATTTTTCCAATCTATCGTATTAATACTGTCGGGACTATTATAAGAATTATGAACTCCCTTCTTGTCACGCATCATCTCATCCCCTGCAAATATAAACGGTACTCCTTGTGAAGTAAAGACAAATGTTTCCGCTAACTTCTGCAAAGCTGCCAGTTCCTCTACCGAAGCATCTGGCATGGTAGCTTTCAGACGATCGGCAAGACACATGTCATCGTGACAACTTACATAACTTATCATCTGGGTAGGTTGTAACGCCCAAGGTTTCTTACTATAATTCACAGAATCACTTATAACCTGCGGATGTTCGATTGCTCCCACAACTCCAAATTTGATACTCATTTCGTGTCCCGGCTCCCCTACTAGAAAAGCTCCTTTGGTATCATCATCCCAACCACCTCGCAAACCATCACGCATTTCATCTGAGAAAGCGGCGATACGAGGCATCTTTTCCACATTGGCTTTCATTGCCAGTTTGTCTGCTTCTAATTGAGGAGAACTGGCAGCCCATCCTTCACCATACATGAAAATAGACGGATCTATTTTATCAATAGCCGCACGTATCTCATTCATGGTTTCAATATCATGTATCCCCATCAAGTCAAAACGAAAGCCGTCTATGTGATATTCATTAATCCAATATAGAATAGACTCTATCATATATTTACGCATCATGGCGCGGTCGCTTGCCGTTTCATTTCCACATCCCGAACCATTTGCCCATTGTCCGTCCTTCGTCTGGCGATAGAAATAACCGGGAACCGTACGTTCGAAATTGCTTTCGTCTGTATTGAAAGTGTGATTATACACCACATCAAGCACCACCCTGATTCCCGCCTTATGTAAAGCTTGTACCATTTGTTTGAATTCCCTGATACGAACATCGGGTTTATAAGGATCTGTAGAATAAGAGCCGTCAGGCACATTGTAATTTTGCGGATCATACCCCCAATTATATTGGGCCTTGTCCAGTTTTGTTTCATCCACCGAGGCATAATCATACGACGGCAATAAATGTACGTGGGTAATTCCCAGTTCTTTCAGATGGTCAATACCTGTCTTCTCGCCTGAAGAACTGATAGTACCCTGCTCTGTCAAAGCCAGGAACTTGCCTTTATTTTGAATTCCAGAAACAGAATCCAAAGAGAAATCGCGATGATGCATTTCATAAACCATAATATCAGCATAATTCTTCAAAGGAGGACGCACATCGTTCTCCCATCCTTCCGGATCTGTAGAACGAAGATCAAGCACAGCTGCCCGTTTACCATTTACCCCTACGGCTTTTGCCATAATTCCCGGAGTGCCTCCTAACCATTTCCCGTTCACCTTCACATTAAAGGTATAGAATTTACCCTTCAGGTCCTCTTTTATTGAAATAGTCCAGGTACCATTCTCTCCCATCTCCATCGGAAAAGTATTAGAAGCTGAACCTTCATTACCCGATTCAAATAAAAGGACACGCACCTCTTCCGCTGTAGGAGCCCAAAGTGAAAACTTTGTTTCGGCAGGTGAGTACTCCATTTCAGTCAGCGCATCTTCACGGACAGGATATTCATCAAACGAATTATATTCTTTTTTCACAGACTGACAACTAATAGTAGTAGAAACAATTGATGCCCAAATAACATGTCTCACATTCATAATCTTATCTTTTTATTTTATCAGGATTCTTATTTATAAAATCTTTCCAGCCGGAATATTCTTTAGTCAATGTCGGTCTGCCCATTTGCAAATAATGACAATAAGCAGCCGCCAACCCATCTGTTGCATCCATAAAAGGCAGCATATCACTCTCTGGTATATGTAACATCCTCTTCAACATATCAGCGACCTGTTCCTTGCTGGCTTGCCCATTACCGGTTATCGCCATCTTTATCTTCAACGGCGCATATTCTGTTATAGGAATATCACGGCTCAAAGCAGCAGCCATAGCCACCCCCTGTGCCCGCCCTAATTTTAACATCGACTGCACATTTTTCCCAAAAAAAGGTGCCTCAATTGCTAATTCATCAGGTAAATAGGCTTCTATTATACCAACCACCCGTTCAAAAATACGGCGCAGTTTTAAATAATGATCACCATATTTACGAAGATCAATGACCCCCATAGTCATTACCTGCGGTTTAGTACCTACTACTTTCAGCAGACCATACCCCATTATGGTTGTTCCAGGATCTATACCCAGAATGATTTTCTCTTTTACCGGCTGAATCACTTAATTACCTCCATCAAAGTGGGAAAGCCAACCACCTTATCTTTAAATATCTTCATCATTTCCTCATTCAGATGCATCCCCTGCTGAGTATGCCAGCGGTGTAAGGTCGCTGTATCTTCCACCTCCCATTGCAATGAAAAACATTCTGAATCCTGCTCTTTATGACTAAGGATGTGCGTAAGACGGGGATTTTGCAATATTCCCGTTTTTTCCACTTCGGGAATGTAGCTTTCACTAAGCCAAATGACAAAATTACGCGCATCGTCAATACCTGTTTGATAAGTTGTATTATAAATTAACATATTTATAGTCTTTAAGTTAAAAAAGACCTGCTCCGCAGACCTTCATTTTCTCATTAAAAAGTGGAGCATGCGAGAACAATTTTAGATATTTTTATAGTTTAATATATACCAATATCTGCGTTGTACATACTTGACGTCACTTTTTTAAATTTATTTGAAATTAATAGATCTCTTTATATAGCCCCTGTTTTAGTCCCCGTTTTTTAATATCGGGGACTATATTTATTGCAAAGATAAAGAAAAAAATTAGATTAAAAACAAGGAAACAACCTAAATGCACAACGATATTACCCTTGCCAACACGACAAAGGGTATCAGTCTATAAATGAACCTCTCTATACGTTCCATCGCATCACAGCAAGCAAACGGCAAAAATACCAGTAAGGCACATCATCAGCCTGTTCGAGCAATATGTTCAACTTATCTTCTTTCATATTCTGTTAACATAAAAAAAGCGGTAAAACCGTTGGGAATTACCGCTTTGATTTATTTTCAATTGATATGCCTAGAAATACATTCTTATCAAATTGTAGCCAGAAAAGATGTCAAACTTTCCATATCATCAAATTCTTTTATTTTGGTATCATCAGTCTTTCTAACTCTTTTTTTCTTCCTACTTTCAGAAACAACAGATAGCATATTCTGCACAACACCACTGGCATTGCGTAATTGAATAATATGTTTCTCAACTAAAATACATAGTTCATCAGCGAATGATCTCGAAATAAAAGAAACATCGCTTAAATCAATTATAGAACCACTATGCTCTGCTATTTTTTCTCGTAAAATTTCAGCATTAGAACGTGAGCGTATTTCAGATCCTAGTAGATCATGAAGCTTAATTATTTCTTTCATAATACCTCCTATTTTATATACTTCGTATAATCAAATTCTTCACTAACTGTCAATGGTATTCTCATAAGTATAATCGTACCATTCCAATTAATAGTTTCAGGCAATTTTACATAATCACTTCCGCCAGATGCATCATGCCTATGGAATGCCCCTCCTGACAACATAAAGAATGCCCCTCCAAGACCTTCCACAATCATACTTTTAGTAGATGATATACCAAACCCTCTACTTTCAGCATCAGGAAGGTCTTTAGTCGAATATCCTTCATTTGCATATTTCAATGCTTCAGCTTCATTGTCACCTATCTTATCAAGCATCTTTTGTGACTTGACATAACTTCCATAAATTGTTATTCCATCATCAGCTATGCATATATCCAAACAATTCTCACGTTTCAGATATTGCGTATATATATAACCATAATCACTATCAGAATGTTGATTTATATTGCAAATTAATTCACTAATCAAATACGAAAGTGGAGTTTTAAGTTTTAAATCTAAATTTTTCTGTTTTTCAATAACTCCTTGAATAATGGTCTGCATTGAATCTATATTCTTATTCAATCGACTAAAGCGACATATAGGGATATAACTTTTCCCTAAATATTCTTTCAACGCACTATTTAGGTCCATGTCATCTTTTATTGTCAGCATATCAAAGAACTTAACACATTCTAAATAGTTTCTCATATATCCAACCACATTTTTACACTGTACGTTCTTACATTTGCTTTTATATATGGCAAATGGGAACAAAAAGAATGGATGAAAAAAAGAGGTATTTGAAAAATCCCAAACAGGAACATCATTATCCCTTATTTGTTCATTCGCAAAAATGACAGAAAATAAATGGTTGAAAACACTACCTATTCGTTCATCTCTATCCGCATTTGGAATATTAATTACTTTATTCATAGTACAAGAAAATAACACCAATATTTACAGAAGGCTCTCTAATTACGATGTCCCTGTAAATTCCTTATTATAGTGAAAGGTGATGCTGTTGTACATACCAGCACTCCTATATGGTGCAAATATAGGTAATTATATCAATATGACAATATCAAAGATAGCTATTAACACTTTTAATTTAGCGGTAATTCCAACAAGTCAAAGAACGCTTCTGTTCGATTATTATTTTTCCAGTCCCTTTCTACAATGTTCACATAAGAACTTCTTGGCAACAGGGAACATTTTCTGTCCCACATATCCGCTGAGGTACTGCGCTTCCTCACCATAAGGATCAATCCCAAAAGCCTTAGATATATGCCGGCATAAATGCCCTTTTTCGTGGTCCCACGAATTTTGAAACTCTTCAGGGGTAGATGTCAGAGAAATAACCATTACCGTTTCTCTTCTCCTGTAGTCCGAATAGGTAAGGCCGGTATTCATCCTGCCGTCTGTGAGATTACGGTACGCCTGTTTGAGAAAATCACCACTGCATCCTATACGATACAGGTTCGCAATGATATCTTTGGCCCAATAGGTGTGTACCGCATAATACACTTTGACGTGCCAGTCTCCATATTTCGGTATGTAGAACTCCTGGACAATCATATCACATCCGACCAGATTACAGGAATTCCTTTACCTATACAGGTGGCAAAGAACTCGTCAAACGCCCTGCAAGGATCTCCGTCAACATCATCAAGGTAGCACTTTATATGCTTGCACAAGTGTGCCTCGTCAACCAATGATTTTTTATAGAAATCCGCTTTCAGCATGTTTGCGACATAAGCAACGTCATAACCCTTGTCGTGCTCGATGGTAATTCCGTTCGCTTTCAGCATGTCGTCCACTTCGTCTTTGCTCCACGGTTCCAACTTTTTTTCTTTACCCGTGGTTTCGTCTTTCACTTTCATTTTTGAGACGGCCCATTCATAAAGTTTTTTGCTGAAATGAAAGCCGTATCCTTCCAGATATTCCCTCATGCCAGATGGGAATCTGCTGTATGTATCCAATCTCTGTTCCATAACCTTTGTTTAAAAAGAGGGGCATTCCACCCCTCCACCATTAATAAAACTCACCATTGGCGCGTCTGCGTCTGCGTTCTCCCATGTCATCCATGTGGGGATATTCAGGAAAATAACCGGGGTATCTGCGTTCATCCATGCCGGATGAGCTTCCACCACCTGAATAACTTCTTCCACTACGAAACCCCATCTCTCCGCGCATCTCTCTCATGGCTTTTTCGTAACCTTTGCGGCAGCCTTCCTTATAGGCTTCCTCCACCTCGTCACCTCTCATACCGAAGCCGCGTCCGTAATCGTCACGCCCTTCTTCTAATATTTCCCACATTCCCATAATCATTTCTTTGTTTTGGATGTTTCAACCACTCCGAGCTGTTCCATTAACTTCTGATTCTGTGCAATGAGATCAGCCATATTTCTGCTCATTTCCTGCATGTTCTTATCCATATTGGACATTTGTCCCTTCAATGCGGATATTTCCTGCTCCTGCTGTTGCTTGGCTGCAAATTCTGGATTAAGCATGGCAAGCATCTGGTCACATACCCTAAGAAAGTTCTGATGATATTCCACACTTTTTAGGACATCCTCACTTTTCTGCTTCATGGTAAGGACCTCGGTATTCATCTCGTCCCTTGACCCTGTAATCAGCATTCCTGTTTTAACATCATCGGCAATATTAGCATTAGCCGGTATCTCTTGCAAATTGACATTCTGTCCGTTTATATTCACGACAAAATCAATAACTTGGACCGGCTGTGGATAAGGCATGTTGGGAACAGTCTTATATATGGTTTTTATAGGGCTTACGTTAACGACCTGCCCACATTCCAAACTTGGATTTGCACCTCTGTGAAGAAGATATAATGTACTGTTTACTCGTAAGTTCTGAAACATGATTGTTTGATTTTAAAGGAGTGTGGCTATTTCCATTTGGGAAACCACCACGAAACTCCATGTTAATTATTACTTGCTCCGTAAAGAAGCGGTTTCTACTGTAGGAGCCGGAGCCGTTGTCGGTCTGTATCCTCCATTAACAAGATACAGTTCGTTGGTGTACTTGTTGTAGTGAATCTCATAGATACCGGTTCCAGCCAAGTTTGCAACAGTCACAGGCTCATTGTTATAAGCCATCAACGGTCTTGTATCCCCGTTAGTCCCTATCAGTATCGGGAGTGTTGCAGTCGTACCGGCGGGAATCGCCTGACGAAGATTGACATAGAACCCTCCGACATAATCCCTGTTGCGGAACGCATGGTTAGGAAGCTCCAAAGTCACATTCTCAGTACCGACTGTTACAGCCACCGTAGGAAGAGTATTGAAGTTTGCTCTTCCGATTGATGGAAACGGGAACGGAAATCCTGTAAAAAAGTTAGGCCACATATCTACCTCCTTTCTCACCGGATTAACCCCAGTAGTTATTGCAACCGCATCCGTAACCACCACGGCCATATGCAGCATCACCGGCATAGGCTCCAAAAGCAGCTGCTCTGTATGTGTCAAGATTTACGCCAACTATGTTAGGGTATTGTACCGGGACAGTGTTGGGTAATTTACATTTTATTCCATCAACATCGCTCTGTAATGCCTGCAATCCGGCTGCCAAAGGAGCAATCTGTTGTCCTACTGCGTTCAGGATAGTGGCGTTCTGGTTACGTTGAGAGATTTCGGCTGTCAAAGTGGCTTTCTCGGCAGTAAGAGATGCGATCTTGTCCTGCAATGCCTGATTTTGAATAGCGTCAAGTTTGGCAAGGATGGCATTTGTGTTAGCTGTCGCACCATCACGCAATGACAATGTGTTTTGGTTAGCAGTGTTGATTAATGCGTTAGTCTGGTTGCACATTGCAAGCTGGTTCTCGTATCCCTGTGTGGTTACAAGCTGTTTCATATCGCAGCAACAGCTACAGATCTGAGATGTCAGAGCGTTGTTACCTTGCATGATCGCAGTGAGGATACTGTTGGTGTTCTGGCCCATTTGGTTGCCGAGACCGCAGATAGCCTGTGATACAGAGTTAATACCGGCAAGGATTTGGTCTGATGATGTGTTAACAGCTTGTGCTAATGATGCAATGTCCACACCGTTCCGGTTAAGTGTCTGCATGATCATTTCTCTTCCTTCATCGGCACCCTTATTGTTGTTGCCACCGAATCCAAAGTTTCCGTTACCGAAGATGGCTGCAATCACAATCAATGCAATGATATCCTGAAAACCGCCATTGTTACCAAAGAAACCACCATTGCCGTTACCGTTGCCAAGTAACCCCATCAGATAGCCTGTGTCAATGCCACGGTTTTGCAAAGACGGAAGGATGGAGGCAAGCAGATTATTAGCAGCACCTCCATTACCTGACGGATCTCCAAAAACATAAGTTCGTTCCATAAGTATTTGTATTTTGTATCCGGTCAAAATCGACCGTGCACAAAAGTATATAGATCATAACTCATGGAAAATCAGTTATTTCCCAACAAATTCTTTATATTATCCCAATATATTCTCATCATTTTCCCACTCTCCATCCTCTCATGGAAATTAGATATCATGTAGTTAACTGCACGTTTGGTTTTGTGGATATGAGCGGCTATCTGTGAAGGGTACATGCCACTTTCGAAAAGAAGAGATACAAGAAGATACCGGGCATCTACAGTTTCCATATTCTTATCAGATGATAATATTTGGTCTACAGACACTTCTGTTTCTTTTGAAACAATATTAATTATTTTGGCAAAGATTTCTGACTTGCACATGTTTTTTTCTAATTTTTATTCTTATCTTTGCCATGCCACATAAAACAAGATATTGACGAACAAAGCATAAGACATTTTGTTGAAGATATTTTAGCCTCCAACGTGCAGTGTCTTATGCTTTTATCATGTTTTTATGTGGCAATATTAATATGAGCGTTGGGGGCTTTTTTTTGATTCTAAGCCCCTGAAAGAATTACTTTTGTTAAATGAGTTTTTCTATTATATGCCACGCTTCTACCTGTGGCATTCTGGTTACTATTTCATCTTGCACCTCCTTTCTGTTGATTACCATATTCTATAACTTATTCCTGCGACAACCGCAGGAGAAAAACCATCCTTACCAAATCCATAACCGGCTGTTATCCCCAGTCCCCATCTTTTAGGTTTTATCTTAACCGTGTGATAGATGTCATTCGTTACTGTCAGTGTTTTGGAGCAAACATAGATACTATCTAGGTTAGGCCTGTAACCACTCACATAAGCGATGTAATCACTATCTCTGTATATCTTCTGCTCAACAGGAAGAATAGTGTCTCCTACATGGATTGTATCACCATCATGCCAACACAGTACAGGGGAAGGAAGATAATACTTTACCGTATCTCTCTTTACAATAATACTTGTGCTGAATACCGTATCTACTCTTGCCTCTATAACTGCTTCGGGGGATGGCTTTACAAACCATCCTAAACCGAAAGCGAGTACAATTATTAATATATAAGGAAGCCATTTCATATTATTGTATTTAAATAAGTACCAATAGCAATGCTATCGCTACCGCAATCCATATATAGATCCTTTGTCTCATCCCTCAAATTTTATATCATTGATACGGTTCATCCAGCCACGTTTGAACTTGTTGTTTGCTGGGCGTTTCCGGCATATATCCTCGATGAAATCAAACCGTGCAATCTTGATCTGGTCAAACAATTCACGGGGATTACGGGAATTTACTGCGGCGAGTGTCTTAGGTCCGACAATGCCATCAGGAATCACACCAACCAAATCCTGCGGTATTTTGATACCGTGTACTCCGCTTGCCCAGATCCAATCGACAAGGATATCAGCTATGGATTGGGATTTAATCTCGTCAGCTTTCCATCTGTCCCAATACATGGTTTTTAAGATCTCGGTCCATTCCTCTTTCGTGAGGTTTTTCAATCTTTCAATCGTAGGCTTTGGGTAGCCTTTCTTCCGGCAATACGTTTCATAAGTTCCAATGGTCACACCCATATTGGTTGCCCCTCCTAAATCGTCCGGGTCATTTACAAAACCGCCTTCCCACTTCAGTATAAACGGTGCAAGTTTTCTTACGTCAGCCATTTTTCTTTCCCTCCTTTTCTTTTAATTGCTCTATCAAGTTATTAAACCGGCTATTAATATAGATGCTTATGCCAAATACGCTACCGGCATACAACAGACACTGGGCAAACAACCACAATACACTATCATGTATCTGCCCCATAGGTTCCGAGCACACAAAACCAGCCACAGCCAAGGACGCTCCCAAAACAAGCATTCCCACAGCAGTTGAATACTGGATGTTTTCTTTTGTCTCCTTTCTCATTGTGCAATAATTTATATGACTTTTACTATCCTTTTTAATACCATCAATTACACGTTTTGGATTACCCGATTTTCAACTAACCTTTGTTTTGTCATACAAAACAAAAAAAGAGCCTGCCACGGAAACTAATCCGCAACAAGCTCTTGGTCTTATGAAATTGTATAATGTCCTTTCGTCATAAATATAAGTGGCGTGCATCTTCACACGCTCCCCACAAAGATAAATATTGTTTCCCTTATTACAAAAAATAACCGGCAATTAATGCCGGTTACTGTGATAGAATCTTATAGCCTCATTGACATATAATGATACTGATTGCTCCTTATCCAAGATAGCAGCCACGTCCTCCTCTATCATAACAAGTATTCTTTTCACACCTCTAACCTTGGGACGTCTTGGCACACCATTGCTGTCCAATATCCTGTATATTGTCTGCTCAGACCGTACCCCTGTTTCTCTTATTATCTCCTTGATCGCTATCCCGTCCTTATATAAGGACAATACCCTAGACTCTTGATCTAGGGTAATAGAACGTCTTCTTGCCATAATTAATATGTTTTATAACATTTATAATTTATTGCTCGTTATTTCAAAAAGTTGCACCTTTGCATCGAACATCAACGATGTTAGTCGCACTTCGGTGCGTGGATTGAAACGACATTAAAAATGTCATTGTGGTTTAAACCACATTTTAATATTTAGGGCAGCGAAGAAATTCGTCGCCCTAACTTTTTATTTATAAAATCTCTATTTGGGTATAGTATGCATTCATCTTTCCAAAGAATGATTCTATTTTTGCTCTCTGATAAGAAGACATTTTGTTATAAATGACATTTTTGTCATCTTCTCTTAAGTAGTATTCCTTTTCACCGTCAGTAAGATTGATAACTATATTAATTGCTCTACCACTGTATGAATCTGTAAATTGAATTTTTGTCTTCATAGTCTTACGCCGCTTATTCGTTGCCGCCGGTTCTATTATTACCTGTTGTTTTTAAGGATATCGGATTTAGAACTCAACAAATATCAATGTTTCCATGGAATCTGATTCTTTAACCCACATGTGATTGTTTTCAAAACCATAGTCAAAGAACAGCTTAAAGTAAGGATATTGTACTATTAAAGAGTTAATGCAACCTCTTAATTCATCTTCTGACATGCAAGAAGCTATCTCATTGATTATTTGAACGAAAAGGTGTAAAACTTCTGGTTCACAATTTATCAGTGGATTTTCTACTATCGCTTTCATAATCTTCTATTGTCTTTTAATTATTTGTTTTATTATCACAATGCAAATATACTATATTGTGATGTATTAGCAAAACAAATCACAATATATTTTCTTATATTGTGTAATATTTAACATTTGCACAAAAAAAGAACAGCCGCCAGCAAAAAGCACAGCAGCCGTTCAATCCACGTCCTACTCTCTATCCCATTCTCCTGATAAGACAATAGCAAAGATATCAATTCCAGAACGAAATACAAAAAGAAAACTATATTAATTAGTTATAGAGAGCCAATTTTGAAACAAAAACCAATCTTCTTAAAAAATTGCCATTAATGCAATATTTTTTACTTGCAGGATGAATGAAGAGAATTAATAGAACGGCAAGACTGGCGAGTTTGTATTTTTATTGACAGGAAACGAATGTTATGGATTGGGTTCGGAAAAACAAGTATAAAACAGATAGCCTCTATAGATTTCTACTGTCTGAGGTATTTTTCCGGAGATTTTTGAGGTTTTATTTGATTTTGTTTTACATTCCTGCGCTTAGAATATATTTGGTTAGCCCTTGTCAGATCCTTGATGACCGTTTCATCGAACACCTCGGAATATATCTCTGTTGTCTTGACCGATGTATGCCCCAAGAGTTTTTGGACGGTGGTTATCGGAACGCCTTGATGTACCAACAGAGTAGCACAAGTGTGTCTGCTGGTATGGTAGGTGAACTTCTTGCCGATATGCGCCATTCTTCCCAATTTCTGCAATGTCCGATTAGTGTCCGAATTGCAACCTAATGCAGCCAGTTGTTCGATGCTGTCGTACTTCCGCATTATGCCCAGTGCCTTTCCGTTAAATAATAGATATAGCGGGATATTAAGTTTCACGCCTGTTTTGACGCTGTTCAACACTAACCATTCTTTTCCGTCTATCGTTATCAGATTTTTATAGGTAAGTTGTTTAAAATCGGAGAATCTCAATCCGCAATAGCAGCAGAAGAGAAATGCGTCCAGTATGTGCCGGCTGTTGTTCTTCCTGTCCGGCAGTTTAAGATTTTCCAATTTTTCCAAGTCGACGGGCATTAGGAAGTTATGTTCCTTCTTCTCCCGCTTGATCTTGAACTTACGGAAAGGATATGCCTCCTGTAATATATAACCTTCATTTATTGCTTCGTTGACCAAGGTACGAAGTATTCTCATGTGTTTCCCTACCGTGTTTACTTTCAATCCCTTGTTGCGGAGGAATGCGTCAAACTCCTTTAGAAACGTATAATTGATGTCCGTGAACTCTATCACGTTCCGAAATTCCTTCAATGTGGCTACTGTGCCCAGCATGTTATCCTTGGTTCCCGGTTCCCTATCGGAATTCACTATAACCTGTTGGGCGAACTTAAGAAACGAAACCACGGGTTTTACCCCCTTCCTTACAGCTTCCTTCAATGTGGATAAGTTAGATTCAAGACCTCTCTTCCAATAGCTTAACTCTATAGCCTGTAATTCCAATATATGCTCATATAGCATTGCATTAAGTTCTTGCGACTGCGGATGGTTGATTACTTGGGCACCATCCTTACTCCAACATTCCGGCTTTAGATAGACATTGGTTTTAAAGTATACCTTCCTCTGATTCAGATAGGCTTCTATTTGTACAAGGGCTGTCCCCTGTCGGTTTAACTTGTTTTGCCGGTTATAAACTAAACGATATCTGATCTTCTCTAACATACTCAACTTTTTGTTTTTAAAGTTAAAAAAATTCTTCTGCATTTACAAAATAAACCACAAAAATTGTTCTGGGGGGACTGATTGGTACAGTAACAGCCAATAAGGATGGATTAATGTCTAAAAATGGTTTTCTTGAAAGAAGCAAGGGCAACACATTAGACTTTAATGATTATACGATTTCAGGTATGTGGGTATTTTCTGATACGGGCTTTATTAATGGACCATCAGTGTATAAAGGGGGGATTTTATTAGTTTTTAAAACAGCTAATGGGAATATATTGCAAATCTGTTGCGATTATACTAATTCTATTTTTATACGTATTTATTGGGGAGAATGGAAATCTTGGTCACAAATCACAACAGTGGTGATATAATTTCCCCACTTCTGGGGGGACTTTTCACTAGTTTGAATCTGTACCCTTTCATGCCACAACGTAAATTGACCACAGACGAAGAGGTAAATAGTGCAACTGCAAGCGGAATGTATCATGTGACCGGAGATAATGGAATTAGTGTTGTTCTCAATTATTCCATAATGATAGTTTTTAACGATGGACAAGGATATGTAATTCAAATGGCATTCCGCTTGGGAGCTGATGTTGCTGGTTTCAGACGTTGTTTGAACGGAGAGTGGGGAGATTTTAGAACTTTTGTATTGGCTTCTTAGAAACATGGATTACCTTTGCACCGCACATGGCGTTGTGCATATCAGGATCGGGTGGAACCGGCTTGTACCGGACCACCCGTTTTTTATACCCAAGAATCCCCCCAGCTCTCAACTTATGCTATTATTCTGTTACAATTTGTTGCCAATCACTTAATGATTCTGTTGTTTCAATAACCGTTAAATCATTCATGGCTTTTATTTCCATAAAACCACCTGAATTCTCAGGACATTCCAGTATAAAGTCATATTTGCTACTGTTTAGCTTTTGATACAGCTTAAATTGGATTTCATTTCCACATATCAATTTATAATGGGAAACCCCATTACGATATCCACTTAATGAGGCTACATAGTAAGATGATATACCATCTTTCAGTACATATAGTAAACATATTATAGGTTTGTATACATGTAATTCTTCTTTATATGAAATCTTGTATAATTTGCCTTGAATAAGATCGTAATATGCTGTTCTCATTGCTAATCCCTTGTTAGTATTCGTCGATATCGGCAGGAGTCCCCCCAGATCGGGTTTGTAGCACGATATCATGTTGGGAAACTTGGATTAGCTATTATATTCCATTCGCTCCATTTACCATTGTTTACATTCATTGTACGAACAGCTAAGACGCCATTCCCGGTCACTTGAAAAACACAAGCATTATTATCATCCATCCTAAATACTAGAATAAGACCACCTCCTGAAAGGGTGTCAGTAATAGCGCCACTAGGTCGGTATATACCGGTTGGGGCTTGTAGTATGCTTCCTTCATATATACTTCGTGTTCTAAACCACGTATCATTTATTCCCAACAGTCCCCCCAGGATTGTAGCTAATTGCTGTTTTGTAACTTTTGCCACGTCATTTCCTTTTACAACCAACGCATAATCAAAGTTCGTCAACTGCGATACTTCATTTAATTTTTTATCTGCCATAATCGTATTTTTTTTAATTATTTATTACTACTTGATTTTCTACCACTTGAACATAGCCACCCGAAACAAGATTTTCCAAATCGAATGCCATGCCTATTCCACTGTCACGGATACAGAGATAAAGAACTTCCTTATCGGTGTAATACTTGCCTTCTTCCAGTACCATATTATGTACCCAAGGTATAGGATCATCCAATGTACCGGAGTGTTCTATCTGCACAACCTTGTACAAGGATTCCGTACCCGTTCCCGGCTTCCAGTCCTCCTGCGGTGTATGTTTCTGTACAACCTCGTAGAGTGTACCATCATAGCGGAACCGGAACGACACATCAACTTCCGTACCTATCAGATCCTCCCATGCCGGAAAATAGTCTTTCTTCGACAATGCTTCTTCTGTAGTAAGCCCGGCATTGTTGATATTCGCTGAGATATCATTGAGCAGCGTATCCACACGGTCAAGTGCTTCAACGTCTATAGCCGCCACATCAATAAATGATGCTTCGGCAATCATCTGCTCCTTCTGCTTCGATGTGATCTCTTTCCACACAGCCACATCCTCAGGGCTGTTTATCAACACCTGATTTTCAAATCTTCGTTCCGACAGAGGCATATCCTCGGCCTGTGTCAGATAACAATCATAACCTGCTTGTAATATCATCCTTGTTCCTCCTTTTCTTTTGTGTCCAAATAATCGTTTATGGAATCCGCATAAACTCCCGAAAACAACGGCGTACAGTCGCGTATAATTCGTATTTCCCGTTCATCGTAATCTACTTCTCCTTTGCCAGAGTAAATCTTATGAGCCAGAGAACTGGCGGCTATGCCCGGAACATTTGTGTATATGGCATTAGCCAATGACTCCGCAATATCCATCTCAACTCTGATATCCTTCTTTATCCCTGTGTAACAAGGAAATTTTGTAAAATCTATTTTCATAATTTATATTTTTAATTCCAACAATCAATCCAGTTCATAAACCACTTGTTATTATGCTTGTCATAATACATTGCTGCCGCCTTTGACTTGGCCAAACCTATCGAAGTGCTGACCTCCCCGGAATTCCAGCCGACAAGATTTGTTCCGGCTATGGTCACATCACCACCAGAAACGTTTCTTATCCAGTAGAACTGCCCGTCTTCCGCAGTGGACGGAACAGTCAGCGTAATACCGGACGTTACAGCCATGATAACACTATCCATCACTGACAAAGTTGTGCTCTTGCTTATTCTGCGCAATCTGAGCCTAAACCCACAGATGTCCCCCTTGACGATATACAACGCATGATTCCCGGTATACTGAAAATCATTATCATCATAAGCATGGGAACCTTGTATGTCAAAATACATGCCCACATTGCCATACGCCGTATTCGTTATATTCCTATTAACCGAAATACGGGATGGGCATAATATTGCCCCCCCACTAGATGAAGGAAAAGTATCCGCTCCAATAAACACGCTTGAATAACTTCCGGTAAATCTTACCAAGTTGGCGGAAAGGAGCATGGCATTATTCCCGGAAACCGATTCCATACTTGAGGTGGAAATATTGAAACCGCCAATATTTCCACCTGTGGCAGTTATTGTCCCCGTGATATTTGCCTTCGTTGCAACAAGATTCCCTTCCTGATCCACCCGGAACGGAGCACTGCCCGGAACACCACCGCCAGCCCATATCCTTACAGGTGTCGTACCGGCTTCCTTGCTGCTTCCTCCTGTAAGACCGGCTACGACATTATTATTCGAATCCTTTATTATCAGTTCATTGCCTTGGACGAAATCAAGACTGGCGTTCTTGGCAATAATAAGACCGGTATAGATGGGTGCCATTTCATTAACCGCTGTCCAATAAGTGGTATTACCCGGCCCGTTCGAAGACGAAGATGTGTGTGTTGACTTACACATGTACATATCCCATCCGTATAATGAACTTTGGCTAGTGTTCTTCTTGGCCACTATATCAATATACCGCGTGCCGCTTTTAAGAGCTTCGTCATTTCTGTATGTTACCCCTTCTTTCCATTCGGAACTCCGTATGATACAGCCCTGTATGCCTTGTACGCCCTGATCTCCCTTATCTCCTTTGTCCCCCTTTTCACCATCATCACCCTTGTCGCCTTTTTCTCCGGTATCGCCCTTCTCAGCCCATACGTCATATTCGGCTGTATTCACTTCACCCGTCAGCACATAGCCACCGTCATTAAATGTAAACCGGTTGCCGGCATTGTCCGTCCAGCACCATAAGGGAGGATTCGTAGTAGCCACCTTGGAAAGGAATGAACTTCCTCCCATTGTAACGATACTCATTTTGGGAACAACCAAGCCGGAATACCACGGACCGCTATTGGTCACGCTCACACCGTCCTTTCCCGGTGCTCCCGGTGTTCCCGTATCACCTTTAGACGCAATTTCCAGCCAGTCGCCATTAGATCCCGGTACAGAGGACGAACCATCCTCATTGATACACGCCCACATGCTTCCGTTATAAGACAAGCTGTCGTAGTAATCGTAATGTACGCCAGGTATATAGCCTTCCTCACGGAAATTCAAAGTCTGCACAGGCGTTCCATCCGGTTTTATCTGCTTGATGATACCTGTCATATATATATTATTCAGATACATGGAATAACCGTCCATGTTCAGTCCGAATATATTCAGATTGGAAAGGTCGCCATATTGTAGGGCAACATTGGCGGCGGAGATCTCCCATGTATTCTGTTTCCACAACATACGGGTGTAAGTCCTTGTTTCGTAGACTGAGGTCTGGCGCTCCGTATTAGTGAAGCTGCCGTATGCCACGAAAGTCATCATCTCAAAAGGGTCGAAAGAAGAAGACCACGATGAAGAAGTGGGGCGCAACTGGTACTTGAATGTTTCGTTTCTTTCACCTGTAACTTCCGTAATCGTGAAATAGACTGTACAGAATCCGGCAAAACGTCTGTTGCCCTTTCCATCGTCGTAATCCTCCGTAGCGTTCCCGGTGATGTTATGATAGATACCCATACAGATATCGCCTACTGCGACAGCACCAATCTCACCATCTTCCAGCTTAAGTGTACATGTCTTGGTCCCTGTATCTACCGTTTCTATAATGCCGGCTCCGGGCGCACGCCACTTGTCGCCCAGCGTGACCATCACACGATTGTATCTTAATTCGGGAACTTCGAGAAACCGGCGGATAAACATGCTCTCAAACTCCCCATGCCCTGTATCGAATATCTTGGCTCCGAATCCGGTTAAGCCGCTTGCAAAACCATTCTTACCGAAAACAGCACCGGCAAACATACTGAGAAGAAATTTAGTGGAATCCGCCACGTCCTTCCGCAAGAATATCTCTTTCAGCTTCTCCTCACTGTTCTCTATCTCAGTCATTACACGCAATGCGCTCATCACATCCTCATCGGTGTAGGTGACATCCTCGTCACCCTGCTTTACGATGCGGTTTATCAGATTCCCGGCTATCTTAAGACCTTTGAGGTAATTAATGATCCCTTGCGCATCATCATCGTTCAATGCGGAAAGGAACCAGTTTTGTACAGGTGTGTCCTTATCCAGCGTGTATGCAGAGTTGGCGTGGTCGGCGTTAGTGACATCGCCCCCTCCGCCACCACTGCCGCCACCGCCGTTCTGCTTTATCTCTTCAACCTCAATGGAGATCTTACTAAAGTTGCTGTTGATGCGGTCTGCCGTTTCGCTCCAAGTTCCTGTTTTGTTAATAGTATTCAGTTCCATATATCCTGTTCCACTTTTACCATTCCGCATCCGGGTGCACTTCAACGGACAGATAGTTCATTATTCTGATGATTAGGTCTCGTATCATAAATATATGTTTTGAGTGTTACTGATAACTTTCCGAGTTACTCTACAAAAAATTGGGCACTATCTACTTTTTCTCCTTCTACAAAACCAAGATCAATAAGTTTATTCCATATAAGAACCGCCTGTACATAACCTCCTAATTTAGTTTGATGAACAAGATCGTTAACCATGACAGGTCCACCTTCTCCAGCAGGTTTATCCCAATCAATTGCTCCATAGGAAGTATCCAGTAACCCCCATCTTTGAGCATCATATACGGAACTGCCAACCATATAACCGCGGAGGTCAAGAAAACGGTTCCCAAATTTTGCTCTCATCTTTTGCCGAAGAGAGTCTGTTGCTCCAGAAAGATAAGTAGGCAAAACAATATATTTATCAAAACTCTGCAATGCCGAATATAGTTGGGCAACCAAATCATCTTCATTCTCATATCCTCCATTCTGACCTGTCAAGACAATTAAAGGATAATCCTTATTCTCCCACAACACTTCAAAATACAAATATTCACCCACGCCTATTCTGATTTCATCCCCGGGCTCAGACCTAGAAAATGTATAGCCATTAGCAACAGCCAACCCATCATAATATATCTCTTGTCCATCCACCTCAATAAAATCAGAACATAAATAAGCCGTATCGCTGATAACATTACCGGATGAATTAACGTATCCTTGTATATTACAAACATCACTGACCATAACTGGTGTACTTCCTATAGAGATATGAGCTTCTGCGGTCTGAGGATTATTGATATTAATTCTCGCATACGCTACAGAAGAATTAGAGACGGTACCACTTCCGCTATAGACAGCTATAACTTTTTTTGAGGAATTATATAAAACCAATCCTACCACATCAGAAGTAATCTTGTTAAGTATGCCCTTGACTCCTTTAATCCGTACTTCATCCGATAGAACATTGGCAAATCCAACAGGATGATATGCCCCATCAGACCTTAACCAACTACTAGTAAGATCTATTGGAACTGGATTCGTTGTAGATGGTATTATAAATTCAGAATTAATCCGTGCAGGAATTCCTCCGGTTCTAGTCAGATTTCCTATAGACTTTTCTCCTCCCATAGTTGCAGACTTGGCCCATTCATATCCATTATATGCTAATATCTTAGCAAACTCCGTCCTTATCACAGATACAAGGCTGTCTCCTGAAAACCATAGACGTTTTGCTATTTTATCGCCATTATTAACACCTATACCGGCCTTGCTTACCAGCATCTTAGGAGCGTATGAGCTTGTGTCCTTGAGAGCGTTCACCACGATCTCGATTTTTGCATAACCGGAAATATAGTCGGAAGGAAAAAGGGACTTCTCGACTGAACCGTCAGACAACTGGTGACGGTCTATCAAGGTTCCGTCACCATACACCGCTATGGAATATTTCTGAGAGCCGGAAGTGCTGTAACTGGAACAGTTGGCCAGTCCGCTCAACTTTACCTCGTCATAGCCGGTGATATCAATATAATCGGAATGGCGGAATTTTGTCGCCCAATCACCATTGGTGGCAGGCTCCTTCAAATTGGCGATCCATAAATTGTCAGACCATGATATGGTGTCTGATACATCGGCATTATCAAGACCATCCAGAGCAGAACGGATATCAAAGATATCAGAGGCATTCTTGTCAACATCAGTTTTCACAACATTAAGTTCTGCCGGAGTGACAGCGATACTGGCCTTGCTTACCAACATCCTGGGAGTGTATGAGCTTGTGTCCTTGAGAGCGTTCACCACGATCTCGATTTTTGCATAACCGGAAATATAGTCGGAAGGAAAAAGGGACTTCTCGACTGAACCGTCAGACAACTGGTGACGGTCTATCAAGGTTCCGTCACCATACACCGCTATGGAATATTTCTGAGAGCCGGAAGTGCTGTAACTGGAACAGTTGGCCAGTCCGCTCAACTTTACCTCGTCATAGCCGGTGATATCAATATAATCGGAATGGCGGAATTTTGTCGCCCAATCACCATTGGTGGCAGGCTCCTTCAAATTGGCGATCCATAAATTGTCAGACCATGATATGGTGTCTGATACATCGGCATTATCAAGGCCGTTAAGACCAGCATCAATCAAATCAACCTTTTGAAACAATTCCTCTATTTGAGCATCCGTTTCATCATTCAATGAATTGATTTCTTCCTTGCTGTAGTAATTACCCAAATCGACATATTCCTCACCACCGGTCTGTTCTGTATCATACCATGTTGTTCCATCCCACTTCCATATCTGATAAGGATAGGATAGACCGACATAGGCCTTATCTCCAATTGTTCCAGTTTTCACATTCTCTTTCAGATCATCCGACGTATCATAATATCCTTTGTTTTTGGAAGTTGAATTTTTTATTTTCTCTATTTCCGTACCTATTTTGGTAAAATTTTGATTAAGCCTATCACTGGTTTTATCCCAAGTCCCGGCATTCGGTATTGTATTCAGTTCCATTTTATACTAATTTATTTAGGCAACATATTTTGATCCCATACAATCTCAGAACCTTTAACCATTATAATGCGCCCTCCCATAATCTGGGTCTGATATATATAACCGTCACTTCCTTTTTGCTCGACGACCATACTGTCCGGGCGGAAATACAATCTATTACTGTTGAAAGGATCGAACATGGAAATATTGGGAATCATCCCTCCAAGTCCGTACTGTAGGGAGATACTGAACAGTTCTTCCCCATTATAATCATACATTCTGATAGACGGTACGGAATACTCATCCTCAGGGGATATTACGATCTTGTAACCATTGGATGATATAACATTGACAGTACCACTAAACTCTCCCTCTCCTTTTATCCAGATACTGCCATCCTTATCAATTTTAAAATTGCCATTAGGCGACTTTACATTTTTAAAGATTCCGCTTTCCGCATTGACTTCTCCTCTGAACTTACCACCTAGAGCATAGATATATCCTCTTAAGAACACATCACCGCCATGAGTGGCAACAAAGTTCGCCATGTTCGCCCATTCCGCATCCGTAGGCTGGTAATCGGGATCATTACGGAACCTCATTACAGTCAGAATCGCCTGTTCAAGTTTTCCTCCTGCCCAAAACGCCACATCATCATCGTCATTGTATATGCCGCTAACTCCGGCTGTGACCTTCTGTAACTTGCCATTCTTGTAATTACCCAGTTGGATCATATTGGCAAGTATCAAACCACCAAGAATATCCACAGATCCATCCTTGATTGCGCTCGCGATATAATTGATTGACTGGAAACCGGCTGTTGCCTTGTCATTGTCAAGAATTGAAGGCTTCCAGTCAGTAGCGATGGTCCCACGCTCTAGCTGAAGGTCACAAACGGTTGCGGTACCACTGATAAGAAATATACCACTGCCATTG
>OJMH01001312.1_pt1 | contig 25526 bp, 33 predicted proteins | sample 1597111 | NCBI WGS metagenome assembly OJMH01 (sample SAMEA2452115, study PRJEB22498) | human gut metagenome | reverse complement strand
CCTCGCGGCTGGTCAGGTGACCGTTGTAACCGTTCTTCAGGTTCACGCCGACCTCCCTTGATGTTCTTTCTCCTTATTAACAGCCAAAATCGTCTGCATAATGCACAATTCACGAAGCGTGGTTTTGTGCGCCATCAACAACTTCGGTGCCGTTTAAGATGGAGACACCCACCTGTGTGCTGGGAGCGGCTCCAGTTGCTCCAATGGGTAAATCACGGGTTGCCTCTCTCTTGACCTCACCAATAAAGCGGTAAAAGATGCGAACACTCTGCCGGTAAGGCTGATTTCGATGAGTGACTTTTGAAGTTCCATCAGGGAGAATTTTGGGACCAATCTCGATTCGATCAACGAAAGTCAATAGCGTGTCCCGAGTGAGCTCTTCGATGTGCGTATACTGCTTGGCCATATCAAAGAAACGCTCATAGTCTTTCTTAATCGCATCCGGCTTGGTCAAATGGTTGAGCTGCGCAATAGTCGATTTCAAAGTAACAGACTCTTTTTCCAAATCCGAAACCATTCGGCGAAGTCTATCATCATCAATACGGCCTTCAGCGTTGTCGGCATAAAGCTTTCCTACCATCTTATCTATGGTCAGCAGCCTCGCCTCCGCCGCCTGCAACTGCGCTTTCTTTGCTTTAAGCATATCAGCGTTTCCGGAGCTCTCCAGTGCAGCTTTTACTAACTCATCGATTCCTTCGTCAGTCATATTCAGAAGCTCGTTGAGATCTCGCTTAACAATCTCCACGAGATCGGCGTACCTTATGCGAACTCCTGAACATGGGTTGGCAATATCTTGACGTTGGTGGGTGCATGAAAGAAACCAATATTTTTCTCGCTCCCCCTTATACACCGTACCACTGGAACAGAGTGAGTAACCACACTTCGCACATACAGCGATTCCACCGAAAATACTCTTGCGCACATGCTCATACTGCAGATAGTTCTTTGCACCTCGGCCAAGGTTTCTTTGGGCTTTTTCGTAAGTTTCCACTGAAACCAAGGGTGGATGTGTGTTCATCGTCACCGCCCAATCGTCCTTGGGAACAGGCACCTTCTTCTTCGATTTCAAGCTTACCTTGCGGCTTTTCCCAAGGATAGTATGGCCAAGATACACCTTGCTTTTTAGGATACGCTTGACGGTAGTGTAATTCCATAAATCGCTTGCTCGTGCAGCACCCTTTGGCGTGAACTTATCGCGGTACATAACGCGATACTTCAACGGCGGAATAACTCCATCAGCATTCAGATCTGAAGCAATCTTTCTCGCTGAATCGCCGCGATTGGCAGCCTGATCAAATATGCGCTGAACGACCGGAGCTGTGCTTTCATCAGGAACCAGCTTATTGTTGTCATTCGTGTCTTTACGGTACCCATAGGGCGGACAAGCGCAGTACTGACCGTGCTCTCGTTTGCTACGGAGCACATCTTTCACCTTCCGGGAGCCATCCCGCAGGTAGACCTCGTTCATGGCAAACAGGAAGGGGGCCATAATGTTCTCATTCTCGGTATCGAAATTGTCCGAAATCGTGAGATAGCGTATCCCGTGCTCTGGGAAATACTGCTCGGCATAGTAACTGGACTCCCGCATATCACGCCCGAGCCGGCTTAGGTCCTTGGTGATGACCATGTTGGCTTTTCCAAGTTTCAGCTGTTGAAGCATCCTCTGGAATGCAGGACGGTCAAAATTTCCACCAGACCAACCATCGTCCACAAACTCGTCAACCAGTATGATTCCATGCTGCTCACAGTATTTTTGGATCATCATGCGCTGATTGGAGATACTTGCGGATTCAGATTTGCCTTCCTTTTCGTCATCTGAGAGTCGCAGATATGCAAATGCCAAGTTAAAAACGTCGGTTCTCATTTTCGCCTCCTCCGACGAACCGACCCACTGAAACCCATTATACGCTTCAAGTGTGGCCTTCGTCAAAGGTAGGATTTTCTGAATAGGATTCCACTAAACGGTCGGCAATCAACTCACCCATAGATTTCTCCCCGCTGAACACACGGGTAACTTCATACGTGACTTCACCAATTTTGAATTCCGTTTCTTGCATTGTTTCGCCTCCAGCATTATTGTTTGCTGCTGGCGTTTTTTTCATGCCTTTTAATGGCGTTTGTTTCATACAAATACCCCCTTTGTTAGTCCGGCAATTTTGCCTTCATAACGGAGGGAGAAATGGGGGGCTTTTTTTGCATAGTAAAAATCAAAAAGTTTTTTGTAAATGGGGGGGCAATATGCCCCCCCTCTTTTCTCCATGCATTATGAGAGGCAAATTACGGGGGTTTTTAATCCTCCCCAACTGTATCTCTCAACTACTCCCCAGCACCTTGTACCTTGATAATTTCATACGATCTCAAGACATCACCATGTTCGAGCCACCGTAGCGAGGTGTTAAGGGCCGAGGACAAGCCCACAGCGAAGACGGCATGGGAAAATAATGGTACGCTCGTCCGGCCAGGCCACACACCGGGGGACGGATAGCCCACAAGAATGGGTATAGGCTGAAATGCCTGCGCTTCCTTTGACCAGGGAACTTGGGATCGATTCTATCTAAATTCTTGAAAGGAGGTGTGCAGGATGGCCTGTACGCAGAAATGCCAACTTGTCCGATTTCCGAAATCTCGCGTCCAGAAACAATGGTTCCGATATTTCAACGACCACAAGGACTTTCAAAATGAAGGAACGCTGCATCTATTCAGCCTCATGGCTCTGTACTCATATGCGTGCTTCAGATCAAACGTGCGGCAGATCGGTGACCAGAAGTACATGGAAGGCCCGGGACAATGGATCTGCAAGGTGTCTGCGCTCCCACGCATCCTGCGTGTGCATCACAAGGCCCAGGCGAGGGAACTCATGGCCTATTTTCAAGATGCCGGCTTCCTAGAGTTTGAGATCTTGGATGAAGAAAAGGAGCTGATCCGCTTTTCCATACGAGATTGGAAACGGCACTGTGTCCACCTGGAGTACAACTACTACAGCTATAAGGGCTCCGGGTTCTTCTTTTTTCCACTGCCCGTCGGCCGGCAGTTGATTCGTGCGAGCCGGTCAAGGGGCAAGGTCCAATTCAGTGAACTGGATGCCATCATGGATCTTTGGCTCCATACGATCTTGAACGATCAGACAGTCAAAGGTTCAGAGTATATGCCTGTGGTCTATTATGCGGATATGAAGGGGATGCCACTACTTTCATATAGTTACCTCGCCCACCGCTGGGGCTGGTCGAAGTCCCGCGTTGGAAGGTTTATTCTCAAAATTGAAGACGCCGGCATCATCAGCCGCGTGAGCTTCTCCAGTTCACGCGGTTCAGTTCTCTCTCCGTGCCGCTACCGCGAAATGATTTACGGCGAAGACTGTGAGGAGTTACAGCTCAAGCGCATAGGAGAAATTCTCGGCATCGCCAAGGCAGCGAGTCAGTTTGATGGGAATGGGCAGATCCAGGTGGATGTCCAGCTTGGCGTCCCAAGTGAAAAAGCGATCCTGGTCGGGGCACAAGCCTTGCAAATACAGGTGTTTCGGATACCGCATGATTCTTTTTTTGCCCGCCCAGTTCCCTTAATCTTCTATAGCTCTTTAGACTGGGGTAAGTGCAAGCTGGCAGAAGGGTCTTATCGCGGACCACCGAAACCAAAGAAAAACGAATGAGAGGAGCGGATATTATGCCGAATAAAACCAAGCGCACCCTTCGGCCGGCGCTTGCCATAGAAAAAGAGGTCAAACGGGATGAGATCTCCACAGGCGTGAACGTCGGTGTGGAAAAGCTGGAGGGGAAGACGACTGCCCGTCAGCCGATTGATAATACCCACAACACCAAGTACCTGCTCAAGCAATACCGCCGAGTCGCCTATGCTGTGGAGATCTCCGAGTCGGAGCTGAACCTTCGGATGGAGATGGAGCATGGTACTCGTCTCTCCACTCTGGAGGTCAATGCCGAACTTGCAGGGGTCGATCTGAGCAACACAAAGCTGGAAGCATATGCCCAGAGCGTGATCCGCAGCAAATCCATGCTGGAAATCATCAAGACTGCTCTGGATTCCGTGAGAAAAGATCCCGACCGGGGAGAACTGATGTACCAGATCCTGTACGAGACTTACTTCACCCCCAGTAAGCCCAGACGCCGGGAGGACATCATTGATAAGCTGGATTCCATGGGCTTCCCGATGTCCATCGCCTCATACCACAATTACCTGAATGCGGCCATCCACGCAATCGACCGAATTCTGTGGGGTTATACCGCACGGGACTGCATCGAGATCATCAAGCAGTTTCTGCCGGATTGAGTTAGACGAAAGATATAGGAAACTTATACGGCTCTTGAATTGCTATTAGAGTTACATTGTGATATGATTTTACCGTCGAAAATTGCAAAGGCTTCCATGACGCCACCTATCAGGTGGCTTTTTTGCTGGCTGAAATGGCCCAGGCAGAAGGCTGATCGCACTGTCACGCTTTCTGTCTGGGCCATTTTGCATTTTCGGCAATCTTCAACGTAAAGGAGGCAAATCGCACCATGCACACCAAAATCAACGCCGTGACGGAGCGGATTCGGAAAAAGGTGCAGGACGTCAATGTCGGACGGGCGCTCTATACTGCGTTTCTAATCCTAACTGCTGTCGCCGCTACTCCGCTCCAGGCGCACGCCGCTGGTGATACGATCTGGACCAAGGCGTCTGAGATCATGCAGGATGTCTACACCCAGATCCTCGGCATCTCTACCATTGCCGCCATCGTGACCGCCAGTATCGCTCTTTTGCTGATGAACTTCTCTCGTTCGGGCAGAACGGTGGATGAATCCAGAGCCTGGCTCAAGCGGATCATCATCACCTGGGCGATCCTCAACGGCCTGGGCTTTATTATGGCGTACGTTACGCCTTTCTTCAGCGGCGGCACCTGGTCCCCCACAACTACCTGAAGCGGAGAAAGGACTAACAGATGAAGAAAAATATGCTTTGCTTGATCGGCGGCGTTATTACCGGGGTCTTCCTGTGTCTTGCTGCCGCCAGCATGATCCCCATCGATCCTCGAAGCGACAAGGATCTCTGGGAATGATGGCTGCCAGGAGGTGTTCACATGGGCATCCTTGACAGCATTGTCGGCTGGATCGCTGAGCAGATCATGAACCTGTTGGACCTCACGACTGGTGCCGTGCTCGGTGCATTAGGCTGTGATATGTCCGTATTCCTTCGGTATTTCCCTGCTGCGGAGACGATGTACGACATCTTCGTGGCGATTGGAATTGGGTTCATACTGCTCAACCTGGTCTGGCAATTGTTCAAGAACTATGGCGCAGGTATCGGCCTCAGTGCGGAGGACCCCGGTAAACTGCTCCTTCGGTCGATCCTCTTTTTGTTCCTGGCCTATTTTTCGGACCAAATCCTGGCACTCATCCTCCAATTTGCCGGCACGCCGTACACTTGGGTCGTTGACGCTTCTCTTCCGCCCATCGAGTTTGCGAATTTCGCGAGCGTGCTGACGGTCATTGTCGGCTGCCTGGCATCGGGATCTGTGACCTTGATCGTCCTGATCCTCACGATCATCGTGGCCTGGAACTACATCAAATTGCTGTTTGAAGCAGCTGAGAGGTACATCATGGTCGGCGTGCTGGTTTTCACGGCGCCGGTGGCGTTTGCCACCGGTGCTTCCGAGAGCGCCTCCAATATTTTCAGTGCATGGTGCCGCATGCTCGGAGGCCAACTGTTCCTGCTCGTGATGAATGCCTGGTGCCTCAGGCTCTTTGTCTCCATGGTCGGGAACTTCATCGCAAACCCGCTTTCCCTTTAGGCCGGCCAAATCAGATTGGAGGCTTGAATGAAAAGAAACATCCTTAAAGTCAGCGGCGCGGTTATGGCTCTATCTCTCGTACTCTGCACGCCGGCATTTGCCATTGAAGAGTCGGAAGTGGAGAACGCCATCGCCGCGTCCAGCAACGAGGCTGTCGCCGGGAACATCTTTCTCTGGTTCCTCTGCGCGGTGGCCTTTTTGAAAATCAGTCAGAAGATCGACAGCTTCCTCGCCGGGCTCGGAGTCAATGTCGGGCGCACTGGCGGAAGCATGCTGACAGAACTGCTGATTGCAGGCAGAGCGATCGGCGCCGCCGCAAGCGGGCTTAGTGGAGCTGCCGGGAACATCTTTAACCGTTCTCATGCAAGTTCTAATAGTACAACGAGGCAGGCTGCAGGTCAGGCTTTCGTAGGGTCTGGCGGCGGACTTGTCGGAGTCGCCAAGCGTGCCGCCGGCAATGCCGCAGCTGGGAGTGCAACAGGAACTGGCTCCGGACTTGGAAGTGTCATCGGTGGAGCGATGTTTGGCTCCAGCATGGCGTCCGGAGGGAAGTTTGCCAATGAGGTCGTTGGCGCCGTTGCCACCGGCAATATCGCGTCAGTCGGCTCCATCAAAGGTGAGCAGGCCGCCCAGGCACTCACCAACTACCTTGGATACGGCTCGGTGGCAACTGATGGTAGTGGAGCGGTACCCACAGCGCCCGTAGGAGAAGTTGCCGCAGCGACGGTCATTGGAGAAGAACTCGACCCCAGTATCGGAGAAGACGGCGAAGTCACCATCACACAGGATGGAGGGTCCGCCGGCGGGGCTTCCATTCCGGGCCAAAGTCCCAACACGATCCCATCCAGCCCGAAAGTGGGACATGAGGCAGTTGAAAAAACCACTGAGGCCGTTCCTGGAGCGGCACCAGCCCCTGCAGCAGAAGGTGCTCCGATCCCCGCTCAGCCCCCGACATTTCGTGACGTTGAGATTGGCGGCGGCCGCATAACGGGCTATGAGACTCCGGCTGGCGGAGGCGAGGAGCGTCAATTTGCCATGTATAACGCCTCGCAGTACATGGTCCCCAGCGGCCCTTACGAGGTCGTCAAGACAGTTGATGGAGAGAGCTGGTACAAGCAGTACGCCCAGCCGACTGTTCAGAAAACGCCCTATGAGGATGCCTCCGGGAAAATCAAATACAATGAGAAAATCGTGGAGCAGATGCCCCAAATCCCGAAGAGAAAGGATCGTGTCTGATGCCTGAAGAACAGAGAACAAGCGGTGAGTCGTCTGCCGCCTCCGCACGGGGAGCGGCAAAGACGGGAAAAGCCATCGCAAATATTGCAAAGGGGGCTGCTACCGGCGGAGCGCACGGGGCAGCCCTCGCTGCTGCAAAGGAGTCAAAGAAGTGGATCGCCGGCATCGCGATCCTGCTCCTTCTGCCAGTCCTGATCGTACTGATGCTCCCTGTGGTCATTTTCGGCTCCTTATTTGGAATTGGAACCGATGAGCCAAATGCAATCGTGGATGACACGGTCCTCTCTGCCAACATGGTAAGCCTGAACACGGGCATCAGCACGATTTTATCGGAAGGCTTGACTGATGTCCTTGCCAGGATCGATGCCGATTTTGCCGCGTCTGGCTGTGACGAAAAAGAGGTGAATAACCCCTATGGGGCAGATGTCCTGTTCAATGCCAACCAGTTCATATCAATGTACTGCGCAAGCAAAGACACGGACGTGGAGTCCATTTCCCAGTCTGACCTGGAAGCTGTTTTGCGTCAGCATGTCGATCAGCTCTACTCCTTCACCTACAAGGACGAGACCAGAACAGTCGAAGCTGACTCCAGCTCTGATTCCAGTTCTGAAGAGGCTGAGGAGACAACAATCACTGTCCGAGTCTATACAGTCACCTACAACGGGGAGTGGTATTTCGCAGACCATGTCTTTGCGTTGAGTGAAGATCAGAAGGACCTTGCGGACAACTATGCGGAAAACCTCTCGGTGTTCCTCTCTGATGGCTCTTATCAGGTACTATCAGATACTGAGTTCTCCGCAATGGGTCTTTCATACGACGGCGTGGTATTCACAGACGGCGAGACCCAGGTTGTTTACTATAACCAGTTAGATGAGCGATGGAAGGACGAGCCCTATGGCACCGACAACATCGGCGGCTATGCGTGCGGTCCCACCGCTATGTCGATCGTAGTCTCCAGCCTGACGTCCGACACTGTTGACCCGCCTCACATGGCGCAGTGGGCCTATGAAAACGGCTACTGGTGCAGCAAGTCTGGCTCTTACCACTCCCTGATCCCTGGTGCTGCAAAGGCCTGGGGCCTCGCCTGCGAAGGCTGTACCCCCTCTGAGCCCCAGAGGATAGTTGATGCCCTTGCGGACGGGAAATTGGTTGTGGCGCTCATGGCCAAGGGACATTTTACGTCCTCCGGTCATTTCATCGTCCTCCGGGGTGTGACTTCGGAAGGCAAGATCCTGGTCGCAGACCCTGCAAGTTATCAGAGATCCAACAAGGAGTGGGACCTGTCCATTATCCTTGATGAGGCAGGTTATGCCAGTGCTGGCGGCCCGTTTTGGATCATCGGCTGAAATGGAGGTATTTATGGAACGCAATGAGTATGGATGCAAAAACAACAAGATGGTCAATTGCGGAAACCGCAATGGCTGCAGTTCCTGCGGCTGGGACGAAGATACCCGAAACAGGCGCCTGACAGAGATCCGCAGGCAGAGGGCAAAAATCGCCGGATTGGCATCATGTCCCTTCTGCGGCCGTCAGCCGTTTGCTATCCACTCCCGTGCCGGCTATTCCATCCGGTGCCGCAATGGTCTTTGCATCATGCCGGCAACTGGTATCTACGCTTCACTGGATGCGGCCGCAAAAGTGTGGAACCGCCGCTTTTTTGACGCCAGTCCCGGCCAGATTCGAGGTTATGTAGTAAATGAGTAATGGAAAAGAAGAAAGGGATATCTATTATATCCCAGGCAACTTCCTCACAAGTGGCCGGCTATTCGGAGGCATGATTCGGGTGCGCAATGCGATTGAAGCTTGCGCACTCGTTTTACTTACCGGCCTTCCCATCATTAACCTCGGCATCTCTTTGACCGCCCGGGTGATAATCTTATTACATCTATGAGGACGATACACTGGAGCCCCTGTCCGAATGGCTTAGAAACGCAGATACCGGCGTGATCTATTACTTCGGGAATGTGCTGGACTACCACTTCTGAGGAAGCAATCAGTTCACTATGAAAAGCGGTTTGGAGGGAGTGACACGAGGTGTCGCTCCCTCCTATTCATCTTACCAGGAAGGAGGTTGACGCTCTGATGAGGCGCGATCGATTCAACGCGCCGCTGACAGAGGAAGAACAGAAATTTGCAGAGGAGAACCACTTTCTCATCGCAAAGTATCTGAGGAAGCGGCGCCTGCCGATCGACGAGTGGTATGACGTAGTGATTTTCCGATACTGCCGGAGCGTAAAACGCTGGTTCGCGCTGCCGGAGCTGCATAAACACAGCTTTGAAATCATTGCCTTCTATGCGATGCGCTCTGCGATCGGCCACGAGTATGAGAAACGGAGACGGAGAATCCAAACCATCAGCTTGGATGCCGAGGTGCCCAACACGAACCACTTGACCTATAAGGATCTCGTGGCCAGTGAAGATAACATCACACTTTGAAAGGATGCCTGCCAACATGAGAGATAAAACTTTTGATTGCTGGGGAGAACCGATAGACGCCGTCATGGAAATAGCGGAAGCGGCTTTCGCTGTCGATGAAAATGGCGATCTGCCAAAGGCCGTGCTACGGGAAAGGGAAAAGGCACTTACAGATACCCTTAACCGCGTTTCTGCATACAGAGAGCACGGCATCCGCAATGACCTTGTGCATACGGTATTTGAAAAGCGGTTGCAGCTGATCAAGGATGCCAAGACCGTCCAGGCGCTCAAAGAGATCCAGTCTGAACCGAATCCTCGATACAATGGTAGCCGGTTCATCGCCGGACCCGCCTGCGTACCGGAGGAGGAGATGATTTTCTGGTCGCTCGCCTCCATGAAGGCACCTCTGATCAGCGAAGCTTTGAAAAGGTACATGGAACTGTTTCAGGCGACTTTTGGCTTCATGCCTGGCGAGGAGTTGCCCGAAGAAGATGATTCAACAGATAGGAGGTCATTTGCATGAAGATATATGTCTTGATCCATGAGCAGGACACGGAATCTGCATGGGGAAGCCATGTGAGCCTGTTTCTCAATAGAGATCTGGCTGAGGCGAGCATGCGGAAATGCTGGGAAGATGCGCTTAAGTCATGGGAATTTGACCTTGATAAGGAGATGTATGACGACCACTGCTGGGAGTATAACCACGATAATGCAGCGGTACTGGACGGTACGGATATTGAGCGTTGGCGGATCGAAGAACAGGATCTGGCAGTTGGAGTCGCCGTCAAAGTGCATGGTGGCTTGGTGCAGTCTGTCATTGCCAATGCTGATGTGGATCTTGATGTCTATGACCTGGACGTCTCCGACTTCCCCGATGAAGGAGAAGAAGATGAGGCAGACGAGAGAAGACGTGTGTTCGAGGAATTGGCCAGCCGGCCGGATTGGAGGAGTGTGTGGTGATGGATCTCTATGGGATTGACTTGCTGCATCAGATCCACTCCGCCTATTTCCCGCGCTACCAGCTGGCCCTGGAGCGCGGCTACCAGCAGGAGGGCAATCGGTTCTTCTGGCTCTACGATGAGCTCCATTACCGGCTCCAAGTGCTGCGTGAAGCGATCCTGTTCCTCAATGCATTGCCGCCCTTCCTCCAGACACCTGAAGCTGAGAAGCCCTATAAGTATGTCATCGACTTCTTCACCAGATACTTCAACCAGGACAATATTGGCCGGTCGGAGAAGCAGGGTGATGATGATCCCTACTTTGGTGACTCCAACCAGTACTGGAAAGATTTTATGGAGGCGATGGACAAGTTCGGTGATGAACAGCTCCTGCAGAATCTGCCCCTGTTCTATGTCTACTCCTGTGAAGTGGTAGTCCGGGCGATCCGCCTCTACTTCCATATCCGCGAGGGTAAGTGCCATGCGATCGACCGTCAGAAATTCGACGCCTTGATGCATGGCGGCAGCTCCCTCCCAACATCAGCATAGAGGGAAAGGTACAAAGCGAGGTGCCTATGAGCAAGTTTCCAATGGATAGCGGACAACCCGTCTGGCAAGTGCCGATATCTGATAGAGATAGCACCGTCCACATGACGGCAAAGTGCCACTGCTTCATAAATGGGCAGTCCTTGTGCGGCCGGTACCAGCAAGATACCGACTACTACGAGACGGATGTCAGTGAAGACGAGGTTTCAGCGCGGCCAAGCGTTGCCTGTAAAAGGTGTCATGCCGTATGGAAGAAGAAATACGGCAGTTCCAAGTGATCGTCTACTCGATCACAGCGCAAAGGAGTCCGGGGCAGGTTCGCCTGTCCCGGGCTCCTTTTTCTTTGTGAAGCTCAACCGCCATTTCCCCAAATGATCAGGATTTTAACGAAAGTCTTTCAAATAGAAAGATGGTCTAACAACTGGTGGATTTGATTGCCGGCCACTACATTTTATACTCCTAATAGGCAGAAACTCTATCTGTTAGGGGGTGGACAAGTGGACGCAGTCAAAGTTGGAGCACGCATCAAGGCGGCTCGGAAAGTTCGCCGACTGACCCAGGCGGAATTGGCGCAGGAGGTAGACATTACCCCTAAATATCTCAGCAACATCGAATGCGGGGCTAAGGTACCGAAGCTGGAGACATTCATCGAGATCGCAAATGCACTTGAAGTAGATGCCAATACATTACTGGTAGATGTACTGACAGTCTCCTCCGCAATAGTCAGCACAGAGATCTCCGAGCAGCTTGCCGCGCTATCTCCCCATGAGCGGAAAAGGATTAAGCGGATCTTCGATGTTATGATCGAGGACGCTGTTAAGCAGCCCAAGTAAATCCACCCTGCATCGTGTTTCAACGATGCGGGGTGTTTTTTTGTTCTTCAGCAGGTTTCGATTTAATTCGACTTTGCATCTATGATAATATCTTACTTGTAGAAAGACATTCTATCTGTTAGAATGAGTGAGGATAGCATATGAAACAGATACAGCGGATATGGATCGCAGCCCGGATCGAAATTCAATGGGCTTACATACTGTGGTACCGAAGGCGGGGGGAGTTCCTGATCAGACGCGGAGTGCCCTTCCATTCGGTAATCTTGCAGAAGCTGTCCAGGAAGATCGACCACCACGGGCTGATCGCATTCCGACTCCAAGACCAATACGATGCAATGTTTACGCTGTCCTGAAATTGGGGCAGCGTTTTTTATAGTTTGTACCGTACACTGAATATAGAGAAAAGGATTGGAGCGTGATGAAAATGAGGCTGATCGTTTGCTTGGACGATAAGAACGGCATGGCATTCAATCACAGGCGGCAGAGCCGTGACCGCATTGTAACAGAAAAAATCGAAGAACTGGCGAAAGGGAGTGTTCTCCGCCTCTCCCCTTATTCCGCTAAGTTGTTCCCTTCTGGTAACTTCGAGCCGAGTGAATATTACCTTTCACGGGCCGGGGAGGATGACTTCTGCTTTGTGGAGCTGGAGGATGTCACCCCTTACGAGCGACAGATCAAGGAAATAACGGTTTTCCACTGGAACCGGACCTACCCCGCAGACCTGAAATTCCAAATCGATCTGACGCAGTGGAGTTTGGAACGGACGGTGGAATTTCCAGGCAATTCTCACGAAAAAATCACAATGGAGGTTTATAAAAGATGAAAAAGAAGTGGACGGCATCTATCCTGGCATTCCTTCTGGCCTTATCACTCTTGGCCGGCTGCGGCATAGAGACGACTTCCCAGCCGGATGTTTCGGCTGAGCCTGGCCAGAGTACGACAGTTGAGACTCCTGACTCCGGGCAAGATGTGGAGCCTGATGACACGGAGAGCGATCCTGAAGATCAACCTCAGGAGCCTGATGGCAGTGAGCAGGAGACGGACTCCTCTGCGTCGGCCTCTGGACATGAGTTGGAACCTTCTGGGGTGACACTCACGCTGAGCTCGGTTCCTGCCTACTCCGGTTCGGCCTATGTCGCAGTCAACGGAAATGTCCCCTACTTCACGGCTGATGACCTCACCACCACATCTTTTGAAAGCTACAGCTCCCTCGACTCTTTGGGGCGCTGCGTTGTCGCCTACGCCTGCGTAGGACAGGACATCATGCCCACCGAAGATCGCGGGAGTATCGGCCAAGTCAAGCCTACCGGCTGGCATACGGTCAAGTACGACTGTGTGGATGGAAAGTACCTCTATAACCGCTGTCATCTGCTCGGCTACCAGCTTACCGGTGAGAATGCCAACGAAGAAAACCTGATCACCGGTACTCGGTATTTGAACATTGAAGGGATGCTCCCCTTTGAGAATATGGTGGCGGACTACGTGCAGGAGACGGACAACCACGTGCTCTACCGGGTAACTCCCATTTTTGAGGGGAGCAACTTGCTGGCCAGCGGCGTGCTGATGGAGGGATATTCGGTCGAGGACAGCGGAGAAGACATCCTTTTCTGCGTTTACGCTTACAATGTCCAGCCCGGTGTCACCATCGACTATGCTACCGGGGACAGCTACCTCACCTCCGGCAGCTCCGCTATTTCTGAGGAGTCCAGCGCGCCCGTTACCCCGCAGCAGCCTGAGGAGCCTGAAACATTGGGCACTGGCACCGTACAGTCTGACTATGTGATCAATACCAATACAAAGAAGTTCCATCTCCCGTCCTGCTCCAGTGCCGACGATATTAAAGAGTCCAACAGGAAGGAGTACAGGGGTTCGAGAGAAGATCTCATCGCCCAAGGATATGATCCCTGCAAGAGATGCAATCCATAGGTATAGGTAAGGAAATGGAAGGATTCTTTTGAATTCCCTCCATTTCCTTTTTATTATTGGTGATTGATCAGGCCTAAATTATCTTGGACCTGCTGCATATCTTCCCATGTTGATGTCCAACACCCCTCGGGGTGGCTGGATCAGGGCATCCTCATACTGGCACTTCCACTGGACCTCACGGCTCATCTGGCCATCCACGACGCCGTCCACCGTCTCCTCGTCCTCAATGGGGTTGTCATGTTCCAGAATGTACGACGCCACATTGTAGGCGTGGTTCACCACCCAGTTGGGGTCCATCCCGTGGAAGTGGTACTGGAGATCCGGCAGGAACAGGGTGCTCATGCCCACCGTGTCGATGAGCATATCCTCGGTGCCCTGGATGTTGAAGAACCGGACATTGACGCCAAAGCGGATGAAGCGGTCCGATCCCTCAATCTGGTGAGAGCGCACATCCTCCGCCAGCAGAAGCTTGCCGCAGTTCTGGGAATAGAACGCCTCGCAGGTGGGGTACAGCTCCGCCAGGGCCTCCACAAAGTCGGCGTCCAGGTTGGCCCGCTCCCGGGCCGGGAGGGCCGCCAGCATATCGGTGGCCACCACCTGATACCGGCACTCCCGGAAGATCCGGTCCCGGTCCTCCTGGCAGTCCCACATCTGGCTCAGGAGGAAGGGGTCAAAGCCCTTGCCCTTGAAGCTGCTGCATCCCATCACCATCAGCTGCACCGGGCATTTTCCGTCCTTGAACTCCGCGATATGCTCCAGGGCGGCAAAGCCCGCCGTCTTTTTGTCGTGGCAGAAGCACTCCACCGCTCCGATGTGTTTCTCCATCACAGCGATCATAGCCGCCTTGTCCGGCATGGGCACCTTTTCTCTGAACAGCATCTGGATGAGATAGGGACCGCCGGGCTGGGGGCCTTTTTTGTCATCCAGGTTCTGCTGGAACACTTGATCGCTCATTTGGTCTCCACCTCCTGACGAACCCTCTTTAATAGTCAAGCAGGATAGGCACCTGCTGTTCCTCGGCAAACCGCATGGCCCGCCAGAACATGGAGAAGGCGAACTTGGCAAGGGAATCCGTATCATATTCGGTGTGTTCTGGGATGTCCGCCTCGCTGTACTGTCCATCTGCGTCTATGGTTCCGTCCACCGGATAGCCCTCGGTGTCGGCCCAGCCGAGGATGGCGTCCTCATCCGCCTGCCACGCCAGCTGGTTCAGCTTCTCCAGCTCCTTCTGCAGTCCGCCCAGGGTGGCGATCATCGCCTGATTGTCGGTGGGCAGAGGTGCCTGAAAGAAGAAGGCATCCGCCAGAGGCAACCACCAGGAGGCCCCCCGGAACAACGACCACACCCGCTCCTCGTCCGATGCAAGGCGGGCAATCAGGGGATGCTCCCCGAAGTCCCAGCCCTTCTCCACAGTAGGCGGCACCGGCTCGCCGTAGGTATGGCAGGCGGTCACCAGCAGCATAGCGCCGAAGGCATCCCAATCCGGCTTGTCGGTGTAATAGGGCTTTTCATTATCCTCCGGCCAGGGGGTGTAGGGGGGCTGGCCCGGCTGAGAAATGGCGCTCAAGATCTGATCCCGCCAGTTCTCCACCGCCGCCTGGACCTCAGCCGGGGACATTTCTTCCTCGTTATCAGCAGGTTCCCCGTCCGGGGTGATGCGGTTAAAGCTGTATCCGTTTTCCTCCGCCCACTGCTGAACAACAGTTTTCCAGTTGTGAGAATAGTACCGGGTCAGTGTTCCGGCGTAGATGTCAAGTCCCATAGTGATGCCTCCTTTTTTGCTTGGTCAAAGCCGTTCCAGGGTACAGTCGTGCCCGGAATGGTCCGTATCCACGATGATTTCCACAATGGTGTCCATAGTCTCTTTCCCGAGATTACGGACGCTTTTTTCATAGGCCAGCCACTGGATGTGGATGGGTTGTCCATACTCATGCCGCCCAAAACCGCCCCGGAGAATACCGTTGAAAGCGTTCAGGTTCCGACCGATCTTCCAGTCCAAACCGAATGTAAATACCCGCTCCACTTCGTCATAAAACCCGGCCATGTTAGAAAAGCGGCGGCCGTCGATGGTGAACACCTCTCTTATGTCCATATAAACGGCTCCTTTAAGTGGTATTTCTCCATGATCTTATTTTCCAGAGTTTCATAGGCATCCATATCCTCTGGCTGCGCTGGAATACCCTTGTCCCCCAACCAGTAACCGTTCCCATAGTAAAAAAACATAGCCCAGTAATAAGGCAAGTCATGGCTGAATATCGCCACTCCCAAGGCATCGGTCACTGGCTCTGCCAGCGGTGAGCGTTCCACGATCTGGGAGGCTTCCTCATAGGAGATCCCCACCAGTTCCACCAGCAGGCGCTTCACCAATTCGCAGAAGCTGTACTGGTTGAATATGACCTGACCATCCTCATCTTTGAACACAAGTCCATCTCTCACCATGGTATTTCTCTCCGTTTCTTAACCTGCATCCTTGGCTTGGGCATAGTCTCGTCAAGTCATTTCATACAGTAGGGCAATGTCGCCCCGCACCAGTTCCAGATGGGAGCGCAGCGTTTCAAGCCCGCTTTGCACCGCCTCGGTGGGCAGATCCCAGTCTGGGGCAATTTCAGCGGCCAGCTCCGGGAGGTCCTGCTCCCGCAGGGCTGCCAGCACATTAGACGCCAACTCTCCCTTCAGCAGAGCGCAGTCCAGGGTGTCCTCCGCCTGGGGAGCAGGAAAACGGACATCCAGATCCAGCTCACTCTCACACCAGTCCCAGATGGCCATATAGACCGCGCCGGAGCAGTCGCCGTTGGACAGTTCCTGCCGCCGGCCGTCTTTGAGAAGATAAAAGGATGCGATCTGTGACATAGTGGTTCCTCCTGTATGTTATTCTTTTTCCATCAGCCCTTCTGCCTGCATCCGGATCACATAGAAGGCCCGCACCCAGTCCAGCTCCTGCTCCATGGATTCCTCCAAAGCAAGCAGGCGGCGCTTTCCCAGCCTGCGGTCCAGGAGGGCAAAGATGCGGACAAGAGGATTCTCGCTGACAAGGCTTTTCTCAATGCTCTGGTTGTCAAAGATACCAAACGCCTCATAGAACACCTTTTGGTCAAAGGTGCCCTGCTCCAGCGCAAAGGCATGAGCCTGGTTGATGGCCTCTTTTGCGGAGTCGCAATCTTTCAGCGTTGTGGACCGCAGGTGATGAAATTTTGTCCACACATTCTCAAAATAGGTGTAGTAGTTGCTCCGCAGCACTTCCACACCGTCCATGCGAATGGCTGCCCGGCCCTCATGGTCAGCGCTTTTGCTGTAACTGGTGGCAAAATACTGGATGTGGCCCCGGAGCGCCGGGCACAGGTAATCATTTTCCAGCTTGTTCCGGATTCCGCTCCAAGTTGGCATAGCGACCGCCTCCTTTCGGCTGTGGCTGCGGGTAAGGTAAACTTCCCAATTGATTAAAATTTAAAGATTACATACAATCCTCGATATATGATCGTTCTATAAATTCTTTTACTGCAAATAGATCTGTAAACTCCACATACCGGGGAAATCCGTCCGCATTATGTGCTGAGTAAGTCAAATGGAACATATAGTAGATGTCCCTTCCTATTCCGCTTCTGACAACATATAGCACATCATCATTGGAATCACACTTCGCAACCGCCCGGATTTTTTTGCCGGATAAGAAGTGGCCTTGTCCTATTTCTTTGTTTAGTTCAACGACAAATGCTCCGTCCGCCTGTGTGAGGGGAAGCAGATACCAGTTAAAATCCTTACCATATTTATCGTACAGATCACAGAACATTTCTTCTAATGTCATTGTTCATTTTTCCTTCATCCATTTACAGTTCAGCTCTCAACCGCCGCGCTGTTTTTATTGCTCATTGAGATACCTCGCCAGTTTCTTCTCCAGCAGTTCTGTCATATCATTGCAGAGGCGCTTTACCTTGTCCTGCTCATGGGCGTAGTACCAGATGGTTTCCTCTCCGGGGCGGAGCAGGAGCTGGTCGCCGTCCGCTTCTTTCCAGAACTCGCCCAGCACACAATACCTCTCTCCATGGATGGTCAGATCAAACATCCCGGAAAGGGAAAGGATCACGCCTGTGGATGCCTGGATGCCTGCGGTCAGCAGGAAAAACTCCCTCACCTGGGACGGGAGCGTGAAGTCCAGCACGCTTTCTTGATTCCCAATCTGCTCCTCCGTGGCGGCAGGCTTGATCTCATCAGAGGTGTCCAGCACCTTTGCCAGCGCCTTGGAGAACTTGGGGTATCGACCAAACAGCTCCGGGTGGCTGGCCTTGAATTCCTTTTGCTTTTCCCGCTGCACTCGCTCCTGCTCCTTGCAGAAAGCGTCCAGTTCGGCCAGATACCGCTCCTGGTAGAGATTGCTGGCTTCAAATGCTAAGCCGCTCTTTTCCAGAATGGCGATGGCTCCCTTTTGGCTGCCAAACACCGGGACCCACTGAAAACCGTGTCGGCAGGGCTTCAGTTTCAGAAATTCACCCCGACTCAGCAGGGCTTCCAACTCCGTCTCATGTTCGTCCCACCAGTTCTGCCAGGTTTCAGGTGTTTCCCGTCCCTCAGCCAAGTCCAGGAGTTTTTCTGTCAATGATTCTTTGTTCATGGGTGTCCACGCTCTTTCTCCGCCATCACTTCCACATTACTCGGTAGCACAAAGCTCATTCATTTTTGGAATCAGTATTTTATCCATCCATTGACAAACAACCTCAAAGGCATTGTAAATCTTTTCTTCATTTCCTATATCAAGATATATTTCATTGTCTCTTAAACTGTAAAACAGCGGTTGTGTGTTGATGTCTGGTTTGGCATAACCATAAGGGTCGTATGGACGGGTGTTGATTATATAGCAAACCTCTATGCTTATGCTATCCTTTGTGTTCCCGCCGAATGAGGAAAACGCAATCATATAGGTGAAATTTTTACTGTGCCTCGTAAGTGTTTTGTCGGATTTTTTATACTTGAATCCTAAATGCCCGTACTTTCCTTGCAACTTGGTTCCAAGCATTTGCATTGCTTCGCTAAAGTTCATTGTGCACCCTCCATTTTCTCATCGTAAAAATAAATATAGTTCATTTCTCCGTTTCAGAGGGCGCAGGAATAGATGCTCATGGCCCCGTAATCGGTGTGCAGGACAAGTCCGCTCTTGGTAAAGGCAAAATTCACCTGCCGCACCACAAAGGGGTCGTCAATGGTGGCCAGCAGCTGGCCGCTTCCGGTATCCCACAGCTCTATGGGGGAGCTGCCACGATCCTGCTGAACGGCCATCAGGCTGCCCCTTGTCCTCACCGTACAGGTATCCGAAAAACTCAGCCCCTGCCGGACAGGGAAGGGGAGGGGAGTGGTCGTTTCCTCTCCGGTCTGGGTCAGATAGAACTTGCCGCCCACCGAGAAGCACTGGTCATCCGGGGAGAAGAAGGGATGCCAACCTTCATTGGGGATCACTACTTTTTGGGCGGACTTCAAATCGACCAGCACATACTCGTCCTCGGTGACGCGGTAGGCCGCTTTGCTCTGCCGAGGAGAGAGCATCCCAAAGCAGTAATAGGCAAAATTCGGGTCTTTTGACTTCTTGCATTTTACCGTTTCCCGCCACACCTCCGTGTTGCTACCAAAGTCAAAGACGACGATCTCCTCGCCTGTGTACCAGAGGGCCAAGTCGCCGCTGGCATCCAGCATGGCCTTCATGCTGTTTTTCTTGTTGGCAAAGGGCGTGATTTCATGGGTGCGGAGTGAGAACTGCTGGAGAAGATAGCTGTTATTCAGAAGAAGGGTGTCATTGGGGCAGAGGACCTGCTCATAGGTCATTCTCTTTGCACCCAGGGAAACTGTTTCGAGGATCTCCCCGCTGCCATCGAAGTGATAGAGGGTTTCGTCCTCAAAATCTCCGGCCACCCTCGTCAGGAAGAAGTCGTCCCGTGTGAGGGCGGCAGCCAGGGGCATAAAGCCGTTGCTGTCCTTTCCAACAAATCGGTGGCACCGCGCCTGCCCAACAGCGGCATCCGGATTCTGATAGACAAATCCTTTCCGCATTTGGCTCATCATGGCGCTGGCAGTCTTGCTCTTGACCTGGAAGGCGGAGTCGCACAGGATCTCCTTGACCTTCCCGCCATTCAAGCAGGTTCGGATGGTATGTCCGTCAATTTCAATCCGCCACTGCTTATTTGTGGCGGGGTTGAGGAAGGTTTTTTCAATCATGGTTTTGGCCGTTCCTCCTTTCGGATCAGGATGCTTTTTCCCTCGGAGTTGATGCTATACAGGTCATCCAGATGGATGTGGAATCCATCCCCGCGAAGAGTTTCTGCCATACCCAAAGCGGCTTTCGCCAATAGAAGCAGCCCCGCCCGGTTTCCCGTTAGCTCCAATTCATTTCCATCAGCATGAGTGGTAAAGGAGAGGTGGGCTTCCGGTTCCACTGGAAGGATGGGCAGTTGTTCATCATTCAGTTGAATGGTCAGTGTTTTGGGTTTCATCGCTTGTATCCCACCTTTTGAAAACTCCTCAATCAAAATCCATCCAGACCAGGTGTTTTCCGCAGTGGAGGCACTGGAACAGATAGCATTGCAGATGCCCGCCATTGACGGATTCCTGAATCATTTCCTTATGTTCGTCATCCCACATTGGATCGTCTAGAACATCCTCCAGCACACCCAGCGCCCGCAGTTCTCTGGCACCCACATGGCCCAGATAGGCACAGTAGTCGCCGCAGTGGGCGCGCCAGTATTCCTGCTGCCAACCGGAGTAGCCGGGAGTTCGGTGGATGAGCTCGTCCAACTGGGCCGGGTTCTCCACGCCATCGTCCACGGAGCAATCGTCCTGGAAGCTGCCATCATATTTCCGGGCCGCCTCGCCGCTGGCGATACACTCCGGGCACAGATACTCAATATCCTCCACAGCGTAAAAGGGGCCTGTATAGAAAATATGGGTCGTCTTGCCGCAGCAGTCGCAGGCAACGCCATCCGCGGACTCCTCAAAAGCGCCGGTTTCCAGAGGATTGGGGTGATACCGGAAGGTGGGCAGGCCCAGCTGGGCCTGCCGCTCCTTCTCTTTCTGCTTCTACTCCGGCGTTTTGGGCCTGGGGAGGGCATAATGATTGCCCCAGTTTTCCGCATATTCCTTCAGCGTGCCCAGCCGCTTGAGTGTCTTTTTATCGGAACGATTTCCGATTTGGCAGAGCAGTTCATAGGCATCCTTCTTGAAGTCCAGCAGATCATACACATCCACCAGCACTTCCTTGGCCTGCTTGTCTTCCGATAGCTCCAGTTTCTCCTTGAAGGTATAGAGGGCACGGACACTGTCCGGATTTCCTTTTGTCTCCCGAAACTGCTTTTGGAGTTCAATATATTGCTTCAGGTATTCGTTCATGGTCACAATCTCCCATCAATCCCACCAGAAGTACCAGACGGTGGACTGCCGCAGCACATCCGCCAGAGCGCCCACGGTGGCATCCTCCGGCTCCTGGTCCACAATATCCGGGCAGAAGCCATACTGCTCCAACGCTGCTTCCATGGCGTTCTCCTCAGAAACGGGCACCGGAAGGTCAAATTCCAATTCATCGTGGCTCATGGCGGCAGGCACCGCGCCATACTGCTCGAACCAGTATTTGGCCGCTGCCATCAGTTCCGGCGTATCCGGGCAGTCGTTCCAGTTTCCGAAGGGCAGGTAGGCGAAGATCTCCCAGGGGTTCTTGACTGGAATTTTTGCCAGAATGAGAGGATGTGTCATATCGGTGTCGGAATCCCAGTAGCAGGAGAAACGGTTATTATCATAGCCGCCCTCCATCTCGCCCAGGATCTCCTCATCCCAGTCCATATCGTCATCCTCGGCTTCTTCCTTGCGCTGGCCGATCAATTCCTCCAAAACCGCCTTTCCGTCCTTGATGGGGGCGGAGAGCATCTTCTTCCGGTACTCCGTTACAGCTCTGAGGTCAAATTCGTAAATGTCCGCATCATTCTTCGGGTCGGCGTTCATCACCAGACACTCCAACAGCGTTTCATCATCTGCCTTGATGAGCACCGGCACAAAGCCTTCTTTGACACTTTCCCGTTTAGCATAGCTGTATGCCGACATGATGGGATCATCGTCCTTCATGGAGGGGAAATAGGTGCATTCACAGTCCAGATACTCCATCAAAGCCCCAGCCAGTTCGGAGGGTTCCAGCGTGTCCTCGTCGAAGTCCTGTCCCTGCCAGTTGGTGAAGCGTTCCTCGATCACCTTTGCCATGGCCTGGTAGTAGTCCTCGTCAAAGGGGATGAACAGGTAGGCTTCATCTTGGAACTCATTGGAGTGATACCGCTCCGGGCCGAAGAAGCGGAGGGCGTTGTCATCAACATCGGCAGGATAGTAGGGGCTGTCGCCCTCTCCATAGTAATAGCCTGCAAAAGCACGGCCTTGCTGATCGAATAGCACAGAGAACAAGCAGCCGTCCAACTCATTCTGGATGAATGCCCGCAGGTCCACACTGGCAGGGTCGGCTTTGACCTGTTTGGCCACTTCGCCGTATTCTTTCAGGAATTCCTCGCCCATCAAATCATGCTCCATGCACCAACGCAAGTAGATGGCCATATGGTTGTAGGCATTGATCTCGTCCACCGGCAGACTCTTTTCCTGAATGGTCTCCAGATGGAAGGCTCCGTCATCCATTTCAACCACATCATCCTCACCGTCATCCGGGTCATCGCCGCCCTCGTCCGGGCCGTCCCCACCGGATCTCCAGGAGATCTTAAGGGTCATCTGCTCCTCCGGCAGTCCGACGCCAGGGCTGCGGGTGATGGTGTGCTTATCATCCTCCGCAAAACCGATGGTCTCTCCATCGTGGAGGTCCACATCATTCTCCAGCACATAGGAGGCAAGACTGGCCAAAAAGTCCCGCAGATCGCTCGGCTTAGCATCGGTGCCCAGCACCTCCATCTCGTCCTTGCCAAACGACGCCATGCCGTAGGTGTAGCCGTTCATGCCATGCTCATCCCGCCAGAGGCCGAACCAGATCCAGTTGAAGATGGGCAGTTCGTCCTCCTGCATCATATCGGCAAAGCCCTCATAGAACCGGGGCTCAAACACCACGCCGCTGGTGTAGATGCCGGTGGCATATTCCTGCCGGCAGCAGGCGGCTACCACCTTGGTGAACAGCTTGCCCTTTTCCAGCAGATCTTCCTCTTTGCCCAGCACTGCTACCATCAGGTGGGCGCGGTGCTCTTTGGCAACCTTGACCGCATCCTCCCACATATAGTTGTTTTCCGCATTGCCCTCGGCCTCGCCACCGGGGATAGGATAGGCGGCCAGACTGACAGCGGCCAGCATGTCGTCCACCTCAAACACCAGGGCGTCGTCGCCCTTCTCCTCGCTGGCGTCGTATTCATCCACGGCGATGTCCCACTTTTCCTTCATGTCCCGGATGAACTGCTCTTTATCCCATTCTGCCTTGGACAGCAGCACAAAACCGGTGAAGACACCTGTGTGGTCACTCTCGTCCTCGGCCTCTGCCTCGGCCCGCTTTGCGATCTCTTTCTGGCACTCCTGAATCACCGCCGGGGCGTCCTCGTCTTCGGGGTCCAGCTCCGCCCACCGCTGGGCGTAGGGGATAGCCTTTTCCTCCTGGCCATGGAGAAACTGATATCCATAGGCCATCCGCATATTCCACTCCGCCTTGTCCTGGCCTTCTTCCCGGACAGACTCCAGCACCTCGATGGCTCGGCGCAGGGCCTTATCTCCCTTATAGTTAGGAGTACCCTCGTCGTGGTCCCCAATGATGGCATAGTTCTCCAGCGCCCGTGCCATAGCGTAGGCAATGCGGTAGTTCCGCCAATCCTCCGGGATGGCGTTCAATGCCTGGATACAGCGGGTGTACTCGTCCTCGTCGTTCCACTGCTCCAGCTGCTGGAAAAATTCTTCTTCGTTCTGCGGGGTGTAAGGGATATAGTCCATACCCGTCAGCGTCTCGTCCAGCTCAGGGGCCTGCTCCTCCTCGGACGGCGTTTTCAGGTTCACTGTGCCTGCCTCCCGACGGAAGGTGTGGAAGCTGGCCCAGGGGATATCCGTGCCCTCAAAAAATTCCTTGGCCTTCTGCAGAACAGCCCGGATGTCCCAGGCGATGAAGTCCACATAGCCGCAGAAAAGGCCGGTGGCTCCGCCGGTGAGGGTGAGGATCTCAGGGCCATCGCCAGTGGTGAACACTTCCTCCAGCTTATCCCGGAAGTCGAAGATCTTCTCCGATCCTTCTTCTTCACGGAGGGTATCCAGGGGATAGCAGAAGAAGCCCGCCACTGCGCCGTCGGCATGGAGATCGTCCATGAAGTCGTTGTCGGCATTCAGATAGCCGTTGATGAGCGGCACACAGCAAGTGGAGCCAGCCATTACATCCAGCCGCCAATCGGCGTCGGGATCTTCATTGGGTTTCATTTCGTAGCCAAGATAGCTCTCCAGATAGGCTTCCGGATCAGTGGAGAGTTCCAGGCCCCGCTCCTTCAGAGCGTCGGGAAGCTGGGACATAAGCATGGACGGCTCCGCCTTGGGTTCCTCCAGCACATCAAAACTGTCGATGTATCTCATGTGGGGGATCTCGCCCAGTATCTGATCGGTGAGGGTGGTGAGCATCCACCAGACTCGGCCTTCCGCCTCCCGGAGCATGGGCAGCAGCTTTTCGCAGTAGGCGGAGATGGCGAAACTGTTTTCATCCTGTTCCTCCAGCCAGATCTGCACATCCTCACCGGAGATGTCCCAGCCGTCGTCGGTACGCAGGCCGATATTCTGGGAGGGCTGACGGCCCACAAGGATGTTCCAGTGCTCCAGCACCTCCTTGGAGGCGTGTTTCTGGAAGTAGACCAGCTCAAACAGTTTGACCTTGTCACCCTCCGGAGTGAGGATCAGCTCGTACTTCTCGCCGTTGAAGCCCATCTCGAAGGAGATTTCATCAAAAACCAGATTCAGGGTTTCCTGCATTTGGGCCACGAGTTCTGCGCCGCGGGTATGGTCTTTGTCCTCGTCCATCATCTGGCGCAATTCTGCTTCCATCTCGGCAAAGGTTTCCCACCAGTCCTCTGTCCGTTCCCGGAAGCACTCCGAGAACTGAGGCAGAGAAATGCCCTTCTTGCACCCGTCGATCAGCTGCATGGTGTCCTCGTCGTCGGGGCGGGCCTCCAATGCCTTTTCAAAGTAACGAAGAGCCCTGCCCTCCTGATCCAGATAGTAATAGGAATAGCCCATGCGAAAGTTCCAGTAGTAGTCTCCCTCAAAGTATTCCTCATGAGGTTTCAAGAGAGCGATGGCCTTTTTGAGCATAGCTCTGCCTTCCGGCGTTCTGTGATCTGCCTCATTGTTGTACGCCCTTGCAAGCTGGCTGTCCATTTCCGGAGTGCGCTCCTCAATGCCCTCCAGTGCTTCAATGATCTTCTGGTGTTTGTTCTCCTCATGCCACTTCTGGCACTGCTTCAAAATATCCATATCCGGGTCCTCCTCGTCCTCATCCGGTTTCCAGTCTTTGATCTGCTGGAACACGCCATTTTCATCCCGCTCAAAGGCGCAGGGGGCGGGGGTGTTCAGCAGAGGGATGATGTCGGGATCGTCGTTGCAGATGGTGTTGAGGCCGTAGATCCCGGCGTTGTTGGGGTCGTCCATGTACTCGTCACTCTCATCACCGGCGGTGAAGCGCCAGCCGCTGTCCCAGTCGCCGTCCGCCTTCTCCCGGTAGCAGTAGCCAACCTTGCAGCCCTCCACCGTGATGCGGTTGGTGGCGATGCAGCCACTGGCTTCCTCCCAGTCGGGGAGCAGATTCTTCATGTCCTCTGCCTTCACATGAAAGTCCCGGTTGCGGCCAGCGGCCTCGTACAGTTCCTTCCGCAGCGCCTCCACATC